>Ga0214477_100070_pt1 | contig 62730 bp, 39 predicted proteins | sample M1_20Mar14CPVII9_FD_165058 | JGI IMG/M metagenome (GOLD analysis project Ga0214477, IMG submission 165058) | Marine eukaryotic communities from Monterey Bay, California, United States - M1_20Mar14CPVII9sort6BwellC16 | ecosystem: Environmental > Aquatic > Marine > Unclassified | place: USA...
GATATCGAATTACTCATCAACAGCCTAACAATTAAGATCAGTTGTTGGTATCAAATTCAAGTTTTTATCTTTACTCGGTTATAATGTTCGTTCTATTCTATTGCTGCTCACAGGGGATTACTCAGTCTACAATGTGCACTGTCTTTAAGCAAGCATCATCTTTCAGTTGTTAATGAAGCGTGGCCACTTCTCTTGGAAGTAATGTTTGCCTTGAGAGACGTTAAAGCTCTTCCACCAAGCCTTTCAGAATTAGATGATTTCGCTGATTCGGTAGGTAATCAACTACCGATGTCTGCATTTGCCAATAGAAGCAATCAACGGGTTAATGACTACATGGAATCGTTATCTCCCTTGGCAGATAGTTCACAAGCAAAGTCTGGCTTCTTATCATCCATGTTTGGCTTTTCATTTGCTCATCCGAATGGAGATACCCATGCTAGCAACAACCATCTCTTTCCTCTATCCGAGACATTACAGAAAGTTACCGATAGTGCCAACTTTGATAAGCTTATCATGAAGACAAATGATGCAACGACAGCTAAACAAATTCTCGGTGCCATGCTTGGATCAGTATTCCCAGACGATGGAGATGGTGAAGAGATGATATCAGATCCATTATTTGAGCAGAACAGTGTGTTTGTTTTGGAATTGGCTGCAAGGCTCCTCATTTCAAATAGAGCATTTGCCATGGAACTTTATCCTCTATTCCTTGCCAAGTTTCAACAACTACTTTCTCCTCAACCAGGAGCTGATGATACCATATTGGGATTGAGATTCCCATATATTCTCGAAAGGATTGTTGTTACAATCTTGAGGGCTTGTATACACTTGTTTGATGTGTCCGAGCATAATCTCCGAAATCAGCTCAACAAATCCTTGAATCTCATATCTTCTCTACCTTCGTCATATACATGTGCAATTAGTGATCGGATTGGCTGTGGTTCAGCTATAATATTACGAGGTTGCTTTTACTTGTTCGATGACAATTCAGATGATTGGTCAACGATCAAGACATTACTAGACCTATCCGCTCAAAACAAGTCTAGGTAAGTTCAAGGACATACCACTTTTTGTGCACATGATAAGCACTTTTTCACTTTGTTCTAATCAACCGATCACTTTTCCTAGCCGATGCTTTGTATTTGATGGAATTGCCTCCGTCATTGATTCAATCGATTATGCACTGCCCTCTAATGCAAATGAAGAAGATGCTAGTGATGATAACAACAATGGTGAGCTGCAGTTATCTCAATGTGGGGTGAAGGTGTTAGCATCACTCCTCCTGAACTTCTTGAATGGTAGTTATGAGGGAGATATGTCTTTCAAGGTTTCATCAATGATATATATCAAGAAGGTCTACTCCTTCTCTCAGCACTTCTCTGACAAGTCAGAACAGTCGGGTGATAGGTCTCTCAATAATGATGCACATCTCCAAGAGAATGAATTTGAAACCTTGGTAACAGCCATCTACAATGATGCTTGCCTATCACAAGATGGAAATACTGCTAAGAAGGGCTTTGAATCGTTGCAAGGGGTAGTTCTTTCCACACCAGTTGATTCACTCCCCGTATCAAAGTGGCTTTCTTTTCTGAAACTAGTAGCCACAAACCCACCAAGTATCGAAGTCGAAGAAGCCAGAATAAGTTCCCTCGCTCTTATTGGTAGGCTATTCCTCACACTCATGCCTGAACTGAGCAATGAAAAGACTAACTGGTCCGAGTTAGAAGAGTTTACGATATGTGTTTCATCGATAGTCAGTGATAACTTACAAGAAGCTGGCCGTGCCTCATCCCTCTTCGAAACTACTGTTGAGATCGTGACTAATGTTGTTAATGTCATGTCAATGGTCGGATTCAATGAGAATGAAGGGTCAAGCTTTTGTTCATGGGTAAGTGAGACGTTATTGTTTGAGCTGGAGAAGGTTGGTGCATCTGGTGGTGTTGCCGTGGCTACTTCTAAATAATTAACATAACAGAAATACCGATGTATTCTAGGCTATTCCTATTGATTAATCTCTTTTAACATAATCTATTTAAGCGTGTGGCACACATATATATCAAATCATTGCCATTTCGACGCTTCTAGATCCATACAAAACAAATATAACATGTAGTGATTCATCCTTGCTTCTACAAGCATTGACGATCAGCCCTCCTTCCGGAATCTTGACAACCATTGCAACAGCGAGACACTTCTTGGCATTTAGCCCCAGCAGGAGCACACGAAGAAGCCGTTGTTGATGTTTGAGGCGGAGGGAGAGTAGTTGTAGTGGTTGCTGGTGGAGACTCGGTAGAAGTAGTTCCAAATTCACATGTACATACAGCTTGTGTTGTGGTGGACGTTGTTTGGGAGACAGTGGTGGTCGATCCAATAGTTGTAACTGGAATTGTAGTAGTTGCTGAGGCACGGCATACCCCATCAGACTCACATGTTTCACCTGCATTAGGGCAGCAAAACTTTCCTCTGTTTGGTTGACACTTACAACCTCGCTGCAGTTCACGTTGACGGAGATTGTTCTTGACATCCTCCATCCCAACTTCTTCCTGATCTTCTTCGTGATCTTCATGGCTAAGTAGATTACGGCGAGTACATCCACAAGCAGCTGTATCCAAGCACGATTCTCCATCCATAGAACCGGCATTAACACAGACACCCATGGCCTGAGTAGTTGTGGCCTGAGTTGTCGTTCCTGTAGTGGTTGAGGGAGGAGGGGGCGTGGTTGTGGTCGTAGAAGATACGGGTGATGGTTCACAACATAAACCATTTACGTTCATCACATAGTAACATGTGGAAGGCTCAGTAACCGATGTAACCGTTAGCCCTCCTGCAGAACAGTCTTCAGTAAAGACAACTTTTCCACTACGGCTAGCACTGATGGCCGAACAATAAGCCCCTCCATCAAACAGTGCGTCGTTCCCTTCAGTACCGGTGTAATCTCCAACGATGGCAACTTGGTACTGTAAGAATCTGCAATCAAGAGGATCGGCTGAACTGCATGAAACATCGTATGCTTGGTTCCCATACTGGTTGGTACCGTAAATCAAACTAGTACCCGTAGTCGCTAGATCTTTCAATGCAGAAACAACACACTCTTCCGGTGTTGGTGAGAAGGTTGGAGTAGATGTTGTTGGAGAGTGAGTAGGATAGGAAGTTGTTGGCCCAAAGTTAGGTAGATTTGGGTCATCTGCAATCGAATCCAGCTCAAAGTTACCACTGTGATAGAATCTGCCATTAATGGTAATCATCCTATCAACCCATCCAGGAGTACGGCATCCACATGTTGCCCAATAGTGATTTGGATCAAGGCAGTCTCTTTCCGAATAAGGAACAGCTGAAGTACCCGAGCCAGCTGCTTGTGGACTCCCTTGGGAGCTCACAATGCTAGGTTGCCGGTATCCTGGGCAAAACGACAGCAAATTTTTACAAGGCACAAAATAGTCATTCAAAAATAGTAGGTTAGGTTCCCCCTCTGTAACTTCTAGACTAATCACATTCATAGTTAATATGAGACAACGTCATATTCCTGAGATATTCAGGAATATGACGTTTCTTCATTTATGGCGTCATTCCATGATCCATAGCAGTTATGGAGGGGGCAAAATGGGCATTATATTCTGTTTTGGCAGCATCAAAATGGCTCTGATAGGTAATTGGTAGCTAGACTCGCACTCTGCCTGAGGCTACAGCGGCTCTCCTATGCAACTCTCTCCTATCGGACGCCGCCATATAACAACATACGCTTCCAAGGATATAGGAGATGATAGAGAACATCATTCTGCTGATGTTAGATGTGTAGATCATGTGGTTGGCGGCGCTGTAGGTCACACAATAGCTGCCCAAAGTAGAAATATTTTCTAACATCGGCACCACTCTATTATATTGCTAGCATGATTATATGAGCAACCAATAGAAGTAATGGTATTGTTGAGGAGGAGGCTTAATCTTTAGGTATCAAAGTATGATAGGGCGGCCTGGTTAGATTGTTTGGCATGGTATATTGATTGCTACACCACTAGCAAGATGGTGACTTTTGCAAAATTATTGCAATTGTTCATCTACTAAAAATATAGATAAAACTAATGATATAGTATATTCCAGCATCTGTTATATTAGGAGATGTTAATCTAACTACTTATATCGCCGGTAATAAGGTAGGATAGGTACTCCCTACCACATAGGCCAAGTATTCCACCATTGTTGATAGCAACAACAACAAAATTCAGTTTTTTTATAGGCTGTAGAAGTATTTGCATTTCATAGGCTACAGATGAATTTAGACAATAGGGATTGCGGATCATTTAGATAACAACCTTTAGATGATGAGGCTGCCAAGGTGTCTAGTGATTCATACCATGGCCGCCGCTAGAGAGATCAGAGTAGAGAGGGTAGCACGGTGATTGTATTTTTTTGTTTACCTTTTTAGCTCGAAGATACCAATTTTTTTTGGCGTCGTATCCTAGGCCAAGTAGAATTTGAAGTGCCCCCTTGGCAACGGCTTGTACGGCAGTCATCGGTGACAAACGCCGAATCTTGCACACCATTGGGTGGGAATAGGTCTTCAGCCCATGGGTCAAAGGTATCAAACTCATAATGTCCTTCCGAGTTTGGAAAATCAGAATACTCGGCAAGGCATGGACGGCGCTGTAGACCACTAACAGCTTCATATGAGATGGTACCCGCTGGATCCGAACTAGTACACTGGAAATCAAATACGATATCTCGAGGGTTATCAACTTGGACACCATCTCCATTAATACCACTCATACTTCTACAGCTGCTTGTGTAGGTTGAACTAATAGTGAGTTCCGCACAATCGGGTGGGGAGGTTAGAATTTGTTATAGAAAGATGCTCATATCATATGCACAAATCAATTCAATCCACAGCCACACAAACACACTTCCTTCTGCTTACCTGAAAAGTTTGGTGGACATTCCATCAGCCTTCATAGAGTAAGTGATGCCATTTAACCTTTGGTAGGGAAGACTACGATCGGAGTTCCTATCTGAATCAAATGTACCATCTCTCCAATTCTTGAACGATCACAGAAACCTCCAGTATTAACACCAAATCCCCATGTCATACAAGTCGAGGGTACAGCACCACAGCCTGCTTGACCAAAGTCTACACCACCTCCGTCTCCAACTTTGGTACCAAATACCCTGATATTGATATTGTAAGGATTCATATTAGTGTCAGTGTGAGATTCTGATAGAGATAATAACAAACAATAAATAATAATATAAGCAGAGACATATCATATCACCACATACCATTTGCCTCCTCCACATCCATCAGTTGTATAAGTATCGACTTCATAGTACAGATACATCCTCGTATTCTTAACCATTTTCGAATAGGCTGGTAAACGTCCCTTGCTTTCATTTGATGGATCCGCCATCTGCTCGGTAACATCATCCAAAAGCCGCCAACCTGGACCAAATAAGTCACCAAACTTTGTACACGAATCATTACTTTGATTGCATGACTCGATACCGATGTTGAGACAAGCATTCATGTTGACATTTGATCCGGCAGTAGGATTGATTGACATCTCGGTGCATACTCCAGCATGAACGATGATACTACTACTCTTGCGTCCGCTGCCGCCGCCGCCGCCGCCAAGAAGAATGGCAAATTGGAGAGCGATGGATGATAACTTCATATTGATTTGTTTGTTGGTATTAATAGATTAGATATTGATGATTATATTGTATTAGATTGTTTGATTATGATTTATGATTGATAGGGGGCTATTGATTTGATGTTTTGCCTCTGTTGTGTTGAACTTACTACTTCTCAAAAAATTAGACTCATGTCACAGAGCAGTAATAATCAACTGCCCAAAAAGGATACTACTACGACTAGAGTTAGGCCTGAGATACCCATGAGAAGCCATCTGCTCCACAAATCACAACTACATCATGGATTCAATTCATGTAAGTACCTAGGTTCACTTATGCTTGGTGATTGACTGCCAATCTCTAACACTGAAGGGATTTAGTTTATACGTCCATCAGTCCACTTAAACTGTACACTATCATCCTCATCTCCATCTCCACTTCTACCCCATTTCCAAGGTAGGAATAATGATATTGTTTGATCCAACGTAGATCTTGTATCTGATAAATGAGTATCTAATACTCCCCCGAGCCATGTATCCTTATTGATGGTACCAAAACTAATAGTTTCACTATTCATATTCCCTCCTCTTGGTGGTTTAATGATAACTTGTGCGTCTGGTTCAATTAGATGTATACGAAGATTACAAAGTATTGTTGATACTGTCATTTCAACTAACTTTTCCATTAATGTCGAGGCAAACTTGTACGATCGTATCTCAACTTCCCAATGTATAATGAGATCTGATGAAGAAGAAGCATCTGATGATGATGCAGATGAAGGTACAGAAGTGAATTGTATCCTACCAAGATGCGTATGTAATAAGAAGGGAAAGGTCAACCAACCAGGATTGTTCAATTGATAACTAAACTCTGCCATTTCATTATCTGATGTGGTCTTTGTATCAACTATACTTTCAACTATTATTGGTGGTATTCGAAGTAACTTTTGACGAGCCAGTCCATTACCTTCCGATAAGACATCCCCAAATGGAATTGGAGGAAGAAGAGGAAGACCGCCCCCTTTAGCAAATACAAAGTCTAGACATTGTCCTCTTGCATATATTGGATCTATAGATTGTTGTTTTAATGACGAGCCATTGATTGTAGTGCTCATCGAGAAGAGCCTTGGAGTTGCCGCTGCCTCTTGGACAGTTGTGGCAGCAGTTCCGACTGTAAATTGTGTTACCTTTTCATATACCGATGCCAATCTAGTGGTAGCAAATGTAACATTCCAAGTCATTATACAGCCATCCACTGTACCATCATCCTTTTTAGTAGAATCGAATGATACTGAAGCAGAATGAGATCCATCTACCAAATCAGCAAAGAACGGACCTGCTTCTGTTACTCTATATTGAAGAGTTGTTGATGATGCATCATTGTCATCGTTGTATTCTAATCGCTCTTTCATGAATATAGGCAGTATAGTTCTCTCTAATATCTGATTGTCATTATTGGTAGTAGACTGTATAATGTCATCTTTGTTTGTTGTCGATAATATTGCAATGGGAAGACCTCCACCTTTCATCCAATGGTACTCTATCCAAGCATCCCGTGCTTCATGTTTTGTAATGTTTGGTAGGATACGCTGTACACTGATAGATATATCGTTGAAGTCATCATTACTTTGCTCATCAAATGCATTCGATATGTGGCCATAGATATGTGTATACTCAATCGACATAGGCTTGGTATACGGCATTGATGTAAACCCATCACATAATGCATTTGCAAGGAGAAGAAACATCAACATCATCTTCATCTTCATCATTGGTATCCTTCGGGATATCACTCGTAGCTTGTCCCGAGAGTGTCAACTGAAATAGAAGATTATACCAGTAATAGGCGTTAATGCAATTAGAGCATATATCAATACAATCGTCAACATAAAAGAGAAATACCATCTTCATCAATATATAAATCAGTTTTCATATAGAGGAAACTCTATAAATGGAAGATACCCAACACAACTACAACACAGGTGCGGCTCTAAAACACACAACTCACTACCCTTACCAAATCAAGGCTCCTGATCCTATCTGTATCACCCCCCCCTGTCCCCCGTATGGTATACTGATTCTGTTGTTGCGGTGGCTTCCTCAGCTCACTCACGGCTAAAAGTTTGATTGGCATCAAAAGCTTTAGGCTTCGGGTATCTTCAAAGATACCTGAGCCTGAATGAGAACACTAACTACTCTTCTTCTTTCGATCGATGACATGACACAAATTAACCAACAACAAAGCAACAAACAATCAATACAATGATGCAACATATAGGAAACTTTTCTAGACGTGCAGGACAAAGAATGGCAGGTGGCTGTCCATATTACGGCAGTGGAGCAGCTACTACAACGACGAATAATGGCCGAAGAAGTATGGTAACGGCAACTCAGACGGCATCGAGACAGAAAGTCAAACTTGATAAAGAAGAGGAACAATTTAGAGATGTAAGTATTTGGTTCCTCACTTGATATATGAGTGAGTTTGTTGTGTGTGCTAACTGTTATAAACAGTTTATTCTTCTTTGGTATCTCTGCTAACGGAACGGTTTGCACTAGGAATACTATCAGTATGTCGAAGAAGCAATGTACTTTCAGTAAGAGGCAATACTCATCTTTGATATACCCCTAATGAACAGGAGTACTTTAAGTTCTTTGAAGTAATGATGTCCTTGTAGAGTAGTTGAAGTAGTGGCAGTGTATCGACTAATTAAGTGGACAATGATCAGCAATAGAATAGAACGAACATTATAACCGAGTAAAGATAAAAACTTGAATTTGATACCAACAACTGATCTTAATTGTTAGGCTGTTGATGAGTAATTCGATATCTAATGTACAACACACAGCCTTATCTTAGCGTTGATCCAGCAGTAACCAATACATTCATTACTTGACTTTATTTCTTTTGGCATTCTTGATGCCCTTATTCTTCCTTGTGACCATGTTGGCATTCTTAGCTCCACCAAAGCTCTTCTTCTTCTGGGGAAGCTGTAGCTCTTCCAAATCAATGATTGGTGCTGCTCCGATTCTCGCACCTCCCTGGAAGTATCGTGCTTCAACCTTCTTCTTGAATTCCTTGGACTTGTCCATGTAAAACTTGTAATCGCCACCGTACTTGACTAACTTCTTATCCTCAATGGCAACAATGGTAGTGGCAACCTTACTAATGAAGTATCTGTCATGTGATATAACCACCACGGATCCATCAAAGTGTTGGAGTGCCTCCTCGAGCATTTCCTTGGCCGGAATGTCCAAATGATTCGTCGGTTCGTCTAATATCAAAAGGTTGCTTTCCTTGAGCATCATACAACATAGTGATAATCGGGCCTTTTCTCCTCCACTCAAATTCTCAACCTTCTTCTCAACGGCATCACCCTTGAAGAGGAATTGACCTAGTAATGCACGTAACTCATTGTAGGATTGGTTAAGACTCTCACCCTGAACTGTTTCCACAACCGTCTTGTCTAAATCAAGCACGTCGGCCTGATTCTGTTCAAAGTAGGCAGGGTAGACATTCTGTCCGATAATCTCTGCAGTACCCTTATCAGGTTCCTCCTTCCCCATTAAGATACGGAGTAGGGTAGACTTTCCTGATCCATTCGACCCAATCACGGCAATACGATCACCCTTCTCAAGGAATAAATCACTATCCTCAAAGAGTGGATTAGCACCATCGCCATATCCATGACTTAGTCCCTTCACTTCTGCCACCTCGGGACTTATACGTGGTGCGGGTGGGAAACGGAATTTGAACGGCTTACCAACAAACGGAGGTTTCTGGACATAATCTGGACTTTTCAACTGTTTCTCAAGCTGTGCCTCACGTTGCTTCACGGCCTGGGGTTGCTTCAATCTAAACTTGTTAATCCATTGACGCTCTTCCTTAATCTTCTTCTCTTGGGCATTATACGATGCATTCCATGAATCCATACGTGCCTTCTTTAATCCTAGGAACTTGGAGTAATTGCCTTGATATTCCGTACATATCCCACCCTCGGCATCAACAATTTTGGTACATACCTGATCTAGGAATTCACGATCATGACTAACGATTACCATTGGTATGTTCTGATTACGTAAGAATGCTTCTAGCCATTCCACACTTTCTAGATCAAGATGGTTTGTAGGTTCATCTAAGAGAAGAATGTTGGGATCTATGTATATTGTATATGGGAAGGAGTGGAAGGTTCATGAGATTTTGGACACATCTTGTGCACAATATTGAAAATTCATATATCAGATGTCAACTTACCCTGAAGTAATACCTTCCCTAAACCAATACGCATCTTCCATCCACCACTAAACATATTAACTTCATATTCACCCTCCTCTTGTTCAAATCCCATTAAATCCATAATCTTCGAAACACGTGCATCTAAAGCATTCACATTCTTAGCATCAGCCTTACCTTGTAACTTTTGCATCCTATCCAATACTTCTTGCATTTTTTCGGCATCATTTGCATCACCACTCATACCCTCCAACTCTTTTTCAGCTGCTGCCAATTCTTCCATGATCTGATTCTCTTCGACAAAAACACTCATAAATTCCTCACGCAATGTCCGTGTTAATACAATTTCATCAATAAATTCTTGTCGTAACATTGCCACCCGTAAGTCTTTAGTAGATTTAATAACATCACCGGCAGTGGGTTCTAATTCACCCGATAAGATACGTAATTGTGTAGTTTTCCCGGCACCATTGGCACCGACTAATCCAATCCGATCACCTGTCTGTACACCCCACGTTGCTGATTTAAGTACAGGTTGATCTCTAAAAGTTATGGCAATATTTTCTAATCGTAATGCCGTGTAGTCTGGTTGTGATGATTCCATTATACGAATGCGGGGTGGGGGACGTTCTTTACGTATACGTTCCTCTGCTGTTAGTTTTTGTTTCTTCTCCTTCTTCTTTGGTTCTTCCTTTGTTTGGGGTGTATCTGTAGGAGCGGCATCTCCTTTATCTGCCGAAGCGGCACCATTGACACCATTGACATCACCCGGATCAACTAATGCAAATTCATCTACATCTTCACTACCATTAGCTTCCCGTTCTTCTAGTTCAGCAACAGTAATACCAAGTTGTTTCGCTCTCTTCTTCTTTGCCTTCTTTTCTAACTTTTCAGCATCCTTAGCTGCCTTCTTCATTGCCATTTTTTGTTCTTTTTTGGATAGTGGTGCATCCCCGTCTATACCACCATCTATACCATCTTCACCGCTGTCGTCAGTATTGACACTGCCGGCATTCTTCTCAGCAGCTTCCATTTCAGCTAAAGCTTTTAATGCTTTCTTACGTTTATTCTTTTCAATTTCATCTTTCTCCTCTTTAGCTAATCGTTCTTGTTCTTTCTGTTGTTTCTTTGCTTCTTTTTGTTGTTTCTTTTGTAATGCCATTTGTTCTTTTTTGGAGAGGGGTTCATCTTCTAGGAAGTCGAGTGTTGCTACTGATGTACTACTTTGTTGTTGTGAGGTGTCGGGGGTAGAGGCAGCGGCATTTTCTTGAGCTTCAATGGCCTCGAGGGCTGCTAATGCTGCATCTTTGGCATTTGCTAACTTTTTATTACCCTTCTTCTTCTTTGCATATAATGCTGTGGATGTAGTAGTTGATATTGGTATTGTAGAGGAGGTTGATATTGTAGAAGATGCATAAGATGTGTATAAAAGTTTTCTTTGCAATGTTGAGTCGAATGTATTTTGATTTGTTATACCACCGCTCGGAGTTTGTTGCGGTAGAGTGAAACCATTTGCTACAATCGGTATACCGAGAGCTAGTAGTAGTGATATCGGTGGAAATAGGAGCCTCATATTGGTTGTATTATGTTGCTATTTGGGTGCTATTTAAAATTGTGGCTTACTTCAAAATGCGTCATTCTTCTACGAACTTACCCGTACGGCTAAGATACCGCCTTCCAATCACATTATTGAATTGCAATTATATTTCTCTTCATTTAATACCAACAATATGAGTGATGAAGATATTTTGCTAAGAGTTAAAGAAAATGACCCCACATTTAATGAGCTCTCTCTCCTAATACATGGTCGTACTTATGATTGGAAGAGGCTCGGAGAAGCCATAAGAAACAATACATATATCAAGGTATTAACATGTGGTGGTCTTCCTTTTGGTCTCCAACACAATACCTTGTTTCAAGAGTTTTGTCGAGGATTAGCTGACAATAAGTCAATTGAAGAATTAAGAGTTGGTTGCAACCTTCTGGATGGTATGCTTAGCCCATTTATCGAACAAAACCACAACCTCCGTACTCTTCATGTTTACCGCGGTCATTATCAAAACATTACGGTGCTTTGTGAAACATTATCAAAGTCCAGTTCTTTACAGAAATTTATTATTGCAGAACTTCATTTTAGTGATGAAGAACTAAAGGATATTACAATGGCACTTGCTAATCATCCACAATTGACTGAAATTGATTACAGCAAAAATAAAGTAGAACTGAGGGGTATTAATGCTTTATCAACTTTACTGGGCAGTCCACAGTGTTTGGTGACCGACCTCAGTCTTTGGGATTGTTCCCTTAATGATGAAACTGCACATATTTTTGCTGGTGCATTGACAAACAATAGAAGTCTCAGGAGGATGAGCCTAGCTGAAAATCCCGATATTTCCATTACGGGCTGGAGATCCATTATCCCCCAGTTATCATCATTCGAGGAGGTTAAGTTGTGGGGAAATTCTATTGATACTGAGGCTGCAAGATTATTGGCAGATGTTATAGTAAATAGCAACCACTTGCAAGAATTGAACATTGCCTCAAGCAATAGGATCGATACGACAGGCTGGCAGTGTATCTTTAATGCCTTGCAACATTCAAGTTGTACCCTCAAGAATATGCTTCTTCATCACAACAGTTTTGATGATGATGATCTTGTTAATCTGACACAAGCTCTAGTTTCGGGAAGCTGTTCATTAAAAGTATTGGCCCTAAGTAACATATCCACCATCAGTGATTGGGGGCCATTGATAACTCTATTACAGAGTCCACTTTCAAAACTTGAGGAATTAGATATTGAAGATAGTAGCACAATCGATGACGATATCATTCCTATTGCAAACTCTCTTGTGGGAAATACGAATCTCAAATCATTGATTTTGACTCTCCACAAGCGGACGGAAAGTACTTGGGAAGATTCTTTTGTTCGACTACTTTGCAATGAGGCAACAATTATCGACACATACAACTCAAACCACACATTACAAGGAATTACCAATTCTTATTATGCTTTACCTGGTAAACTTGGTCGTCTATTACGGATCAATCAAGAAAATACTCCGGCCGAAGCTGCCCGACGTAAAATCATTCAGGTACATTTCAGTGGTGATATATCCATGGAGCCTTTCATTGATATGGATTGTGAGGTTTTCCCGCATGTTATTGCTTGGATGGCAAGAGATGGATACGGCAGGTCTTTGGTTTATCAGTTCTTACGAAACTTTACTTTTATGCTTGATGTCAGTGGAGCGAAACAATCCGAGAGTGCATCATCAACCAGGCCAACAAAGCGTCCAAGGGTATAGGTTATGGAGGGATAGACATATTAGAGTGGTAAAATAGATATACTAGTTTTAGTTTAGTTCATCTATTAAGCGTACAGCTTTCATCATCTTGACCGCTTGTTGTGATGGAAACCATTCTTTGTCCATTCTTTTGGTAACTCGTTGACTTTGATATGCCTCAGTCTCATACCATCACGAGACATGCTCTTGCCATTTCTATCTAAATTCTCATATCCGTTCTTTACAAGTGCATCCAAGAATTGTTCCGGCCTTAGTGCATATCTTAATTGGGTAAGGACGAAGTCTGATACCATCCCAGCTTGGCAACATTCTTGGAATGCCTTGTTTGCACTTGATATTTTGATTTTGTCTGGTAAATCTAATCTACCACAACATTTGATGAACGTGCCATATATCACTGGATTAGGAACAACTCCCCGATATGGCTCTTTCCGAATACGATTTAGTGTTTGTTTTGCAATCTGAAAAGCCCTCTGCTGACTTTCTAATGAGGTCTTTATCATTCTACCATTTTCATCTTGTATCGTATCGGCAAAAGCACATGCATTCAACACCATGGAGTAAGACTGTACTGTTGGCTTTGTTTCTATATATCCCTTGGCAAAGGTACTTTCCATCATATTCAAGACTTTTAATGCTCCTTCTGCCTTTTGTTCCGATGGACTTCGTGCCCATGCAGTTTGTGCTAGAATGTAACATCGTTGAGTAGTTCTGAGTATTGATTCCTCACCTCTTTCAGCTGCAGCTGCCATATCATCTTCCATTCGTTGTAGTAGCTCCATGGCACGCTCTCCAGCATCGACAGATCCACATGAAGACCAACCGTATAAAACAGATAAACAGGCATAGGTATTCGGACGTAGTGAATCGATTTTCTCACCCAACTTTGTCATGGCAACAAGAAGTTCATCTCCGACAACTCCAGAATCTGGTCGTCGTAGTACTGAATGAGCATCAATAACGGATGTGAATGCAAATATTGGATTCGTCTTGTTATAATGATGGGAGGGTAGTAGCTCTTTGTATCCCTGGCGGTACATGCCAATCATCTTTCGGAGGAGTTTCAAAGCACGGTCAGGACTCTTCGGATCCATCCTTCCAGCACCCTTGGTGTAGTGATAGATGATGTAAGCGAATGATCGTTCATCTGGCCGGACATCGGCATTCCCGGCATGATGGAACTTGAGCATCCTGTCTAAAACATATTCAGCTCGTCTACCTCCTTCCGGAGTACGAGAACGAGCCCATTGTTGGATTACCGTATTGAATGAGAACGAGTCTGGTCGGATGGGTAGGTTCTCATCTTCTATCCCATCCATACTCCGTGCTGCCGAGCTCTCATAGTTATCTACCATGGATAATAGCATATCCTCAGCCTCGGCCACTCTTCCATTGTATGCATGTGAATCAATAACAGCATTAAAAGTTCGTATGTTTGGCTTAACCCGTGGGTAGCCATTCTCATGTCGCTCTTGCATATGACTTAATATCTCAGAGCACCGCTCACCAGCCACACCCTGCTCTCCACTACGAGACCAACACGCACACACCATTGTGTAATGAAAGACGTCTGGTGATTCATCTATATCACCATGAAGATAAAGTGATTCCATACCTCGAACAACAGCATCGGCGGCTAACGCTGCATCCAACTTGCCATTCGGTATACGTTGATATGTGTTGAGTACTGAGGCAAAGGTATATGCGTCAGGCCGATATTTTCGTGCTAACATTCTACCAAGAATAGACTCGGCTGCCTGTCCAGCATATAATGGATTGGGTGGTCGTTGATATTTACTGTCGGTGTTGGTCATATTCTTCTGTTCAAGTACTGCTCTCGGATCCGACTTTTTAGATTGATTCTTCTTTCCCCCTTTGTCAGTATCCATCTTCCTCCCATTGGTGTCCTTGTAATACTCAGCTAATGATGTAACATGCCTCGTTGCCGAATTAGATATCACTCCCAATGCAATATTGTAACTTCTCATATTCGGTTTAACGCTTGGCATGTCTAATTCATCTGCTAAACTCTCCATTCTATCTAAGATTCTCATAACACTCGCCGCGTGATCACCACTCTTTTCTCTAGAGTAGGCAACAAGTACCGAGTTGTAAACTTCCACGTCAAGATCACGTGCCTTGTTATGTTGACGATATGCATTATATGATGTCCTACCGGTAGTTGGCTGAGGCAAATCATCGTCTAAGTCTAACATGTCGGCATTATCTGATGATTCATCTATTCTCCTTGCACCTCCTCCCGACGAGTCACCGCTAGCATTATTATGTGATCGTTCATGTGTCCGTCTTGCCCAGGCCTCCAATCTATCCACAACTACCATGGCCTGTTCAATCCGTTCTCTATCAGTTAATAACTTTCGCCGATGTTGAGATGATGAAGAAGGCGACGAAGACGAGGATCGCCGATTGTTCTTCTTGGAACTTCCATCATTACCACGACATCCACGTAACCAGCCGTGTATCACTAAGGAATAGCTCAATGCATCTGGCTCGACATCATCTCCGCCATCAGATGAGGACTTTTCCATACGATTGAACAATATCTCTTGAGCGTTATATGCCGCATATGGATTGTACCTTGAGGCTCTACTCCATGCATTCAACACTGAGTTGTAATTGATAGTGTTGGGTGGGAATGTCAGCTCGTTGAGACGAGGCTCGTACCAATTTGGATCATTGTTGGCCTCGGATTCTGCTTCCTCTTCTTTGATTTCTAATGCCGCTGTAATGTTGTCATCTGATGAGTTGTCTTCAGTTGCACTATCTTCCATGGTTGCCGATGACCACGACCCTTTCATCCATTCTTCATACTTGCTACTAACTTGTTTGTATCCTTTCTTCTCCTCCTCTTTCTCTTCTCTATCTTCTTTAGGTGCCATGTATCCATCACTCTCATCACCTTCGTATCCGTAACCAACCGTGGCACTATTTGATTTCCATATACCATTCTCACCAACACGGTCCTTATATCGATTATACTTGATAATCATATCCTCTAACATGTCTTGTGCCTCCTTTGCTGGATCATAGCCCGATGAATGACTATTACTATCCCTCGACGACGAAGAACGTCTACCATTATTCTTCCCTTTATTATTATAATCATTCGATGATGAATCAGTCATGACACGTAACGCTGAACAACTTTTAGCCAAAGCATTCATAACCGCCGAGTATGTATAACAGTTTGGTCGCATGCCTGGTTCACAATTCGGTAGTGATAATAAATCTTGTTCCTCCTTTACTAAATCTTCATTCACAATAGTACTGCCACCACTATTGCCATTCTGAATATCATGACGTTCTGGATCATAATGTCCAAGTGTAATCATCAATCCTAATAATTGCTTCGCTCGTTCGGCAGCTCGGGCAGTTAATTCATCAGCCTTGGCTGCCTGTGATTTCTTCCATTCGACATAGCTCTCTTTCCCATACTTGGTATTATTATATGCTTTGACATTTGATGATGGATCATTACTATTGTCAGATTGCTGGTTTTGATTGTTAGGTTGTTGTTCATAGTGATAATCATGTGCCAATGCTGTACACTTTACCCATGCATCTATCACAGCCGTGAATGTGACAACATCTGGTTTGACACGGTCATTCCCTCGCTTCTTCTTCTTTGATGATGATTTAGGATCATCTACGACCTTGAAGTTTGTAACCTTTCGATCTTCACGAAAATATGGCACACCTGCCTTTATCTTATTCTCCTTGAATTTATCCATGTCAACCCCGCCGTCATTAGCAGCACTACTGCCATCCTCAGTGTCATCATCCTGAACTTCATCAGTCTCACCGTCATCCAACCTTCCATCATCCTCGACTACCAAATCTTCAACACCGTACCTCCATTCTCGTATCATTTCACCTAATAATAATTCCGCCATTTCACCGGAACTTGAATGATAAGACTTACTCCATGCGTTGATTGCTGCATTATATGAGATAGTCGATGGTGCCAAATATATATCCTTGGTGGATTTGTAGGTTGATACTAACTTGTTATGAATACGATGGGCACGTTGTGCTGCTGCACCTAGTGGTAGTTGTTGTTCCTTGTTAGTATTGCTTCTGTTTTTACCTCGTTTTCTTCGTTGCTCTTGATGTTGTGGATGTAATTGCAACTTTTGCTGCTGCTGTTGAGTATTAGATCTTCTAGTATTCCGTCGTCTTCTACGATCTCTCCTTTGCAAATCTCTCTTCTTCTTCTTAGTACTCTCATTATCAAATCCATATGGTGAATAGAAACTAGAACTTCTACTTCTATTTGCCTTCTTCTTTTTGGTATATTCCTCATTACCACTACCCGGTAATGGTCGTCTTTGACTCTTTGCCCATGCATCCATGACTACTGTATACATTTTAGTAGTTACTCGTACTCCTGTATTATCATTATTTGTATTATTGCCATTGTTAGTATTGGTATTCACTTCATCTACGACACGTTTTAATAAGTATTCACATGTTATAGCTGATGAAACTGTAGAGCGACGTGCATGTGATGTCATTAATGTTGTTATTAAATTAACATCATCTGATGTTAGTTGCTGTTGTTGCTGCTGTGTTTCTGAGTTCTCCTCTTTCTCACTATTAGTATTGATGTAAGGAGAGGGATAGTTGAGTATCCGAGCCGTAGTCTTATCTAACCATGAATCATATGGTACATTTGTATTAGTTGATGCATCCCATTGTTCATTTGGTCTTCTATCATCATCACTTCTGCTATCCTCATTGTCATCTTGATTAAGCTGCTTTTTAGACTTTGATCGAAGCTTAATGTTGATACGACGATCTTTACTCTTATTGTCGCTAGAAGTAGATGACGAGGACGACGGCGTATTCTTATTGGCTTTAGATCTACTGCGCTTAGTGGATGACTTTCTTGTATTGGATGATGTTGGATATCTATTTGCATCTGCCCTTGCTAATTGCAATACAGTCTGTGATGGTTGTTTTTGTGCATAAGATGTGTATGTGGAGATCGTATAGGCAGCATGTCTACTTCTACCGCCACCGACGAATGCCACAGACCTTCTATTAGTACTTGCAACATGATAGTAACCATGCCGTATTCTGGATGGATGCATCGACAATGAATATACATACAAGTTGGAGCCATGTGATTTGTTCCCCCTGAAAAAGGTGATGGATGACGGCAAGATTAATTGGCATAGGAAAAGTGATATGATGGATATCAGCTCTAAATGTTTACCCCATATCTTACGCCGTTGTCTTTGATTAACTGTTCTATGCATTGGTAGATTCATACTTATTCCCTCTATAGGTACTATTGCAATTGATAATCTCCTAAAGATGATGCACCCCACAAAAAGTTATTAGAGAGTGCAGAGGTATCCTTCTATATCTTTTACAATATGAGGATTGGTACTTCCAGAATACTACCATTCGAAAGAGAATTAAATTCTGATCTAGACACTGTGATGTTAGTATACTGAACCAAATAATAAAGCCATACCAGTCCTCATTCAATAGTGATATTAGAGGTTGGCTTTATTGACAAATTTTGCTTAGCATCGGGCACCGGTATCCTCCAAGTCACGGGAGTAAACTCCATAGAGATATCCTTACTCTTAAATTAAGTTACAAGTAAGTGGTCGATAGCCTTATTCTAGTATATAAAATGGGCAATATTACATCCACAGATAGTAGACGACGTAGTGGTGGTATTGATAATGATGTATTGGTGGCGGCGCCGGCGGCGGTGGAGGGTCGACCACAAAAACGTATTAAACTAACAAACAAAACTAATGATGGTTCACCCAAACATACCTCAGTTAGTAGTAACAATACATCATCTTCAAGCGGTGATGGTACTGATAAAACTGCTGATAATGATGATATAGAGGAACTTACATTACCAGCCGAGTGTTATGCCCTCGTACTTGAGTATTTAGACTATCAAACGGTACTATCGTGTGCACTAACATCACGAGTTATACTTCATGATGCCATGCCATTGGTTAAAACACTACATATTGATACGGCATTACAGATGAATATTCCATTAGCGGCAAGGTTTAGAGATGTACGACATATCAATTTGTATTCCCTTCTCAAAGGGAGAGTTGCTGTTGATGAGTATGACGAAGATGGTAGAGAATTATTGTCTGTTAATGATGATGCAGTTACTCAAGTTATCCCGTTTCTTAGCCAATTTGACAATTTATCAAGTGTGTTCTTTGGGGGTAGGTGGATTGATGGGGGAATTGCTGCATTCTGTTCATATGAAAAGCTATGGAATACTCATGGCGATTCGGGTCATCATGATATAGGCAGAGTACATACCTTGATTAACTTGATTTCTTCTTCTTTTCGTTCTGATGGTGGGTTACGAAACAGTGTGCAGGTAATGGGATTACGCTGCCCTTACTCTCGTAAAGTTTATAATCATGAGAATGAGACTGAATGTGAAGTATGCAAGAGAGCATGTCGATCCTTCCCACTAGATCAAGTGATAAACTTTGATAATTTGGGTTCATCTGATGGTTTAGAAGGTTTATTTACTTGCAAAAGGACACCTTGCCTTGATGTTTGCTTGTCAAGGTCGGTAATTGAAAGTATTGTTGAAGAAAGACCCGGGGGTAGAGATATGCTTCGATCTAATGCACGTTTACTTCATCTTTTGGGAAAGGGAAGTATGAGTGAGATTCGTTCGGATGATGGGGAATCGTTATTCATTGTACAGTTTGTATTTAGACAGAAAAAGGAACTCAAAAGAGTGATTAAGTATGCCGAGCTAAATACGAAGGAGATATCCGGTGAGATCGTTAACAAGGCATTATGGCACTCTTTTGCAAAAGGACAGGGATATAAAGTCCCCCCAAAAGATCGGTGCTACTTGTCTAGAAGCGCGTTAAAAAGTTTGGTAGATAAATACGATCTCCCAATAGACAAGGAAGAGTTTGGTATGCAAGCTGCCAATGTAAGGAACTTGGCACAGATTGTCAAAGGCTTGAACAGTGATAGTGTCGTCCGGCATTCTTGTTTAAATTTGCTCAGACATCTCCTCGAGGATTTAGGAGAAGGGGCAAGTACAACTATTCAAAAGGTTGTTGATCTAGGAGTGGTTCCAACATTACTTGAGATCTTGTCTAAAAAGCATGGTACACGACAAAAGCATGTTTTGGAATTATTGTCTATCATTGCTTTCAAGGGGAGTGACGGTAATGCTCAAGTATTGATTGATGCTGATGCTGTGCCAAAACTTTTGTTGCTATTATCTAGTGAGTCTGATGATAATGTTGTGAAGGAATCGGTATTGGTATTAAAACATTTAGCAAGTAGATCTACTGCAATCAGAGATGTTATTTTAAAGAAAGGAGGATTGGCAAGTTTGTTACAGCTATCTCGTCAAACGAATACCCCAGGCAATCAAGACATTCTTGCGGCGGTGGAGTCTCTTTTATTTGGGGTGCCTGCACCCGATCTTGATGAATGTGAAATCAGCTTGAGGGTATTTTCTCTACTTCTCGACAATTATAGTACCGATGAATTTGATTGTAAGGTTCTCTCCTACATTTGTCACACACCGAGTAAACATCAAAAGGCAATGATTGAGGCTGGGTTATTCCCTCTTCTACTAGACTTGATGAACTTGTCTCCCGAAGTTCAGGAGCCAGCATTAGAGACTATTCGAAGTCTTTTAAGGCACGATGAATCTCTAGTTGAAGAAATTATTGACAGTGATAAGTTTCCTAGCCTGATATCATCCATGTTTAGTCCTTTGAAAGAAGTTCGAAATGAATCGTGTGAGATACTCAGTTGTATATTGAATGGTAAGAGTACATTGTTTTATTGATAAGGAACATATAACCTATTACTCACCTTTGAATCCATCGGTTGCAGGTACAAAGGAACAAGTCGGTTTTTTAGTTGCTCAAGGATGTATTAGAGCTTTGTGTAGTGTACTTGATATGAGTCATCCAGTGTTGGTAATCAATGCTTCGTTGTCCCTAGTCAAGGTAAGACATCACATCATCTGTACTTCCTGTCGTGTCATATAGCTAATCCACCTATTTTTGAATAGATTTTGAATCATCGTATGACTGAAGCAAATCCAACCGGCCTTGATATACCAGATGGGGAAATAGAGTGTATCAAGAGCAAGTTAATTGAGTTAGAGGATGAAATGGCTCCAAACAAGTGGGAAAACTTGAAAATGTTACTAGGTGAAGTCAGAGCGAAATTAGAAAAAGAGGAGGAAGAAGAGGAAGTCTTAGCTACAGCTTGGCTATTCCCTTGGCTACAATACAAATAGGCACATCACATTAATTATTCAGACATCAACTAATTACATCTATTTAGTCACATGGGTTAAAGTTAGCCTGGAAACTCTCTCTCACTCTTCATTCTCTCCTTAGATTGGGAGAAACCCCCTCTTAAACCCGGGGGTTGTCAAAGTGAAGAACCACGTTCAATGACACACCAACAAAATTGCAGGGCAGTTGGACAAATATAAGAACACATCTACCAAGTCTCAATATCAGCCATGGTAGTCTGAAAATCAAGAGCCGACGTTGAATGACCTAATTTCTCATGAGGGACATCCGATACCACCGTTGCCGCGTCAAAGTCCAAACTTGAACTCTTGGTAACAGTCGACGTAGTAGCCTCGGGAGTACTACCACCATCCACATCCGATGAAGATTCATCAGAGGAAGAGGAAGGTTCATCAGCACCAAGGATACCAGTAAGATCCCAGGGACAGAATTCACCTTGATTCCAATCACGACATGCCGAACATAGTGCACATAGCATGGCATTTGGATCAGATAGGTTACAGCTATGTGGCATGTTTACACTGCTGCATACTGCAACAGAAGATGACGATGTAGACTTGGGGACAGAAGCAGCAGAAGCGGAGGCGGTGGTCGTGGTTAACATACCACCACCAAGTACATTCTCAACTAAATCATCATGAGAACTTCCCAACCCCAACTCACAGTTGGTATCATTATTCATGGTATAATCTAAATCAGCAACCTGACTAGTAGTCAAGGGTAATCCGGATGATCCACCAGCACCTAAACTTGATGATGATACGGGTAGGGTTTGGGAGGTATATGCCGGAGTTACCTCAACGGTATTACCACTACCACTAACACGTGCGGTTAATGTAGTTTCCTCTAGGGGATTGGAATCCAGGGGATTGGAAACGGATACAGCCGGTGTTGATTCCTCTACTTGATGACCAATAAGTACCTTGCCTTGTCCACGGACACCACCCTGAATCTTACGTTTCTTTAAGGTACCACCCCGTGTAAAATCGGAATCACTCTCTCCACTTGATTCAGTTTCGGATATTTGTGAAACACGACGACCTTGTCTAGTTCTACCCAAGGTCGATAGTCGTCGTGAGGCCTTCATGGATTCATGAGAGTTGGCAGTATGTATACCAATTTGGGATGTACTTGGTATAATAGTCTTGGTAGTGGACGTCGTTGCAATCTTGGATTTCTTGGTGTATGATCGTCGTGTGGTCTTCTTGGTGGGCATCTCTTTTTCAAGGGTGGAATACTTTTTACGTTTCTTGGTATATGTCCTCTTTGCACCACCCTCGGTAGCTATTAAACTACCCTCACTTTCACTTGATACCATACCAGAACAATTAGCACGTGCCATGGTAACTAAACATCCATTACCACCCTGTTCACGTGCGGCAACTTCCTGTAATGTCAAAGAACATTTATTTGACTTTTTACGTAATTCCTCAACTTTAGGTTTCCAATATCGTTTACGATTATTCACAAACCAATTAGTTAATTGTTTTAATTCAATACCCGTATCATTCATAATGTTAATCTTTTCATCCTCGGAGGGATAGGGATGCTCGATGTGGTTAGGGCTCATCATCCATGCCTTGAGATATTCCACGGCAAAGGAGGAGAGGGCTGTCTTCTTCTTGGAGGATAAGGCGCCGATGCCACGGCCACGGTTGGTCGATTCACCTGAATGATGTTGCGGACTTGCTCCTCGTGAGGTTGCGGATGATAATGAGGATGGTCGACGTGTATACGATCTCTTCTTTTTAGGTGGTGTCACATCGGATGATACAGAAGCTTCATCATCTTGATCGTCAACCGGTGTTTCCTCCTTGATTGTTGCTGCGAGGAATGCAGCAGCTGCCTTGGCGGACTTACGTACCGCACGTCCACGCTTGGTAGGTGGTGCCTCTGAGGAGGAGGAGGATGCTAGGGCTTGGATAGTAGGTGACATCTTGGGAGTATATCTTTTATTGCAATAGATATAATATCTTATGTGCAACACTCTAACGCCTTAAGTGGGTGCGGGCTGGGTGCGGCGTAGGATTGAAAGGCAGCTGAGATGAGAGCCCTTGAATTCTTGGTATATACTCTAGAGGAGACTATAATGTGGTGGTTTATATAGACCGTCCACTTGGTTTCATATGATATGAAGGCGAGATCGTAAAGTTATATGTCGCTGAAGGGCTTAGTGACTTTTTCTATTGCAACAGAGAGAGGCAAGCGATATTGAGTGAGTGAGCTGACATGTATGATATTATTGCAATATTGATATGGAAAGATGTAGTGTCGAGTTGTGCGTATATATATTGCAATACACCTGTGTAGCAGTTCAATTCACCGAGGTACACCCAAGATAATCTAGTTCTCAGTTCTCATCGACACAAAAACATATCCTTTGCAATACCCTATGACGCCGCCGCCGACACTCTATAAACACAACACAATATATTACGCACCTTATCGTCTTGATATTATTGTTGGGAACAATAACAATAAAGAAAGCCAACGCTGTATTACTAATTTATTGTAGGGCGCTTATGAATTTGTGTTGTAAATTTTGTGGATGGGAATTAGTGTTGCACTTTTGAATTTTCTGAACAGCTGCGAGCTCTCTATTTGACAGATTGCAAGCAGATTTATTATAGAGCACCCGTAATGTTCAATTTTTTTGGTTTTTTAAGGATTGAGTAATTTATTAGATATCTTAATTTCAGTAGTACGAGATGTCAAGTAAATGCTCAACTACAGCCGGAGCCAGTCAGAGCCATAGAATCCAGCGCACAGATGACGAGGCCTAATTTGTTCGGGAAATTAGGTCGTAATGACAATATTGTGGAATTGTGAATATCATAAGTTACATGTGTGTCTTTAAAACGAGAAAACGTAGGGAGAGTTCGCATAGTAAGTGCGTTGAGGAATTACTCCCCATCAAACAGATAAATTTGATCGCCAAAATAGTCCAAATAATACGTAAATGTGAGTGTTTCGGCGATCAATTTTTGCGACATAATATATTCGCATGGAAGGCATGGGGTCACAAAAGAAAGAACTCCAAATATGGTATCTTTGGTTCTTTTCAGCCTGGATATTCGTGTGCTTCTGTGCTCGAGCGCACAAAATGGAATGTGGAAGACAAAGACCAGACTCTCGACTGCCTATGTATGTTCTCTATCTCTGATTTTAGTATGCTTTGTTTGTTTGTGTGTTTTGTTTGTATTTATTGTTATGAATCTTCTCTGCCTGAGACTGTAAATTGCAACTTGCAACCCCTTTTGCCTTTCAAGTAGATATGTAATCAATATACCCAACTTTCTCGAGATATGTACCAGCTTATAACCAACTTTCTCAAGATACTGTCACTGCTAACTTGTGTAGTTTCACTAGAGCACTAATAGCATGACCTGTAACATCTAGTCGTTGTTCAAACACTTGGATCCCGCCGTATCCCAACCCTCCATTGCCGACAATACAATTCATTTGATACTTGATCTTGTGTCCATTGGATAAAGTATAAGGCATTCTTTGCATGCATTGTAAACAACTTATCAAGTTCTTCTGCGTCTTTAGTATCTTCTTGACGATTGATACGAATACCCTCAGCCAGTGCATCCAAGCCACATGCAATCTCTACAGTTTCTATATTCTTATAAAAGCTTTGACCTCGGGATAGTTGATACTTCCATGATCTAGATTGACAAATCTCTTGACACATGTCTAATATATACTTCTTCACTTCTGCAAGACGTATCTTTACATGTTGATTATTGTTGCTGTCTATTGATAATATATCATGATACTTCGAAAAGCATAGCACTTGCCATATGCTGTAGTTTATATCAACATCGTCTTCAGTATAATAGTAGTTGGAATAGAATGCAAATGCTTTATCCATTGATTGCAATACTGACTGACATGTGTTAGCCGATATAGGTACAGAAAGCAGTATATCATGAGCATTCAATAAGGCAAGCATAGCCTCGCCTGGATAAAAATCAACACCGCGGAGATAGTTGGTATCTTTGTTGTTGAACTCGATACTGAATGCTCTATTGTCTAGTTGTTGTGATAGTATACCTTGTACTAATCCGTCTATCATTTCTTGTATCACCACTTCATTTCGATTAAGTATCGATAACGAACATGCATCACACATGCCGAGTAAAAGCAATGCTGAATGACCAATGGTTGATGTTTCTAATAGCATATCTTCTCTCAAATGTACTCCATCTCCAGATTCATTGCTTTGTAGATTAGATTGATATATAGCTAGAGTACACTTGATTGCATCAGTGAGTTGCTTCCGTATCAACATCGCCTCTAAATCATCGTCATCATTGATGTTGATGAGGTATTGCAATGCTTTTGATGCATCCCATGCCGCGGCTAAATCTCGAATGGGCATATGAACATGTTCACATTTTCCATCCATGGGATAGCAATGGTAATAGAATCTATTTGTCGTGGTGTCAATCATGTCTATACCAAAGAATCGTATCATTTTGTAGAGCACATCGTCATGTTGATGGGTAGTAGGTATCCTATGATTGCTATTCGATGTTGTTGATGACGAAAAAGCCAGTGTTGATGACAAGAGAGTAAAACAACATATTATTAATACTACCAATGATAACATCCTCTTTAGACGAGGAATGATAACTGAATGATACAAAGAAGCTACGATTGTAATAGCAGAGTTACTAGAAAAATATTAGCCCTTTGTCCTTTAGTAGTAGCCCTTCAGATTTGCCCCCCCCCCAGTATGTATTAAGATGTACCTATATTTGCTGTTGCATGCGTTGAGTATCAAAGGAACTTCATATATCGTCAATTATATTAACGAGTTGTTTTGTATTTCAGCTGATGATAAGGGCAGAATTCGAGCTTAGTACTGAGGTAGTACCAATAAGTCGTCATGAATTCCAATAACCAATCGCCCTCTCTCAAAACTCACTAACTATCACCTAACTCAATAACTCAACCCTCTCTCTCATTTATCAGATAGCCGTTATTTGATATGCTAGACGTACAGACCGCATCTACTCTACTTCTCTTCATCATCACAGTTGCATTGGTAGTAATATTAGGGCGGCGCACTGCAAAACAAACTACTGCGAGTCTAACGATGGACACATCATTCAAAAAGGATGATAATTGTGAAAGTGGTGGTGATAATAAGACTATCATGACTACTAATACTAATTTGAATGATAACATGTCACTGTGTGCGGCATGTGGTAAGAGTGGTGATGATCTCAGGGAATGCACGGCATGTAGGTTAGTAAAGTATTGCAACAGAGATTGTCAAATTTCACATCGATCGAAACATAAAAAGTTATGTAAACAACGTGCTGCTGAGTTAAGTGCCGGAGACAATAGTACCGTAGATACTCTATCGGTATGTGCCAATTGTGGCAAGGGTGAGGCGGATGAGAGTAATAAACTCAAATCATGCGACGCATGCAAAATGGTAAAATATTGCAGTAGAGAATGTCAGATAGCTCATCGCCCTTTGCATAAGAAAGAGTGTAAAAAGCGAGCTGCTGAGTTGCATGAAGAGGCATTGTTCAAGTTGCCTCCACCTCCAGACGATTGTGACATATGTATGTTACCCCTATCCCCACGTACAACAGCAAACACATACTATTCATGCTGTGGAAAAATAATGTGCAAAGGTTGTGACTTTGCTTACCACATTCGGGATTCTGATCCCAAATCAGATACCAAATGTCCATATTGTAGAAGACCAACTTTTGGTGGTTCTCTGGAAAGTATTAGTGAGAGGTTTGAGGAGCGTATGAAGGCTGGCGATGCGAATGCATATCATGAATTTGGTCGAAATCTTTGGACTGGGCGGTATGTGACACAAGATCGCTTTAAGGCAATGAAATTATGGCACCAAGCGGGGGAAATGGGATGTACTGCAGCGTATCATGATATTTGTGATGCATATTTTCGTGGTGAGGGTGGTGTAGAGAGGGATATGAAGAAGTGTCGGTATTATTGCGAATTAGCGGCCATGGGGGGATATGTAAAGGCAAGGATGGATCTAGGTCTTTTAGAGATTAATGCAGGTAGTGTGGACAGAGCTGTCAAACACCTTTTGATTGCAGCTGGCTGTGGAAGTAGTCAATCTTTGGATATAATCAAACAACTTTATTCAAGGGGTGAAGCAACAAGGGATGAATATACCAAAGCTTTACGGGTGTTTCAATCATATCTACCAGAGATTAGAAGTAAGCAGAGGGACGAGGCTGCCGAGTTTCATGAGAGTTGCAAGTATTATTGACATGGTGATGATTATTATAGCCAAGGGAGGTACATATTGTTTTGGATTACGGAATGAAAATAGAGGATCCAAAGGATACCGATGCGAGATGTTCCCAAAGATGAGTACTCTAGTCTATAGCTTGTAATGCTTACTTAGTTTACTACTTTCCCAAAACTAGTACAATATATACCTCGATATTTCTAGTTTAAGTAGCCTCTGCAATTGTTAGATCACACAGTTGCATGGAATACGTTTTGATTGATCATTCTCGATGTTGAAATTATAATATTGTAGCAAAGCTCCTCCCCATTCTTGATGCCCCTCATACTTTTCCCTTAGCGATCAAACGACTGAAGACTATATATGGCGCTTACTTCTTTGTGTGAATAGCAGCAGCTTCTGTACCTTGGTAATCTATAATAATGGGTAACATTACATCCACAGATAGTAGACGTAGTGATGGTAGTAATAATGATGCATTGGCGGCGCCGGAGGGTCGGCCACAAAAGCGTATTAAATTAACAAACAAAACAAGTAATGTTGGTGCAACTAAACTTACCTCTGTTAGCAGCAATACGAGATCTGCACGCAGGAGTGGTATTAATAGTAACGATGGTGATGATAGTGATACAACCGAAATTAAATTACCAGCAGAGTGTTATGCTTTGGTACTAGAGTATTTAGATTATCAAACTGTATTATCTTGTGCATTAACATCAAAAGTATTTTTACATGATGCTATGCCATTGGTTAAGACACTTCATATTGATACAGCGTTACAAATGAATATACCATTGACATCACGATTTAGAGATGTACAACATATCAATTTATATTCCCTTCTCAAAGGGAGTTTTGCTGAAGATAATGATGAGGCATTATTATCCGTGAATTATGAGGCAGTTCTTCGGGTGGTTCCCTTCCTTGAAGATTGATGGGTTACATTCTGGGGTTGTACTGAATTGAAAAGTATTACTATACCCTCAACTTTACGAAGTATCAAAGGTTATACATTTCCACATTGCCCATTGGAAACGATTGTGCTCACTGAAGGTGTAGAGAAGATTGAAAAGGAGGCACTTAGGGATAACGATGCCTTAAAGAGTATGTCGTTACTCTTCTCAGTTGCAGTCTTGAAGGAGATTATGAGAGACATTGATTATATTGAGGTAGGTAGATTGTATCAAAGACGGTGCACAGATGTTTCATTATATGTTCATACTATAGTAGATCTAAATATAAATACTAGTGCCTTCCCCTTCCCCCTTGTCATTAATAGTATTGATCTTCATCAACATCATCATCATCATCAATACTATCGCTCTTACTATCATCTTCATTATTACTATCATCTTTATCTAGTCTCACCGCTGCAAATATGAATGTTTCCTTATTCTCATTCTGTTCATATCTTGTATATCCATCAATTTTACCATTTGTAGAACTTGGTACAGTTGGGCATTCAATTGCAACAGACTTCTTCTCTTTCATTGCTGATAGAGCTGCTTCACCGTCAACCCATTTTGAAGCTTCACGACTGCCTTTCTTGACTTTTAGAAAGTCAAGTTGAGTATTGATTGCTGCACCATCAGATGCAGTACATTTAGGCCGAGCTTCTTGTTCATCATGCCACTGGTATTTAGGATGCTGGGGCTTCAATTCCGCGAGTGTACTAATACTACCAATGAATACTGGTTTGTCGTTTCCTGTTGATGGCTTGTGGAGGAATAGTTCTGCCCTCCAATTACCAATATCTGTACAATCCACAGCACGTTTAAAGGCGTCTTTGTTCACCGGTAGAGCCTTCTGCATATCCTCAATGGAGTCAAATATCTTTGACTTAATCACTGCTCGTCCTCCAAATACTGCTAAGGGTACATCACATTGAAAGATTTTACTTCCATCTCCAAACATCAGTCCCTCAAATACAAGTGATAGTCTTTGTGAAATGAATCCATGCACATAACATTGGTTGCTGCCATTTGCCCTTAGGACTTCCAATGCTAAACCACACACTATCACACAATCATTATCGTTTGTAATATCCCCCTCATCAGTCTTGGTGATGGATAATACTATAGCTGTCCGTGCATCCTTATCCTGCTTAGAATGATTTTGAATGTAGTGTTGAAGAAGGCTACCCTCCCTGGCTCCAAATCCACCCGATGCGGTACCAAAGTCATGATTACCAAAGTAAGTATGTTTATACCAATACTCCATCCGCCAATTGAGCCCTTTCCATTGAACTTGCTCAAGCTCACCATTACTATCAAAGAACATATCTTGTGTAGGGAATGTCTCAGCACGAAATTGAATCCCCTTACGTCGCAACAACTTCTTCATGTATTGTGTACCCCTGCCCCTAAAGAGTTCTACTTCCGTATCATCATCAATTGGGTACGATGCAGTCATAATGAAATCAGCACTACCTCCTCTAAGACTGATTGCATCATTTACTTTTGGATAAAATGTGAAATTCCTGGCTGCAATCAACATGACCTTATCTATATCAAGTGGACTATTATCACCAATCATATGCTTAATCATTACGATTGGAGCAATTAATGCCTCGCAAACAGCACGGAAGGTTGGTCCTTGAACCACATGACATCCAGCAGGGGATTCATGTACACGAACACCAGATGGGAGGACATCATTATCACTAAGGAAATCTTGAGCGATATTTCCATAACCAATCACATATTCAATACCTGTATGTTGAATAAGTTCACGGTTGCATTCTGCCACTTCTTGGGCTGAAGCTTTCAACAATCTTAGGAGCGTATCATGGTCTTTATTTCCTTTTGATCCGGCCATATTTCCAAGAGTGTAGGGAGCAGCTTCCGTTAGCCATAATGTAGTTTGAGCGGCAGTAACATGTGCAGTATCACTGTCAACACCAAAGTAATCACTAAAACCGATAGCTAACAAACGAAATTGCATGCTCTGAGTTGGACCTGTTGATATAGCACTAATGCCCCTTGACTCAAGAAATCTATTACCGGAACGTAGTGGCCCAACCTGTTCTTCTTCCTTCCCTGTTACAGGGAAGCTGTTCTGCATACCCATGCATAAGAAAGGCATTCCTGCCGATACTGTTTGGGCTCGAATGTAGCGTGTCTTGTCTCCAAATTCAGCCACTGCACGTTGCTCGAGTTTATCATCATTCACAAATGAATGCCCTTCCAATATATTATTGCCGGTGAACTTGTGAAGATCCTTAGGAAGCTTACGGTGGTTACCACCATTGTATACATATTTGTACAGATTCATACTAGGATCTTCCATAATAGATAGAAGTGTTTCCACTGATACTTCATTTGCTTTACTTCCATCGGCCGAAGAAGAATCAATATCCATACGAAGTTCATTGTTATTAGTAGAGGAATGAGATGCTGCCACTCCATTGGTAGAGGATGATACTACAGATGCCACTCCAGTAGACGATGGTAGCAGCTCAGTTATTGTACGCAGTGCACTATTGCCGTTACGTGCAAGAGCAGCTTCGATTTCACTGTCAGTCGGTGGAAACCTTGCTTCCTGTAATACACCACGAACTTGAATGAGTACCTCTGAACTATTAGATGAAGAATTAGACGCTGCCGCCGCTACAGTGGAAGAAGCATTATTAGATTGTAATGTAGTAGCTGTTGTAGAAGTAACAACAAAATGTTGGGATTGTAATTCTGTGGAATCAACTCCACTGACTATTGATAATGATGATGCTGAAGCTGATGATGCATGATTAGATTGTAATGATGATGATGTATTTGATGAAGTTGTTGTTGTATTATTGTCATTATTTGGCAGGGTTGGGGTAGATGATGAAGGAGCAGGAAATTGTAATGATGCAGCATTGCTTGAGTTGTATGTATTATTATTATATGAATTGTTGGATCCGTTTGATTTATTCTTCCTACAAGGAGAATCAGCAATTGGATGTAACTTCTTCTTTGCTCTAGCAGGAGAACTGAGGTTTAGTTTCCGCTTGCCAGCGGGAGATCCATTCTGTCGATTCTCCTCATCTTGAGCAACTCGACTTTGTTGTTGTTGTTGTTTTTGTTGTTGCTCTTCACCCCTCCCACCCACTACATCATTTTCACTACTATTCCTTGTATTACGTCTATCCGACGACGGCGCAACAGCCGTCGATTGCGGCGCTGCTCCTTCCATCACTATCAACTCAGTAAATAGTTAGTTATTGTGTTGCTCTGAAATTTGGCTCGTGAAACTGAAAGGGCGGTGAGGAGTGTTAAGGGCATTTTTGCCCGGCAAACTGTGATGATGGTTATGTTGAATGTATCTTCAAAGTAAGGGGGGGGATCTTCTACTACGCTACTCCATTATTGCTACAATAGTTGACAACAAACTACTGTAGACACGTCATAACGATATAATTGGTTATGATATCCAAAGAGATTTATACTACGAACTGTTGTTGCTACGAAATGTATACTTCCATCAACCCATCAAAAAAATGATATAGCTGTTGATGCATCGAGAGACCGACTCCAATTGTGAAGGCTATGCGTTATCTAACACATATCTACGCGATAACCCTCAACGATTATATTACTTAAGTACCCGATTGTGTTTATACACCTCCCATGATTGAGATAGAGCCATATCGATGACATCCGCTGCCTCTCGTTTATTGAATAACTATGATGATGGATTAACAACTCTACACGGAACAATACTGGCATAACAATAGAGATTTCAGTGCATTCCCTAATTTATCAAGGGTATTCATCGGTGGTAGAAAGAACGACGGGGATATTGTTAGCTTTAGTTCCAATGATGAGTTTGAATTCTGGGATGCAGAAGAGGACCCAACCAAAGCTCAAACCTTGATTGATTTGGTTTCAGGATCGTTCGCGTCATCTGGGGGATTGCTAAGGAATGTGCAAGTTATGGGATTACGATGTCCTTACTCTAATGAAGATGAGAATGATGAGAATGAGACCGAATGTGAGGTATGTAAGAGGGCGTGCCGCTCCTTCCCACTTGATCAAGTGGTAAAGTTTGATAATGAGGGTTCATCTGCTGGTTTAGATAGTGTGGAGGGTTTATTTAGTTGCAAAAGGACACCTTGTATTGATGTGTGTTTATCGAGGCCGGTAATTGAAAGTATTGTTGAAGAAAGACCCGGAGGAAAAGAGATACTCCGATCAAATGCACGTTTACTCCATCTATTGGGTAAAGGGGGAAGGCATGAGATACGTTCAGATGATGGGGAATCGTTATTAATTGTACGATATAGTACCGCGGAGAAGGCAGAACTTAAACGAGTGATTGAATATGCTGAGTTAAATGCAAAGGAAATGTCCAGTGAGGATGTGACGAAAGCAATATGGCAATCTTTTGCAAAAGGAGAGGGATATAAAGTACCCCCAAAGAAGCAGTGCTACCTTTCAAGAAGCTCGCTCAATTTCTTGAGGGACGAACTAGGTCTCCCCATAAACAAGAATGATTTTGGATTCGAAGCTGCTAGGGTGGAGAACTTGTCACAGATTATCAAAGGTGTTTTGAGCGATGATACTGTCCAATCATATTGTTTGAAATTGCTTGGACTGTTACTCGAAAAGTTATCAGGAGAAGGGACAAGTGGTAAAACAATCCAAAAGATTCTTGATTCCGGAGTAATAACAGCATTAGTTGATCTCTCAGATGTCGGTAATACGATTGCCAATCATGCTTCCTTTGCAATAAATCAGATTGCATTGAAAGTAAGCGATGATAAGGCCCAAGAGTTGGTTGATGCTGGTGTCCTCCCACAACTTGTATTGCACATAAGTCATGCCTCTGAAAATGTGTCTACAGATTCAGTATTGGCATTGGGGCATATGGCAAGTAAGTCTATTAACATTAGAGATGCAGTATTAGAGGAAGGGGCATTAGTGGCCCTGCTAGAAAAGTCATTTGGGGTGAGAATAAACAGCAAGAGAAGCAGTGCTTCTATGAAAACATTGGAATCTCTTTTGTTCTCGGAGCCAGTGCCCAATCTTGATGACTATAAAGTCGGTCTAGACTGTCCATTCCTTGCTTCTGCTCTTTTCTATGGTAATGAAGATGCGTTGAAATTTACTTGTACAGCACTATCCTACATTTGCCGTACGCCAAGTAAACATCAAAAAGTCTTTACTGACGCTAAATTATTCCCTTCCTTGATGTTGATGACGAGTTACTTGTCTCCCGAAGTCCAAGAGCCAGCGTTAGAGACTATAAGATATCTCATTCGAAATGATAGATCTCTAATTCAGGTTGTGATTAAGGAAGACAGGTTTTCCAGTCTGATGTCATGCTTGCTAAGTCCTGTGAAAGAAGTTCGAAATGAGGCGTGTGAGGTAATCAGCTGTCTGTTGAATGGCACAATAGAACAAGTGGATCTTTTTGTTGCTCAAGGATGCATAAGGGCTCTATGCGGTGTACTCTATTTGGATAATCCTGTACTGTCTATCACCGCTTGTTTGGGAGTAATGAAGGTAAGACTATGTAGCACACATGATATGCACACAATTATGACAATCAGCTCATCTATTCTTCTTCATTGATATAGATCTTGAAGCATCGTATGACTGAAGCCAATCCAGACGGCATTGATATACTTGATGGTGAAATCGAATGTATTAAGGACAAACTAGATGATCTAGATCGTGAAATTGGTGGTAATGCTGAACAGTGGAAGCAGATGAAATGTCTTGTTGATGCAGTGAGAGAGGAATTAGATAATGGCAAGAATGTGAATTACAAAGAAGAAGACTCAGCTGACACCAAAGAAACAGTGGGTACTGATGATTCACAAGAAGAAGAAGATGCTGTTTGTGTCTCTTCTGAAGTCAATTTGACTTCAGATAAAACCGAAGAGAAGGATACTAATGATTGTCGAGTGGTACGTTCTTTAATTGCCCCCAGTGAGACAAAGGCAAAGGGAGACTTGTTGGCTGGGTGTGGTGATCGGGAGCAAGAACTCTGTTTTGATAAGAGTACAATCCACGGCTGGGGAGTATTTGCTGGGGCACCCATCAACGCTGATGATATGGTTATTGAATATCGAGGAGAAATCATAAACAAATCCGAGGCAGACAAGCGTGAACTGGAATATGAGAAGAGAGGAATCGATAACTATTTGTTCAGACTTGATGAATCTACAGTCTGTGATGCCACAAAGACACCGGGTAATATTGCACGGTATATCAATACAAGTTGTAATCCGAATTGCAATGCATACATCGTCACAGCTGGAGAAAGCAAGCGCATAGTCATCTATGCAAAGAGGGACATCAAGAATGGGGAAGAGCTTTGTTACAATTACAATTTCCCCCATGGAGAGGATCAATCAAAGCGTATCCCATGTAAATGTGGATCTGCTAATTGCCGAGGCTACTTGAATTAGATGCATAGATATCTTCTTACCGGTTTTAGGGAAGTATTGGACAAGAGAAGTAAAACTAATATATCTTTACACAGGATAGAAGACTCATTCTTACGTCAACATTTAGCACAGACGAAAGAACTTGAAGTTCGTTCTTTAACTTTATAGTCTCCTAACTTACATTTCAATTAGTCAGTATAAGTAGGACTATATAGTTTCTTCATTGAAACCTCAACATGCATTGTCCAGCAAAATAACACAACTAATTTCCAATACAAACATAAAACAACTCTTTCATATGACATGTATTCTATCTCTTCTTCTTTGAAGATTTTGAACTAGACGACCGTAAAGGATCACTCGTAGGCGATGCCGATGTAGAAGGCACATCCGACGGTTGACTACTCGGTTGTGAAGACGGTTCGCTACTAGTAGAAGGTACAATAGATGATTGTACAGTAGGTGTATATGATACAGATGGCATCATTGACGGTTGTGATGATGTAGATGGAGCTTGTGATGGTTTGTATCCTTTTCCAGACTTTCCTCTATGTGGTCTTCTTCTTTTATATTCTGTCTTGTTACTGAGTTTTCTAGATATCTCATGTGTTGTTGTTGTCCAATCTTTTGATATTCTTAGTAGTTCATCTTGAGTGTAGTATTCATTGGCATTGGTATCATTCTCTTCAGTATGAGCAGCTCTATTTGTTTCATCATCGGAGAAGGATACTTTATCTACTACAATTCGACCACCATCTCGGCTATCCCTTCTGTTAGTATTATGTCGTCGTATCTGTTTATTATCAACTTGTTGCAATTCATCTGCAGATGTATAGACAGTAGAAGAGGAGAAGACTAACAACATATATGTTGCAATGACCGATGAAAGACGACACATATAATAAGAAATGATATTCTAGTATCTCTCTACTTCTCTAGATGCATGCTATGAATATGAAATATGCTCCACAACACAACAAAGTGATACTTAGTCGCCATATTGATATCGTGGCGCTGCAATTGTTGTGTCGCTCGTGGCGGATCAAAGCAATGCCTCTTAAGAGCGAGCCCCAAGTTCGACAAAAATGACTTCGTGTTTTGGCGATAATAATATTATGAGAGTGTAATGATTGAGTAAGATGGCAATAGCACACGTGCTTCAGTCTTCCGCTATTAAATATCGGCGCTGTACCTCATACGATTTCCGAACTACCTCTTAAGATGGTAAACAACACAACCAAACTCTCCACAGGAGCAATACTCTCGGTAAATGATCATCGAGTACGTATCGACTTACCAAAAACAACATCAGCATCCTATCAATCAATATCCTCTGCTATACTTAATGGTGGATGTCATACCTTCCCTTCTACTACATCCTCCTCATGCCAATCAACAGCTACATCGAGTGATACTAGATCAAAGACATATCATATAATCAACTATAAGGTGCCATCAACCTACAATGGCTATGATCCTCAGCCAATCCAACTATTATCAAATTTTGCACTACAAGAGAACATACAACCATCTAACACTATTGGTTTATTAACTGCTGCTAGTATGTCAAGCATGAGTGTTGCTAGTAGGAGTGCCTCTGACGCCAGTAAAGAAGTGAGCAATGTGTTTGTTGGAGGAGGAGGAGAGAAGAGTGGAGAAGAGAGTAATAAAGAAGAGAGTAGTGAAGAGGTAGTAAACATTGATGTAATAGTAACAGCAGGATTATCCAACTCACGATGTTCAGGTGCTGATGCTGATTACTTCATACTACTCGATACAACAAACAACGACAATCCTACAGCCAATGAACAAGAAGCTTCATCAACTTCATCACCACCACCACCGGGGACAATTAATACAATCATCATAATTGATAAACCATTAACATCCTCATCACTAATAGAAGCATATGCAATAGCAATTGAGGCCAAGTGTTTATCATGTATGGAACATACTGTACTTTGTTCGAAAGATAATAGTAGGTTTGGCATGGGTACTGGTACTGATTGTTGTGTGTTAGTTTGTCCAACACCTAGTAGTAGCAGCAGTAGTAGTGTTGATGACAAAGAAGGGAGTAATAGTGTTGATGTCAAACAAGAGAGTAATAAGAAGGTTATCAAACATGCCGGAAAACATACCCTCTTTGCCGAACTACTAGGCCAGGCGGTACATGAAGCAACATCAAAATCAATAATGATTAACATTCATCATTTACATTATAATTACTTTACATATATAATGAAACAATGGTTAAAGAGTTTAGTTGCATTATCGAGGGGTGCAAGACCTTGTATACCGAGTCAGCCAATGATGCCCATACCGAATGCTCCTTGTTCTATTGTAATGTTGGGAGTATTGCTGATATTGTTGATTTACACAGTACCAGTGTTGAATGATAAGGCTAAGCTAATGTTAGGAGCCGTAATTTGGGATAGATACCTGGGAGAACCACCATTGAAGTTCCATCCAGTTTGTTTAGCTGGATCTGCTATTAGTTTCGTGTTGAAATATACCCCTGAACGTGTATATAAGAATGGTATGCTTGGTTTTACTGCTGGATTCATGTTGTTAGCTGGCATGCTATTAATCTTTGTGTATGGTGCATGGTTGTTTCTACAAGTTACTGATGCATTGTCAACTCAAGGAGCAGACTTGATTATGAACATTTGTCCCAACGGATACTGCAACAACATATACATTCAAAGCATATTCAATCTAACATCATGGATACTTCAACTATTATTATTCAAATCAACATTCTCAATTCAACTACTAACAACAATTGCATTACAAATGGCTAAATACTTGGAACGGAATCAAATCAATTCAGCACGGTTACAATTATCATGGTTATGCAGTCGTGATCCTACAATGTTGAATGCATCAGAATTAGCTGGTGGTACATTGGAATCATTATCAGAGAATCTATCGGATGGATTTGTGGCACCGTTGTTTTGGTATGTCTGTCTTGGACCTGTTGGGGCACTTGGTTATCGTATAATTAATACATTAGATAGTCGAATTGGTTATCGTGGCAAGTATGAATGGTTTGGTAAACCATCGGCACGGTTGGATGATTTGATTAATCTTATACCAGCACGTATCACTGCCGTACTGTTGGTTGTGTCTGCCATGTTTGTGAAAGGATGTAGTGCACGTCAAGGTATAAACGCGGCATGGAAAGATCGGAATCAATGTTCAAGTCCCAATGCAGGATGGCCAATGGCAGCCTTTGCTGGTATATTGGGTGTCAAGTTGAGTAAGAAGGGAGAGTATTGCTTGAATTCAAGTGGTGTAGAACCTGGTCCTAGCAATATACGTGCTGGTCATCGTGTGGCTTCGATTGCTGGAGGATTGACAGTGTTAGTTGCTGTTATTGCATTGGTAGTTATGAAATAGGCGGCGGCAGTTGGTTCAACAATGAAACAACACATATTCTATTTTACAGTGCATCAAGATGCGGGGGCAAAGTCCCTTCATGAGAGATGGTTAACTTCTCTACAAACCACCAAAGAGTTGATCCAAGACGTCTCCGTGAGGTCCACGGCTTACATGAGTTGATAACTTGGGGATAAAGTTAGCATTCACATTACTACTTGAGGCGGCAGAAGATGATCGGTTGGTCGTATTACAATTGTCATCAGTACTTTTTGGCATCTTCTGATCAGCTTTGGCAGATAATGATTGTTCAGAAGTGCAGCCTTTGTCCGTTACTCTCGGCGGCTCATCTTTAGTAGGCATCTGATCGGCAGCGTCGTTGGTATTAACAGTCTTCTTTACAGATTTAGTGGAATCCAACTTGTTTGATTCGTCCTTCCTTTCAACTTCTGGGTGACAAGGCTCCACCCAAGGAGCCTTTGATGATCTGTTCTGCTGTTGGGTGGAGGACCTCTTCCTCTTCTCTTTTTTGGCCGCCTTCTTCTTGGCCTTACGCTCTGCCTTGGACATATCATCATCCTCACGTGGTGGGAGTTTGGCAGGTGGTTCGGGAAGCGTTGATTGTTTCTTCTTACTATTGAGAGGTTCTTTAGTGGTTAATACTGCACCAGCCGTTCCGGTGGTAGTCATTTGATTGTTTGGCATTTGATAATTCGTATTCTGTTTCATTAATTGTGGTTGGGGCATCATCATGTGCTGTGGCGGCTTGGGCATGCCACTGGGTTGCTGAATAGGTGGTTGCTTCTTTCTAGATGGCATCTTTTCTTCTTCCATACCTGGCTGTTGTGTATGAACACCGTGCATGCCACCACCCGTGGCTGACGTATTCTTATTTAAGAAGTCGGACTTGGAATGGCTGGTGATAGAAGACAAAGGACTACCCTGCATGTTCACCTCAACACCATTATTAAAGTATCGAATCGGAGGAGGCTTAAGTTGAACTGATTGGCTATCATTCAGGGGCATCACCTCACCTCCCAACTGAGTAGAATTACCATTTGGTTCATCTTCTTGTTGATTGGCTTGTCTTGTACTAGCCTCATCATCCAAATTAGTATCAGATGGCTGCATTCGGAATCTACTAAGTCCATTACCACCTCCACTTTCAACATTACGTAACACATCCAAACCACTACCATTACCAACATTAGAATTATTCATCATATCCAAATCAAAGTTAAAGGTACTACTCTTCTGTGTATTTTGATAAGAATTGTGGGCATTAAAGTCCAATCCCCCGCTACCGTTCATCATCATGGGTTGCTGCTGCTGTTGTTGGTTACTATCCAAGTTCATATGCTGCTGTTTCATTAAAGCAACCTCTTTCATTTCACGTTGAATGGCACGTTCACGAATAACTATCTCTTCCATCTGATGCTGACGTTTCTTTGCCGACTGACTCTCCTGCTGAGTAACAAAACGTTCAATTGAATCGGTATTGAATAAAGAATCATTTTGTTGACGATGTGTCATTGGCATATTAGTATTATCCTGTTGATTGGACGTTAGCATATTATTAAAGGGCATATCACCTCTTTGGGGAAGAGCGGAGGAAACGCCAATCATTCTATTTTGCTTGGAACCGTTTCGGATAATCTTTCGTTTTGATGTATTATTATCTTCTTCTTTATCAACTGCTACTTCTGGTGGTGGTAGTGGTGCATTGGGTGCTGCTGCGTTGGTCGTTATATTAGTTGAAATATGACGTTTGGTTCTATTCTTATTACGCGTGGGTTTAGTCTTCCTTTCAAACGGAGCAACAACTATTGACTCGTAATTCTTAATCAGGGCAGACTTCTTGTTTCTTCTTGCACCAAATGATCTATTGAGATTAGCCTTTAATCTATTGGCACCTGATGTCATCCACTTCATTATCTCATCACTTATTGGCCACGATTAAGGATTGATTAAATAAGTATGATGCCAAACAAACCCCAACCTACAAATGACGGGCGGTATTAGTATCATGAATGAGACCACGGTATTATTAGAGAGTTGTTATTGAATGTCAGGTGATAGATAAAGGTTGTTGTTGATGATAATGATGATGATTGATGGTTGAGAGAGAGAAAAAATGAAATCGAGTCGGACTCGGTATCCTTTTTTCTGCTTTTTTTGTGATGCGAGTGATGATGAGGAGAGATGATTGATAAGGTATACTAAAGTGAAAGTAGTATATGAATATATATTGAGATTAGATCTATGTGAACAGACGTATAATGCGAACGTGCTATCATAGTTGCCTCATACTAGTGACTAGTATGAGTAGTAGTAGTAGGATAGAGACATGCTCAGCTTTACAAGCAAGGTAATCGTTTCACAAGCATATATATCATTCAGTCTTCTATCATTGTATCCGGTGTGTTATGGTACTGTCTACATCCTCATCAAGCAATATATTACCCAGTTAGATTCTATCTCAAAGTTTGGCATTTTCTCGTCGTACCGTCGTATCAGTACCGCCAGCATGTCATTCAGGAAAGAAAATGAAGAGCCTTTCGATTGGTGAGTCCTCATTCCTTACAAAACAGAATCGTCACACATCACCAAACAGCACAGAAAAGCAAACACAAGAAGTCACCAAGTAAACAATAGCTAACTACTCAGAAACCATAGACAACTAAAGGATCGGCATAATAAATCAATAGACGGCAATATATACTCTCATAATAGCATCATGAATAACAGGCATTTCATGGCTCGGATGAATGAACTCCAACTTCAGGTTCAAGGTGAGATTAGTAGAATTTATTGATGTTACCGTAACGATGAGGAACATTTGTAAGAAAGAATAGTATATTTGCAAATTTGTGTATTGCAATAACATCGTATTGTATGTATTGCAAATATCTTATCAATGTCAGACTGTCTCCAACTAATATACCCTTTTTCTAATATGTGCATCTCTCTTTCCTTCTAATATAAATAATATATCAAATATAGAGCATGAGCAACAACTATCGCAAAATCATCTACCACTCGCCTCCACCCCATCCATAAATAATATAAATAGCATGATGAACAATAACAATTTAGAACAGGCAACAAGACTACAGATTGAACAAGCATCACAAATGGGTGCACAGCGTATGGGTATGGTGCCTGTACAGCAGCAGCTTGGTGGTGCTAATAATAATATGATGAACAATAACATGATAATAGGAGGTGTAGCGAATAACAATTGTATGATAGGAGGTGTAGCGAATAACAATGGTATGATGAATAATAATGGTCTAATGAATAACAATGGTATGAACAACTATCAGTTAGAACAAGCGCATCATAATTTAATACAACGGAATAATGAACTATTACCAACATTTGGAGCAACCATGAATAATAATAACATTGGTCTAACGATTGGTCAACAACAGATACAAAAACAAAGACAACAACAGCAGAATATAGAAACACAACGTAACTATGCATTGCAGGGAAATGCACCTATAATAAATATGAATAATATTGGTCAACAGCAGCAGCAGAGTATAGACGGCATGAGAGGAGGCGGGGGAACTATCCCTTCCTCTACTACAATGAATTATACACCAACTGCACCTATGAATATGAATACTATTGGTCAAGTACAGCAGCAGCAGAGTTTTCCTTCACCAAATAATGTGCCAAACGGGATGCAATATGATGCAATAAATAATATGGCACAGAATGCACAAGTGGCACAACTACAATTACAACATTTAAAGGAGAAACAAGAGTTGATTATTAAGGAACAGCAGAATCAATTAGTATTGCAACGTGAGATGATGGGAGGTGGTCAACAAGTTGTTGGTCAAGTTGCTCAAGTTGGATTGAACCAAATGGGTATTAATGGTATACAAGGTACTCAAATGGGTGTTGGAGTTGGCGGTATGGGCAGTGTACCACAAATTCGTGGAGTGAACAATATGAATATGCAAGGCATGTCCATACCAAGTACAAACTTTGTGCCAGGTATGAACACGAATGGTATGCCAAGTATGAACGAGAATCGTATACCAAGTATTATACAAGGCATAGATGCTAATGGTAATCATCACCCAACAAGTGCCATTGGTAATAGTGCCAATTTGGCATATGCACAGAGTAAAGCTTTAGAACGGATGCAGCAGCAGCAGCAGCAACAGACTATAATAAATGCAGCACTTAATAACAACTTGAATGGTCAGGCTAATATTATGCAACAACAGATGGGTACAATGAATGTAGGAGATAACAACAATATGATGAATGGTCAGGGTAAAATGATGGTAGAGAATGGGCCTATGCCAGGGAGTGGGGTATCAGCAGTTACTACTACTAATCCATCTAACAATACAACAACGAGAGGGGGAGCAGGGAAGGATGATATCAATCGAAGATTACGTCAATTAGCACAAATGTCAGATGAGGAATTATTAGCACGGTCAGTGGAGGCTGCCAAAGCTACCAAGGCAAAGAAGCAAGAGATGAATGGCGATAATAGTAAGGACATTAGCAGTGCAGAAAAGGCAGTTATTGACGAACAACTTGACGATCTAACAAAGAAGATGAAGAAGAAACAACAAGAAAAGAAGGAACAAGAGAAGAAGGAACAGGAACAAAAGGAGTTAATAAAACAAGCTAATCAACAAGCCAATCAACAAGCCTCTCAAGATTCAATGATTGAAAAGTTCTTAACAATGGTAATAACACGTGTACCCGAAATATCATCTGGTGTATCACGATTTCTACCCAGTGCTGGATATGACCCAACAAGAAATGAATGGGAACCAAGTAACAAACGAGATTTCAAGATGGTAATGGATACAACGTTAATTGAATTACGTGGTATATATACACGTAATTCGATGGTGGGTGTACCGGCTACTATTGGCACGATGGATTTATTGAGGAGGGTACAGGATTGTATTAATGCTATTGAACCATATCAAGGAGGGATGCCGACAGGAGTTACCAATACTCAAGGACAAATGACGAATGGTGTGCCTTCTCAAATGATGCCTGGCATGCAAGCGATGCAGCAGGGTATGCAACCAGGGATGATGCCCCAACAAAATATGATGTCACCTGAAGGGATGATGGCGGCACCGCAGCTGCAGCAGATGCCATCAGGCGGCATTTATGGACAACCTCAGTTCATGCCTTCGCCTCCTCAAGCAATGCCTCCCCAGACGATGGTGCCTCAGACTGGAATAATGGCGGCACAACCTGGTATGCAACAAATGCCAGGCATGTTTGGAATGCCACAACCGCCTCTCATGTCTCCTCAAGCAGCAATGCCTCCTCAAGTAATGCCTCCTATGAATCATCCCATGGCTGGTGGTGTGCCTATGCATCCTATGAATCAACCTACTGGTGTACATATGCATCCTCATATACCAAACTATACTCAAGATATGGGCTCTATGAATAGTCCATATCGTCAATTCGATCGTATGAGTCCTTATAAAGTGGGCAAGCCAGAGCCAGACTACTCCAAGGATCCAAGGTATTCGTTAACGCCTATTCCTAAGCACAAACCATTCGTGGAAGATGACGATGAGCCAATAATGGCACAGTTTAAGGCAAGGAAGAAGGCTGCTAAACGATCTGCCAAGGCCAAGAGGAAGAGGTTACCAAAGTTGGTACATCGTAATAACAGTCCAAAGAAGGCAAAGAAGGATAAGGAGATCAAGGTACCATCGATCTTACTGCAGCATTCTAGTTCTAATGAGGAGGAGGAAGAGAGTGCCGTGTCTACTCCACTGATTGCTGATTATCTTTCCTCAGAACTCGAGAAGAAGAATAGTGATGAGAATAATGTAGATTCTAAAGAAGAGGAAGAGAAGAAGGAAGAGAATCTTTCCGAAGAATCTTTACGATCCTACAGAACCTTCCTCGGGAAGAAGGACACAGATGAGAGTAATGCAGATTCTAAAGACGAAGATGAAGAGAAGAAGGAAGAGGAGGAGCCTTCCAAAGAATCAAAACTGGCGAGTAGCAGTGGTGATCCTCAAGAAGATAAAGCGGCTTCAGTTGACGGAGATACCAAGGCCAGCGGAGAAAACAAAGTATCAGTCGATAATGACAAAGAAGCAAAAGAAGGACTGGAGGTCGAGGAGGTCAAGGTATCGATATTGATGAAGCATTCTAGTTCCAATGAAGAGGAAGTTGCCGTGCCTGTGCATGCCGATGATCCTACAGACCTTTCCTCAGAACTCGAAAAGAAGAATAGTGATGAGAGTAATTCAGACTCTAAAGATGAGAAAGAGAAGAAAAAGGAAGAGGATGGGCCTTCCAACGAACCAGTATTGGCGGCTAAGATAAGTGGTGGTGATCCTCGAGATGATGAATCGGCTCCAGTTGACCGAGCTACTGAGACGAAAGTAGAAAACAAAGTGCCTGTCGATAACGACAAAGAACCAAAAGATGATAGCAGTACCAAGTCAGAGGAGGATGTATCGGAAGCTCCTTCAAAGCTTAATAAAGAAGGAGCCACTGCCGATGATATTGATCTACTCTCTAAGGAAATCCTCGACTCTAAGTCCAACCCAAAAGAAGATAAGCCAAACGAAGATGAAGATGCTACACAGCCCAAGACTACCGAGACTTCCGAAGACAAACCAAAGAATGGCAATGAATCTCCGCCTACTTCGGATTCTACCAATGAATAACAATACCTAGCAACCTTAAAGCTGGTATGTACTTGTAGAGAACGAATAAGGAAGTACACAATTTTGTATGTTTCATAGACAGGAAATGATCTGTATAAGAGACCCCACATAGAAACTGTTGGATAACCTAAGTTTTTATTATTATATCTTTTCAGCTCTGTATATCTACTTGGATTCATATACGATTTGCAATCAACGTACAAGCTTGCACTCCTTTACTTTTGTGCACATCTTGGTCACCAGGGGTACCGTTTGATCGCCAATACATGATGGTTGTTTTTCTTTAGCCAAAGTTTGGTCTAATATCTCGCGTGGCATTGCAAGCACACATATTCTACAATATATTGGTATATATACTATAAATCGTCATCTCAAGTGTTTTATGCACTGTTTTCGGCACCACCAGATTTAGGATACATAACGAGTTCTTCGTTGAAAAATAAGAAGGTTCACCCTCACCAACAATTTATTTGCAATACTATCAGAACATTACTTTACCATATAATATACATCATATACACCTATGTCGGCTCCGGTAGTAATAGAAGTGATTGAACATTGTTGGACTAGAATTGAACCATACCTTGATATAATATCACTCATATCGGTATCTAAATCATGCAACAAATTACGGCAATTAGTTATTGATGGAGGTAGTGGAAAGCTCAAGGCATCAATACTCGAAGTACCACCTTACTTAAAAGATGATTGTCCATATGGCCCTATCTCCGAACATGGGCCAAGATTATTGAACCTTGTTCATTTTCCGTCGCTCAAAAGGTTAAACATCAGTTTCCCAGAACTAACTACTAGGAGGTCTTCTACTAGGATATCGGATGAAAATAATTACCCTTTAGCCTTCCCACTATTTGCAAGTCTTGTTGAGAATGCATATAATCTCGAGTACCTAAGCATTGATGTTGGTAATGTGATAGTCTATGAGGATGGAGGACGACCTCAATTGACATACAATATCCTCAAAAGTAATCTCATACATTGCAAAAAACTGAAGCGGTTGGTGATTTCAAATGGCGGAGGTCCTTTCACTGAGTTTGGAAAATACAGCCCTACCTTCTTTGCTGCCATGGTCCCAGTTATTCAAGCAGGCATCCTTTCTTTAGAGAGTGTGAATCTGGAGTGCGGGGGTGAACCAATTTCTTCTGACTATCCAGATGCTCTATACGACTTTTTTATGGCTGTGTTTAGTCTTCAAAACCTGAAAGGATTGGCGGTTATGTCTATACCAACGATTAGCGGGGATAATGAAGGATTAGAGGTTATGAAATCATTGCTAAATGCGTCACGATCTATTGAGGAAACTTTGGGAGGTATTCCTTCAAAGTCATTAAGAGGTGTTCGTTTGATGATTATCGCTGGGAAATCCAAGGAGCCGCTTTCACTGCAACTAAATCATCTCCTATCACTCCTCTCCAAAGAATCCCTAACATGGTTAATGATGTTTCTACCACATTCTTGTTGGAATGGTAATATTAGTGCACTTCGTCGTTACATATTGGATAGGTCATCTTCGTTAAATGTATTACTTGTTGACTTAGAAGGATATAAAGATAGTAGTGGCAATCTACTCTCATTTATGCAAAAGGTTATCAAGGAATCATCTGACACGACTACTATCAAATTGTTAAGAATGGGGTACCTTGCCGAGCAAGATGATTCATTTCAGGCTCTTGGGCAATTTGTAGAAAAGAAAGAGACAAATGGCGAAACCACATGGGAGTTTGGATACAAACCAGATAAAGGAGATACCAAAGCTTCAGCATAAGATAGATCTTCATATTTAATGTATAATTACGGCATGTTACATGTGCTAAAAGTGCAGTGCATATCATATGTACATTCTAGCTTAAACTGTTTTCCATTCCACTCCTCTCTATCTGCCGACTCAGAGTAATCATATGGCATCACCTGAATATATGTAAGAAGTAAAAGACCACAAACTTCAATATGCTCAGCTGTGGATCTCATTCTCATTCAGAAAGATGAGCAAACTTCCTATTCAATTTTCAAAGACAAGGATCCCAAATAGCATTATTTCAGTCTCCTTGGTATCCTCTATAAACAGTTACTACTGTTATGAACGAGCATGATTATGGAATAATATACCTCATCTTTGATCTCTATGGGTACTAACTCTAGCTGATGAACTGAATGAGATGGCCGGGGGGAAGAGAGAATTTTTTAAGGGGGGAAAAGAGGGGGAAGAGAAGAGGAGGGAAGGGAGGAGGAGGAAGGAAGGAAAGAGAGAAGGGAAAAGGAGAGAGAGGATTCAAATGATTCCAAAACATACTACAAGCATTATTTGGTACTGAGGTATGCTTAGAATACACTTGATATCACTTGAGTGTGCTTTTTTGAGGTGCATTCTCTTATTGGATTGTGGTATCCACATATGCAAGAGTGTATATCAGTATGTTACTCTCCCTTAGATGCTAAGAAATAGCAGTAAAGCTCTCTTCCTATACTAGTATCATTATCTTTTCATCTCAGCAAGCAATAATCTGTCCACCCAACTCAATTTATTCCCATTCGTATGTTATTACAGTATGTATGCATCCGTTGTTATGTACCCCTCTCGTACCCCAGTCAAGAATCATCTCTATCATTTGATTGTCGCATAAGATATTTCTCCTTTGTTGTTCATACTTTGATTGTATGGTGGTCAATAATCGCTTAACATTATGTTGTCGTTGTTGTGCATATCTTGTTTGTGCATATCTATCATATGTCTGAGTATTGCAATCAATCTCCATAAGAATTGTCACACAATATGTACATGTAGAATAGATTCGTTATAATTGCCAATGGTATTGTTGTGTCAACTCCCTGCCATTATTGGTTTATTGTGTATGGTATGTGTGATCATTTATTATTTGTAGCCAACTCTAATTCAATTATATTGCAATCGTTCTGCAATCCACATCCGTTGTATGAGACTATCATTCGATTCAAAAGTTAATTCCGATACCCCAATACTGCCGTTTAATTCATCGTTAATCAATATCAATTGCAGTAGTATGATACAATTGTAATCTAGTGTTGATTGTAAGCACCTGTACCATTATCCAATCGGATACACTCCAACCCTCATGCAGACCAATCAAACTTGATATGCGGCAGAATATCTTCTTATATAGTTAATGTTGATTGTTGTATATTATAGTTGTTCTACCAGTATTGTTCCATGTAGAGAGTTGTCAATCTATCTTCAATGTTATTATTATAATTTATCGAGAGCGCGTACCTACGACATATGTGCAGCCTCATATAAAGAAATTGGAGGGTATATAATACCGCCGGTCGAAATAGTAATATATATTTGCAAAGGGGTTCATATATGCGAGTATCATACTGCCTTAGTCGTCGTAAATGGATTATCATTGCTCGGTATTATATCACTTTCTCATTTTTCTGGTTGGTCGATAGAAGTATAGATTTAGTGTCAACTACAGTAGTGGTAGTATTCATATTTGCAAGTATTGTAGAAGGATAGGTTCGAATTATGATACTGTATTGTGATGGTACTGGCCGTTGTATTTATGATGCATAGCGTAGGAGAAGATAAGAGAGGTGTAGCGTCATGATAAAGAGGTAAAAATGTGGACTTTGAGCATTTTACATTGCTATTTCACCGTATTTTCGTCAACTTGGTTACTTTTTCATAGCTTGGACTCCCAATATAACCTTATTTAGGGTTAAGCCAATGTTAATATTCAGCCAATGTTAAAAATTTCCCATCGAAGGAGCGAGAGCGATCACGTATCTTCATCGTTCGATCGCCAATTGCCGTGTGTCATTCTCCCCTCTTGCCTCTTGGCTCAATCAGGCTAATAATACTTAGTTCTATGGCGGCGTGGCAATTACAACAGCACATACATTATAAATATACATTGGTGCATATAAGGTAAATCGTCATCTTTAAGTGTTTTATGCACTGTTTCGGCATCACCAGCTTTAGGATACATAATAAGCTCTTCATAAAATAATAGTCGGTTCACCCTCTCAATATAATATTTGCAATACTTATCGAAGTATAACTTTACCACATTATATACACCTATGTCGTCTCCGGTAGTCATAGAAGTGATTGAACACTGTTGGACTAGTATTGAACCATACCTCGATATAATATCACTGATATCGGTCTCTAAATCATGCAACAAATTACGACAATTAGTTATTGATGAAGAGAGTGCAAAGATCAAGGCGTCAAAACTCACAGTGCCATCTCACTTAGACGATAATTGTCCATACGGTCCCATTTCTGAACATGGTCCGAGGTTATTGAACTTAGTTCATTTCCCATCCCTCAACAAATTAGATATCGCTTTCCCTTGGTTTTTCAGCTCAAGAAGAGATAATCAGACTTTAGAGAATAACTTTCCATTAGCACTACCAACATTGGCAAATCTATCTAAGGATGCCTATAATCTTGAGGAACTTGATATTTTTGTTAACGATTTGATAGTTTTTGAGGATAGTGGTAGACCTCAAGTTGCATATGAAACATTAAAACACAATCTCATACGTTGTATAAAACAAACTAATAAACTGAGGCATCTAAACATTTCGAATAGATGTGATAAAAGATACAGCACTGCCTTTTTTGATGCTATGGTGCCAGTTGTCAAAGCGGGAGTCTGTTTGGAGACTGTGTATATGCATTGTGGAGGTTCCCCAGCATCTTACTCTGAACATGCAGATGCTTTGCATGACTTTTTAGAGGCGGCTTTAAGTCTACAAAGCCTCAGACACTTTAGGATTAATGCCATGGTATTTGATGTTGAGTATGGCCCTCTCATCAATAAGAGATTGAAATCTTTTTGCTTGGTAATGGCAGGGCCCGGAAAATCCGATCTTCAATTACAACCTATTCATCGAATGTTATCACTTCTCTCCGAAGTTAAATCCCTTGAGATGTTGATGTTATGGCTTCCATTATCATACTGGAATCGTGACAATATCAGTGCACTGAGCACTTACTTAGAAATACAAAGGTCACCTGTATTTAAACAGTTCACAGTGTTATTAGATGGGTACAAGGATAGTAGTGGCGAGCTACTTTCGTTCATGCAAAAGGTTATCAAGGAATCATCTGACACTTCTGTTGATATGTCACAAATGGGCTACCTTGCCGAGCAAAATAATTCAGTTCGGGCTCTTGGGCAATACGTTGAAAAGGTTGAGAAAGATGGCGAAACTACATGGGAATTTAAATACAAACCCGATAAAAAGGGGGATGCAAAAGCTTCAGCATAAGATAGATCTTCATATGCAATTCATAATTCTGGCACGTAACTGTACTAAAAGTGTATGTGCATATCATATGTACATTCTAGCTTAAAATGCTTTCCATTTCCACTCCTCTCTATCTGCCAAACTCTACTCCGCTTAAGGAATCACATATGACATCACCTGAATATATATAAGAAGTAAAAGACTGCCAATAATATGGTATCATTCTCATTCGGGAGATGTGCAAAATCCTTTCTATATCTCCCAACTCTTTTTTCTAATCCCAAAATACATATAGTCTACTTCTCCATTGACATGTAAATCTATACTAACAAAACTCAATCAGTATCATATAACATGATCCAATAAGTAAACTAAACACTAAATTATTATACAATAATCCCATCCTTCTATTATTTTGCATATCATTTCCACCATTTGACAAAGTGGGCGCTGGAACATTAACAGGATCTATATCATTCTCATCAGGCGTAGGCTCCGGAGTATCCTTCGGCACCACCGGTGCAGCAGTTTCACCAATCGGCAGAACTCCTGGTAGCTCTATAACAGGTATTGATACCTCAAATCCAGTCTCGGTAGGTGAATATGTTGGTTTGAATGATGGTGATCGAGTAGGTATTCCCCGGCCTGTTAATGCATTAACATCTATTGTTGGTGATAAAGTTCGTATTAATGGTCCTTCGCCTACACCGTCTGAACCCATATTGAAGGGTGTTGGTACTGGTGATGAATCATCTTCTTGTGCTGTTACTGTGGTTTGTATTATAAGTAGTAGTAGTATTGATAATAGTATCATTGTCATTTGTTGTGAAAGTGTTCTCATTTTTGTTTGTGTATCTTTTTGATATCGTATACACTAATGAATCACCGACGATAATAAACACTGGTGTTTCTCTTATATTGTATTACCAAGGGCTTAGTATTGCAATTTGTAGCAGATTGTGTGGTTGGATTTATCAGTAGAGAAGTTGTTGTTAGGCGGCAATTTTCGCGGCAAAATCATAGAGAAAGATACGCGGCGATCAAACGAGGATACCTACTGTGTACCAGCAAAGATTCTTCATGACAAATTCAGTACTGCCTTTCTCTCCTTTTTATCCACTGCCGACATGGCTGTTGAGCCCTCTCTTGCTTACTTTCATGTGAATTTGCAATCCAACCTGCTAGAAATATCAAGCATAGAATCATATCTCAAGCTAACTAAACAGCACAAGATAGACGACTTTCAAGATGAAGAATATAATCTCCATCATCGGACTACTACTCATCGTGGCCGCATCTGCCATCGACGATAATATCATTGCAAATGAATCATCATCAAAGCCTACTGCAATGAAAGAAGATAATCAACTAATACGTCGTAGGAAAACAAAGAGTGCCAAGTCTTCTGATTCTAGTGATGGCGGTGATAGTACTACCAGTGATGCGATACCATTCATTGAAGATACTCCCGACGATGCTTCGTCAATGTCAATGTCAATGTCAATGCCCAGCGGTGTCGAGGAGGATCCCTTTATCGGTCTTGCCGATTCAGATGCTAGTATGTCAATGCCCGATATCGATAGTGGTAGTGAGAGTACTGAAGAAAATGAGGAGGAAGATATTGTTGCATATGGTGATACAAAAGATGGAGCAACAACTGATCAATGGCATGCATTCGTGAGTGCATTGGATGCAACTCATGAGAGTTATACTCCTCCTGATACTAGTGACGAAGAGACAGATGAAAGTGATAGTACACCGCCGTCTAGAGCCGATAATCCATGGCATGATTTCATGAGTACGTTGGATGCTATTCATGAAAGTTATACACCTCCTCCCGCCGAAGACGAAAGTATAGAAGATACAGATGGGGAAGATACCACTGCAAGTATAGTAGAAGAAATGTCAATGTCTAGCACTACTGCCTCGTCCATGTCCATGCCACCTGGTGATGGTAGAGAAGATGACAATGATAGTGATAGTGGCAGTTCAAAGGCAAGGAAACTAAGTACAGCACACGACACTATTCATGGCCGTAAAACAAAGATTGGACTATCTAGAATGAAAACAAAGATGACTGAAGATGAATTGCCATGGGGAGATGACTCTGACTCTTCTATTTCTATGAGTATGTCAATTCGAGTTAGTGAAGCTGATATGGATACTGCTGCGGTTGCTGCTGATACTACTGAAGAAGTGCATAGTATGCCGAATTCAAAATCAAGTAAGGGAAAGACATGGAAGACTAAATCTGCCAAGGCTAAATCGAGCAAGGCTGATGATCATAATGTCATGTCGATGCCTCATTCAAAGTCTGGTAAGGCGAAATCAAGTAAGAGGCTTTAAGATAGAACAGATGGAAGTGTATGTCGGAAAAGTGATGTGGGTGTTCATGATTATAATGTTAGTTTAGGTGTGCGAAGCATGTGATGTAAAGATTATAATCAAATTAGTGAGTTTAAACTTATGACAAGGTCGAAACTAAGTCGAAAAGGGAACCTTTTCTATTTGTCTCTCGTCCGATTCAGTGACAAGTTGGATGTTCACATGGCCATCGCCTTCTCTACCTGAAACTTGACGATCTACATCGAATGCAGAGTAGGCAATGTATGAGCCGCCGCCAAGCCACCTGTAGCCCATGTAGTCCATACCAAGCACCCCCTGGTTGTAAATAAAATAAACTTATTCGGATTAGACGCCTGGTCAACCCAACTGAACGGTAGTGCACTTCCCGACGACATCGTTGAGGCAATGGTCCAACTTGGTAAATTGAACTTACCCCAAGATATTATCAAGGTCGATGCTAAGAATTCCCCGACACAAATGTCAGATATTAACAATGAGGTACTCAAGGCTGCATTAGTTGGTCATATTCGTCCGGGAGATAGTGTTCGTAAAATCCTATACTCGGAGGGTTCTAAAAAGTTCTCTCTCAAGGATCGTACTGAACTATACGATTTGATCATGCTAAACCCCCGAGGTTGGTGATTTGAATTACGTTCTTAAGTTGGAACGGTATTATCCAATACAACTCACACTACGGCGTAGTTTGGATAGTTTATCTGCCAATCATAATGCACACATCTCGAGTAATCCCTTGATTGATTTGAAGAAGTTGGATTTGAATAAGAATAGGTTGGTAGGCTGTGATTTATACTGGGACGGGTTCTCAAATGGGTTACATCTGTTGACGAATCTGAAGGAATTGAAATTGGATGACAATAACATAGGTAACACAGGGTGTAAGGCATTGGCAAAGTTGTTAAAGAAGAGGAGGTTTCCACTCAAGAAGTTGTCTCTACGACAGAATTCAATTGATGATGAATGTATATTCATACTCACCAAGGCATTACAGAAGAATAAGTCACTCACGACGTTGGACTTGTACAACAATAACATTACAGAAGTTGGATGGGATTATGTGTCAGATTTGTTATGTAACAAGAGGGGAATCGAAGCTACGCACACATCCAACCACACTCTTAAATCATTTGGTGTGGCAGACTGGAGTGCTGCCGGATCATCACCAAGTCCTACCGAACCGGCAAGTGTTACGGCATTGCTAACGATGAACAAGACTGCTCCGTCCAAGACTCGTGCTGCCAAAGAAAAGGTATGGAAGACATTCTTCAAGGCTAATAACAACACATTCGATATGCAACCGCTACTCGAGGATAGTGTCAAGATTATGCCACACATCCTTGCCTACTTTGCCATGCGGAGTTCATTTCCAAGTGAGGAGATTCGGTTTCGAAAGTTATATCACGTACTACGGAATTGGAATGTCCCCGCCTTGTTTGATAACTCTTCACCGGAGAGTGAACGACTTGGAAAGAAGATATCAGCTTTGGAAGAAAAGAATGCTAGTATGGAATTGTTGGTTAAGAGGTTACAAGCTGAGAAGAGTCAACTCAAGCAAGAGAATAAGGTTGTAGTGGATGAGTTAAGGGGAGAGATACAAGGGTTGAAGAAGGAGAGGGAGGAGATGGAAGAGGTATCAGATCCACGAAAGTCCAAGAAGAGAAAAGTATCACCAAATAAGTAGTGGAGTTGAGAGGTATTGATCATCTTTTGATAGAGGCATGGTTTCAAGCAGAGCTGTCGAGGGGGGCTTTGTCTCCTGTTCTGCATCGTTGTGCCAAGCTCAGATAGATACAATTAGTAATTACAAAACAAATTAGTCCACTGATGCAAGTACATATCTTCTCATTACGACTTAGATTACTTAAATTTATTGTCTACCCTTGTCTACCTCATTTGCAAATTATGTTCGTGTTCTTTGAGGAGACAGTAACATTCCTATTCCTAATTCAGTGCGACAACTTCGATTTGACATACCTAATCACCCTTGTTGGTCCAGGGAGCAGACTGTACATCACTTTGAATATCAACAAGCCCACCAGTGTGGCTGTAGGTGCCTAGATCATTGAAAATATCCAAATCATATGTTTGACAGAGTTCAGGATCATCAAGCCTAATCCTGTCCGTGGTGTAGAAAGTGTTACCATCACCATCAATCTTCGCAGCTCCGAGGAAATCGAGAGGGTTAACATCCCTAGTAAGGAAACTCAAGGTACCTTCAGTAGGAGCTGTCCAAGGTCCGGAGTAGATGACTGCAACTCCTCCATCTTCAAGTTCGATAAAGTTGAGGCAATTGATGTCAGCTTTGACCTGAAGCGTTTCTTCCCCAATTCTTGTATCGTAAACCCCCGTAATGACATCGAGTATCGAGGAAGGTACCCGATACTGTCCCATCTTCATACTGTTGAGCAATTAGACGATGGTTTTGATCACAACCAGGATTCTCATCGATGGGTTCACATGATCCATTATCCGACCCTACGACTTTGACATATGCCGTCACCGGATTCTCATTCTTACCCTTCTTCCTCCGAAGAAGACGCCCATTTGTATCATCGATATCTTTAACGTCAAGTTCATTCTATGGGTGTATTCAAAGAGATTCGTTAACCTCAAAGATGATGGGGCCACATGAGGTCATATGAAGAGAAACTGATGTTATTGATGTGAAGATGTCCTGATGTTGTGATTTGACGCTCCTGTTTACCATTGGTGCCGGTTCGGTGACATTTCCAGATGGACGCAGGCTCATCACTGACATTCTCGTAGCCTCTATTTCTCCTAGTCTACAAAAGTGGCGCAGATCATGCACTATATAGTTGATTGTCCTAATTTATACTTTAAATCTCCATTTACCTCATCCTGAATTGAAAGAGGCCACTGAAAACATATTATGTCACTAACTGTTGTCATCTGACCCCTCTCTTTCCCTCTCTTCTCTTTCCACTACTACCACTCTTCCCACAATGCCGCTCGTTCTGTTCTGTAGTTGACATGGTACTATCCGATATACTATCCACTTCTGATATACTCTCAACACCCACAGAATTCTGTTTATGATCATAGGTATCATCAGCAGACAACATCATTGAGTCCATGTCACTACCCTCGAGTTCAATGGTATCACTCTCCTCTCCTCCTTCTTCGGTATCGTCTTCTTCGTCATATTCATCTTGACTTGTGTACTCTTCTACATCCTCCTCTTCTTCCGCATCCTCTTCCTCTTCAGAATCTTCATAACAAACTTCTTCTGTACCCTCATCTTCACTCTCACTCTCGTCATCATCGTCATACTTGCCATTGTCCGGTGTAAAGTATTGTACACCTCCACCATACACACCACGGCGATTCGAGGCCACGGTATGCCTACTCTTCTCGAAATCATCCTTGGAATTATATGTTGATGCACCAGATGTGGTAGTCTCATCTCCATACTCACTTGGAGCATCGACTGGTCCGTCATAATGATCAGAACCATCGGTAAGTAGCAATTGCTTCCCTACCACATTATCATTACCATAGACATTTAGTTCGTCGGCGGGTACACCCTCCATAATTGCCAGTAGGCAACGTTGTTTCTCCTCCTCTTGTTGAGCTAGGAACTTTTCCGAGTATGACTTGTAAGTGCCGCGGATTGTTTTACCAAGTGAAGTACGTGAGGTTTGTACAGATGTGTCTGTACTTTGACTTGAGTATAGTGATGATGAGCACTCGGTCGATGTTGATTGTTTGTCTTGAGAACTTGACGCGACGGACGAGGAACTCCTTGTTTTCTTCTTTGTCTTCTTCTTCTTCCTTGGCTTGGTAACGGTATCCACATATGGATCGGCAACAGCCGGGGTATCAGTGATTGTCTTCTTGAGGATCATGACAAGTTTTCCCTTTCGATATCTTTGTTTGACCTTCTTCTTGGCTCCGCCCTGTGTATGTGTATGGTTGAGGTGAGGAGGATAAGGTGAGACGTTGTTGAACAAATGAAATAAGAAAACTCCCCTCCGTAAAACACAACAACAGACGACGTACCTTAATAACACCATGTGCCTTACCCAACAATAACTTCCACTCTTTCTCTTCCTCACCACGCATTTTACAATATCCACGTTTGGCCATGTAACCAATAGCATCCTCAATTTGATGAAAGTATATACGTGTATCTAAATCTTCACGAACAAAGTAATTTGCTTTTTTGTATCCTGATGATATTGTTGCAATGCGGGTACGTGGATTGGATAGTATTGATGGAGTGTTGGAGGAGGAAGTGGGTGATGAGTTTGTGGAAGAGTATTCAGTGGTGGTTACCGAGGGTGGATCAACTGCCACTACTAATGCTCTACTCTCCTCTCCTCCTTCATACGAGTCTGAACTACCACTATCCTCCCTGCTACCACATCCCGTCAATGTTTCATACTGTCTCAATACATTATAATCAATATCATTCTCATCCTGGATAGTCTTTGGATCAACCCATGTTACATTACTCCATCTTCTCCTTCCTCCTCTTCTTCCACTATCACCACTGTGATAACTACCACCAGGATCAGAACTACGTCCACTATCATTTGACTGTCCTGAATATGCCGATGGTGCATCTGTTGCTTCCCACCTTCCTCCTCTTGAGTTGTTTGAGGTAGTGTTATGGGGTACGATATCCATACAAACTACAGGACAATCATTCGGACTTTCACCAGGAGGGTCGTTCGGTCCATCAATATGTAAGAATGCCTTGTTGTGTATAATTTCTGTTGGTTCTATACCCCTCTCTTGTTGTTGTGGTGGTTGTTCGGAAGAGTGTAATACCAGTGCTTGACTGTGTTGTTGATGATGATTTGACGACATAGTATCATTATCCAATGAGGCAGTATCAGTAACCGACGTTGGACTTGTATCAGTAACACCACTTTGTCCATGATCTAATAATACCAATGCCTTGCAATCCTCCTCCTCTTCAATGTCTAAACTCTCCGTTTGTGTTCCTTCGTAATAGTTGGTCGATGCTGCCTCGGATTGACCATCTCCATGATCGTTATTACTTGCTAATGAGGCTGAGGAGGTGGAGGTGGGTTTAATCTCTTGACATAATACAATCTGACCTCCTTCTCCATTGCAATCCATTCTAGTAGAAGACAGCTTATCACCACTCAATCGTCGAATCTTTTCCTTAAGTACATTTGCTGCCTCATTCAATAACGAGTCTGTCTCACTCTTGTCATAACTCTCTGCTACTCCGCTTGGTGTTTCTTCGCTATTTGCAACACTTAGCATTGGTTCACTCCTCCCTAAAGCTACACTATTATCCTCCGTAGTAGCCTCACTCTCCTCCTCCTCCTTGTTGGTAGTAGCCTCACTCCTATCCTCTTCCTTTAAATCAGCCTCATTCAATGTACTATTGTACATTTCTCTTCGTCTTACACTCTGTCTACTCCCTGCCTTACTAGCCTTACTATACTGTGACTTGATAGTATAGTACGATTGACTAGCGACCGAATAATTATCTTTGGAAACACTTGCTGAACTTCGATGTGAATATCTACTCATTATCGAATGGCAAGCCGAGGGTACTCTTGAGTATTTACTACTTGCCTTGCTTGACGACATTGACGCATCATCTTCAATACCACGTGGGTAAAAGTTGGGTAGTGAATTAACATCACTACCTGTCACCTTCTTACGTGTATAATCTCCTGCTGCTGAGAAAGTGAAGGGAGGTGATTCCGATTGTGTATCAATTGGTGATGATAATATAGTCATTTCACGTACTGCATTATTATTCCTGGATGCAAAACTACTACTAGTTGTGGCAGCACTTTGTGTTTGTGTTGATTCCTGAGATGTTTCAAGGTGGGTATCCAGCCTTTCCTCTTCGATACTACCACGTCTCTGTGTGCCAAATGGCAAATCAGACTGCCCTTCCATTTCCTTAACATTAATATAAGCCTTTTGTTTACCACCGTGAACAGCACTTTGGGGAGTTAACGGGTCTTCCATATTGGTATCCAATGTTAATGCTGAGATGTTAAATCCTGTTGTGCTACCTCTCCTTGTTGCCGGTTTGAAGGGTGTTAAATTGGTATCTAATGTTGAATTGTCTACCATTGAGTTTAATGCTATTGATTCACTCTCCTCTTCTCCTGCTTCCCTCTCGTCATTGTGTTGCTGTTCCTCACAGTTGTCAGAAACACCAGCAGCAATCAATTGTGCCTCGGAATAAGTCATATCAATACCTAATTCTTTAGCATGTTTTATTATTGAATTGATAGATGGTGCTGTATTATTTGTTGCTTTGGATGTAAAGCTTGATGATAATTTATCCATTTGTGATTGCAATTGGGATTGATGATACTGATGCCATTCTTTAGTTGTTATTAGTTGTTTAGGTGGTTTGTTTCGTCTGCGGTACTACTCTCGGCTTTTATTGATTAATATATGAATCGCATTTACGATTATGTTAGGTTACTGCAACTATGAAGAGATATTTGCGCCATTCTATCGTGTTGCCATTGAGCTTCTGTATGTTTTGTATTGTGGGATTATTGAGAATGAGGGGCCATTCTAAATGAGCATTCTATTCTCATTTATTTCATATCACCGCTGTCGCTGTCACAAAAAATTATGAGAGTGTACCTATGTGTTGAATGATGGATAGATAGAGATGAGATATATAGGAGAGACAAAGGAATTCAAGGCACCGTGAGCAGAAGAGGTAGGGGTATATACCACCAAGAATGAGCTTAGCAATCGAATTAGCCGCCGCTGACCTCTGAGCCGTTGGCGGTACATTTTGTGCACTTTTGTGCACATGATGTGATCATATTAATATTAATATGCGAACATCTCCCAAAGTATATGCCATATATTATGCTTGAATATAATAATATCAATGAAATATATGGGGTCGTCTGTATGAAATGGTTGATGGATGAAAACAAAGCATGACTATCAGATGACAATCCGATGACAATCGCATTACAATATCGAATGACGATGGATGTATTAATCGCCATTAGACAGATATGTACGTATAGGTAGTAGAGAGCATGTAGAGGTCGTCACCGATGAGATAGTAGTAAGAAGTTGCCAACAACCGTCCTAAAAGCTGAGGTATCCCCACGAAAGTTTTTTTTATGTCGAGATTTTTATCACAACCACATTTATCAGCATCATATCAGTAGTAACAAATCTCAAGCTATAAGTACACGACAATTCTTTTCATCATGTCTGCCGTTGTGAATAGAATGATTGGAATATCGAAGAGTCTTCGATCAAAATATAATCAGCGGTGTCAGAAGTTACGAAACAAACACAAGCTCAGGTCGGGAGATACAATTATTAGTGATGCTAATATACCGTATGTCATCTTACTTGATGTTACAAATGAAATGGATTTTAGGGATAGGGCATATGTTATAGGAACATCATCAGAAGATATAAAACATCTGTCCTACCATGCCAGGAAAATGGGCTTTGATGAGATGGTCTTTGATAATTTGGAGAAGGAGATTGATATTGAGGAACGTAACCGTGATTTATATATTAATGATATTAATTTAGCCATTGATGATATGCGTGAGGAGATTATGGAAGTTGACGAAGAACGTTTGGGTTTTGAGAGTCATTTGAAATGGCTTGAAGAGAAGGAGAGGATGTTCCTCCTTATTCGTATCACTTGCCATCTTATATTACTGGCACTGCTAGGGCTATTTATGATGCAATTCAAAGTGTACGTTTGGAAATTTCTGATCTCGACTTTCATCATAGTATTATGAATTCTGAGCTGGAATATCTTCATGAGTTAAAGGCAAAAGCTATACATGATAAGAAGTTGCATGTGGGTAAGGCAAGAGTACTTTATAGGCTTGCAAAGTGTGCATTCTTAACTTTCCGAACATGTGCCTACCTGAGTGAGAAAACCCTCCAGTACGGATTAGATAAGATAACGGATGATGATAAGGCTAAGATTCTTCAGGTCAAGGAAACTCTTCGGGACAAGGCAAATGATATGTGTAAAGAATTCCTTTCTATGCAGTGCATCTATCGACAGTGGTACTCGAGTGATGGCGAGGTTGAGAAGATTAAAGATTATGAAACGGTTATCAATAATACAAGTTTCCCGACTGCAGAGGAAGTTGCAAAGTTAATTTATCATGATGAGGAAGCTGTTGTTGCTGCCCTCAAACGCTGGGGCTATTAATGTATAAATTAGGAGAGCTTCATTATAAGATACATTGTTATAACTATCTAGGCACCTAGAGCCAATAGTCTCCAAGTAATCGAAGTCGTAATGAGAAGATACTAGCATCAGTGAACTATATTTTGTCGTTACTAATTGTATCTATCTGAGCTTGGCGTAGAGCAGAACAGTAGACTAAGACAAAGTCCCCTCGACAGCTCTGCCCTGTGCCTAATGCAAAAGATCAATACCTAAACACCCATCCTACTTATTTGGTGATACTCTCCGCTTCTTTGACTTTCGTGGGTCTGATGCTTCTTCCATCTCTTCCCTCTCCTTCTTCAACCCTTGTATCTCTCCTTTTAACTCATCCACTACAACCTTATTATCTTGCTTGAGTTGACTCTTCTCAGCTTGTAATCTCTTAACCAACAATGCCAAACTAGCATTCTTTTCTTTCAAAGCTGATATCTTCTTACCAAGACGTTCACTCTCCGGTGAAGAGTTATCAAACAAGGCAGGGACATTCCAATTCCGTAGTACATGATATAACTTTCTAAATCGTATCTCCTCACTTGGGAATGAACTCCGCATGGCAAAGTAGGCAAGTATGTGTGGCATCATCTTGACACTCTCCTCGAGTAGTGGTTGCATATCGAATGTGTTGTTATTAGCCTTGAAGAATGTCTTCCATACCTTTTCTTTGGCAGCACGAGCCTTGGATGGAGCAGTCTTGTTCATCGTTAATAATGCCGTAACACTTGCCGGTTCGGTTGGACTTGGGGATGATCCAGCAGCACTCCAGTCTGCCACACCAAACGATTTAAGAGTGTGATTGGACGTATGGGTAGCTTCGATTCCCCTCTTGTTACATAACAGATCCGACACATAATCCCATCCAACTTCTGTAATGTTATTGTTGTACAAGTCCAACGTTGTGAGTGTCTTATTCTTCTGTAATGCCTTGGTAAGTATGAATATACATTCATCATCAATTGAATTTTGTCGTAACGACAACTTCTTGAGTGGAAATCTCTTCTTCTTTAATAACTTTGCCAATGCCTTACACCCTGTCGTGCCTATATTATTGTCATCCAATTTCAATTCCTTCAGATTCGTCAACAGATGCAACCCGTTAGAGAATCCGTCCCAGTATAAATCACATCCTACCAACCTATTCTTGTTCAAATCCAACTTTTTCAAATCAATCAAGGGATTACTCGAGAGGTGTGCATTATGATTGGCAGATAAACTATCCAAACTACGCCGTAGTGTAAGTTGTATTGGATAATACCGCTCTAATTTCAAAACGTAGTTCAAATCACCAACCTCGGGCTTAGCATGGTCAAATCGAAGTTCAGTACGATCCTTGAGGGAGAACTTTTTAGACCCTTCAGAGTAGAGGATTTTACGAACACTATCTCCTGGACGGATATGACCAACTAATGCAGCCTTGAGTACCTCATTATTAATATCTGACATTTGTGTGGGAGAATTCTTAGCATCTACCTTGATAATATCTTGGGGTAAGTTCAATTTACCAAGTTGGACCATTGCCTCGACGATATCGTCGGGGAGGGCACTACCGTTCAGTTGAGTTGACCAGGCATCTAATCCGAATAAGGAAATGGTAGCGGCACGTGTATTGTTGGAGAATTTAAAGACTGGTGAATTCTTAGCGAAGACAACTTGTTTAGTTGGTGGTGTCTTAGCCTTGTCGACGTAATTGAACGGCACGAGTCCTAACTTTTTATCTTCTTC
>Ga0214477_100071_pt1 | contig 62428 bp, 42 predicted proteins | sample M1_20Mar14CPVII9_FD_165058 | JGI IMG/M metagenome (GOLD analysis project Ga0214477, IMG submission 165058) | Marine eukaryotic communities from Monterey Bay, California, United States - M1_20Mar14CPVII9sort6BwellC16 | ecosystem: Environmental > Aquatic > Marine > Unclassified | place: USA...
TGTGGAATTTCGAAGATTATGTGATATGATGAGAATGCATTTGGGTAATTTAACAAAGTATGGTGGTGTGAATGTTGCTAGGTTTGAGGCTGGGAATAATAAGGTATGTTTTTGTTTTCTATATGTGCTGTAATTGTATTTTGTTTGGGTGTTTTATGTGGGGTTATCTTTAAATGTTCACATGATGTGTTCTCTAACATCACTCCCTACCACCCTGCTACTACTTTAACCAATCTTTAAAATTCTAGGTCCGCGGATGGGAGGGATGGACAGCCGAATCCATTGAACTACACCTCCAAACTCGTTTTGCACAACTCGAAACTGCCTCCACATTACGTCTATACACCGAGGGTTTCCGTACCGTCGAGGATATTTACAACATTTTACAAATCTCACGTACACGTCGTAAGTTACCCGGTGTGAATATTCCACCCCCCAAGGCAAAGATTATGGCAGCCTATTATGAAAAGTTGACAAATCTCTTCTGGGTTAGTGAGAACTACCTATTCCATGCATTTGCTTGGTATAAGTATTACTCATTATGTAAGGAGTATAATCGTGGTATGAGTGCTGAGATGAAGAAACAACAGGCATCTGCTGTTTTATTGGCTGCATTATGTATCCCCGCAAGTAGTAGCAGTGGCTCGGATAAGAAGAGTAAGCCATTGGGACGAGATGCCATCCAATCAACTGTCGAGGATGATATTGCCAAGGAGAAGATGGCACGTATGGCAACCTTACTTGGATTTCATACCACCGAACCAAGTAGGGAGGCAATTTTGGCCGAGATTCGTTCACGTAATATCATGGAGGATATTCCCGATTACTTGCGTGAATTGTATGTAATTTTGGAGGATAGTACCGACCCCCTTGATATGGTTGAGAAGGCACGCACGTTGTTGGATACCCTCCGTGCTGAGACTGGCGTTACGTCCGATGGCAGCGGTGACGCAACTGAGGGTGAAGATCACACTCTTGCCAAGTATGTTAATCCCTTGACAAATGTATTGATCCTCAAGCTCATCACCAACTTGTCTTCGTCATACTACACCATCTCCCTCGACCATGTGAAGAATTTAACATCTGGACTTGGTGTTAGCTTTGAACAGATGGAAAAGTCAATCGTCTTGTCTGCCCAATCTCGTGCCTTAAATGTTCGTATCGATCATCGATTGGGATGTATCCGCTTCGGTACCGCGGCCCTTGAGAGTGACGAGATGCGAGGACAATTGTCCACGCTTGCCAAACGTCTTACAACTGCATGTGATATCATCTCCCCACCCGATGTTGCTGCTATTACTGCTGAACGCAAGTCCATCTACATGGGTGTCCGATCAACTGTCGAGGCCGATCATATTGCCACCCTTGAACGTCGCGTGGTCATTGAAAAGCGTAAGGAGGAGGCTGAACGTCAAGTCCAAGAACGTCTCCGTCAAGAGGAGGCTGCTCGTAAGGCTGAGGAATTGGCGCGCAAGGCCGAGGAGGACCGTCGTCTGCAGCGTGAACAGAAGATGCGTGAACGTGAGAAGCTTCAGAAGATTCAAGAGGAGATGGATGCTCTTGAGAAGAAGCGATACCTCACTGCTATGGGACGGTCTGTTGAGAATATGACCACCGAGCAGCTCAAGGAGGTTGATACTGCTGCCTTGGCTAAGGAACATGCCGAGAAGGCGAACAAGAAGAAGGAGGAGGCCGAACGTAAGGTTAAAGAGACCGCCAAGCAGCTTGATTACCTTGTCCGTGCAGTCCGTATTGAGGAATTGCCGCTACAGAAGGCAAGCTTTGAGAAACGTGTTAAGGAGGATAAAGAGCGATATGAGGAGGATGTTGTTGAAAGTGCCAAGAAGGCCAAGCAGCAATGGGAAAGTGACGTTACCGACAAGGCCGTTATGGGCGAATGTTCAGTATTTGATTACACATCTCAATTTGAATCCATGATCATGTCTTCCCGTAAGGTGGTACATGAGAAGGCATGCAAGTCAGAAGACGAGTGTGCTGAAATCGAGGCTGAGAAAGGCAAGCTTAATAGAGCTCGTAAACGAAAGGTTGACGAGGAGGAAAAGGCTGAGGCTGAAAGAATAGCTGTTGCCAAGGCTGAGGCTGAGAGAAAGGCTGAAGAAGAGCGTCAACGTAAGGAAGAAGAGAAGAGGGTAGCAAGAGAAGAGATGGAAGCAAAAGAACGTGAACGTATGGAAGCCAAACGAGAACGAGATGCTCGTGAACGTCAAGAAACATCATCACCTCAGAGAATAGGAATGGGAGGTGGAACTGGTAATAAATATGTCCCACCGTCTAGACGTGCTGCTGGTGGCTCTTCTGCTGGGGGAAGTGGTGCCGGAGGCTCAAGATGGGGTGGAGGTTCATCGTCTTCTGATAGAGGGGGTGGATACGCTGGTGGAGGACGATATGATCGTAATTCAAGAGATAGCGATCAGCCACCACCTACCAACAGTCGCTGGGGTTAGTTAGTATACACTTCAATAAAAGAAGTAATGAGGCATTGTTATCTTTTGCACTCATCTGGTTCTTATATTCTCTTTACAAACTATTACTTTAACTAAGACAAACTTTACAATACCTCTTATTAATATGAACTTTAATAGAAATTCGCAAAGATACCGTGACACCAATTGAAATATATACCTATATACTAGTACTAGAATTTGCGATGAATACTGCTAATTGTAGTATTGAGCTTGCTTCATTGTTGTTGTATAACAAACCATTGGACAACGAGTACAATTGTATCAAGTTTACAAGTTGCTAAAAGGATACCGGGCACCGACCAATAAATTTCAGGTTGTCAATTGCTCTCGTATCTACGGGCATTTGCAATATAATGAAGTTGTCCTCTTATACGTATTTGAGATTTGCATAGATATTGATTGATAGCGGTGTCGGCATTGCAAGTGGTATCCTACACAGTCAAATTATATCATCCATCATTTTACTTTCAAAGAACAATAGATCGATAGCATAGCTATCATTAGATAGGTATCATCATCAAACCTAGTGACAAAACATATTGCAATCATGAGACGATCTAAAAGTAATCCAGCAAAGTATACACGAAATTATAAGAAGATATCCCAACGTCACATGACAGGATATGGTAATAGTATCGATTCTACAAAGAATGGCAAATCATCTACATCAGAAGAAGATGTAGAACAAAAGCGATTAGAGGAGATATTAAAACAATCGGAACGAACATGGAAACGTGGCTTAGCTGAGAATGGTCATAGTGTATCAAATGATGATATTAATAACAGTGGGGATACCTCTGCTAATAATAAGAAGAGATCTACTACTAATCAAGCATCAGCAGAAGACAGTAAAGAGAAAGATAACGATATGCTATCACTACTATCACCAGAATTACAAGCACAATTCACAGGTATGTCAGGTGGCAACCTCCTCATTCTCCCATCCAAAAAGAAGAAATCCAATAAAAAGAAACAATTACCACCATTAACACCCGCTGAAATTAAAGCAGCTAAATCCTTATATAAAAATACTAACCGTAAATTACAACAATTAGCACAACGAAAGTTACAAAAAGAACAACGTACAACATTATATAAACAGTTAGAATCCAATAAGGTATCCGATAGTAATCGTTCCTTATTATTAAAGAGTAGTGAGTTGGGTAAGAAGTTAACTAAAAAGGAGCAATTGAAGCAATTGCATAAGAAGGAGTTAATGGGGATTAAATTAACTAGTGATGAGATGGATGTATTGTATGATACACATGAAGCCCCTAGTACTACTGAGCTCAATATGAAGACTACCGTTGAGGGTGGTACGGATACGCTTGGGGGAGATGTGGATGCAAAAGAATTGGTGGGTATTAAAGCAGTATTAGAATCTAAGAAGAGATCTAAGAAGAAGAAGAAAAAGAAGAGAAAGAGCTCTGATACTGATGGGAAGCAGCAGGATACTGATATAGATATTGAACAGGGTGAAGAGAAGCCAGTGGTTGCAAAGAAGGCGCGGTTGGATACAAGAGATGCTGAGAAGAAGAAGGTTGACTCGTCGGCTACCTCCTCAAAGATAGATGAAAAGCAAGAGGATACCCCCATGGACTCCTCTACACTTACCACAGCCGACAACATAGAAACAGCATCAACTGCTAAACCAATAGACTATTCATCAATGATGTTAGCAAGTATATCAACACTCAAAACTAAAACAGATACATCCAATACACAAATTGCAAATGAAAAACTCAGAAAACATAAACAACAACAAGAAGAGATTGCAAAGTTGGAAGAAGAAGAACGGAAGAAACGCAAGGTTTATGTCCCTACTGAAACTGTTACTGTTTCTTCGACAGTTTTAGGATTAGGAGGTGGAGTTGACCAATCGACATCTTTATCTTCCACCAAGAACTCCACATCTAAACTCAAGAAACACAAAGTAGTACAAACAATCAACAGACCACAAGAAATACAAGAATCACGATATAACTTACCAGTATCAACAATGGAATATGAAATAATTGATGCTATACGATCGAATGATTGTACTATATTATGTGGTGAGACTGGGTCAGGTAAAAGTACGCAAGTGCCTCAGTTTTTGTATGAGGCTGGCTTTAGTCAAAAGCAGCAGCAGCAGCAGCAGCAAGGTCGAGATGGAAGCTCAGAGTCTACTTCTGCAAGCAAAAAAGATGATCATCTCTTAATTGGTATTACACAACCACGACGAGTAGCGGCAGTATCAACAGCCAAGCGTGTAGCATACGAAATGGGATGTGGCTCTGGACAATCTATACCACCCAATAATCTAATATCCTACCAAACTCGATATGAAACAGCTGGCTTAGGGTCATCGACACAAATTAAATTCATGACAGATGGTATATTATTACAAGAGATACAATCTGATTTGTTGTTGAGAAAGTATGGTGCCATTATTATAGACGAGGAAAGTCCGCGTTAGTATTGTTTTTATCATATATATTCGTGTTGTTCAATAATGATGTCTTTGTGATCTTGCCACTTTGTGCGTACTCTATTTGCCTTCATTTGATTGCCTTTACAAATAAACATGTTCTAACAGAACCTTACAATCCCCTTCTCTTTCATCTTCATAAACCGTGAAACGCGTATCTTCAGGCACATGAACGAAATCTCAATACTGATGTATTATTGGGATTACTAAGTGTGGCATTACCAATGAGAAGGAAGGCAAGTGAGGAAGGATCATTACCACCATTGAAATTGGTAGTCATGTCGGCTACATTGAAAGTTGAGGACTTTACTGATAACAAGCGGTTATTTCCAAGAGTTGAGGATAAACCGGCGTTGGTTACGGTACCCGGACGAACGTATCCAGTTAGTATTCATCATAGTAAGATCACTGAGTTGGATGATTATGGTAAGTTGGTGGCGAGGTATTTGTGTATTTTGTATGGCCAAGTCTATCTAACATCACATCCTTAACTTGATCATCTGCACCACTATACAGAAAAAGTGGCAACTGAAAAGATATGCAAGATTCATCGCAAGTTACCAGCCGGTGGCATACTTGTATTCCTCACTGGCAAACAAGAAATTGTCCGATGTGTCAATCGATTAAAACAGCGACTAGAGCCTGGTCATTTCAAGAGGAAGAAGGATGGTAGACCTTCAAGTAAAGAGCAAGAAAATGGTGATGTTCATCAGACGGCTGAAGGTGATGCCCTTGATGGCGGTATCCGTGATATGGACGATGAAGAAGTCGATGGTGATTTGTTCCAAAAGGAAGAAGAGGATGACTTTGACCAGCTTGAAAATGAAGAAGATGTAGACATTGGCATTACTTCCAACATAAAAGATGACGACGATAAACGTCCAAAGAAGGTTCGTATCTTACCACTCTACTCCATGCTATCAGTGGATGAACAAGCCAAGGTGTTTGCACCTGTACCAGATGATACACGCTTGATTGTCGTTGCCACGAACATTGCCGAAACGTCGATTACCATTCCGGGTATATCCTATGTTGTCGATAGTGGTCGTCAGAAGTGTCGCAATTATCATGCTGGAACGGGTGTGGCATCGTATGATGTCATGTGGATTAGTAAGGCTGCTGCAGATCAGCGTGCCGGTCGTGCAGGACGTACAGGTCCAGGACATTGTTATAGATTGTATTCAAGTAGTGTCTACTCACGATATTTGGATGATTTTGCTTTGCCAGAGGTATTGACACGACCATTAGAGGATGTTGTCTTGGCAATGAAGGCAATGGACGTGTCGAATGTAACATCATTTCCCTTCCCGACACCTCCAGAACAGAGTCAGATTAACGCCGCTATGAAACTGTTAGCAAATTTGGGATGTGTTGATGTATCTCGAGTAGAAGAACAAGGTGGAGATGGAAAGATTACATCACTTGGTCAGGCTGTTGCCAAGCTACCTCTTGGAGTACGCTATGGTAAAATGCTCTTGGTTGCTGCTCAGGCGAATGTACTTGATTATGCCATTGCTTTAGTGGCAGTCCTTTCAGAGTCTACTCCATTTGTGTATCACACTGAAGAAGTTGATAAAGAAGACGAGAAATCAGATCCCAAGCTTGAGGATCTTGATGAGGTTGATCGGAATCAAATCACAAGACAAGAAAAGGAACTGAAAAAGGAGATGAAATCGAAATGGAATCACGATGGTGGAGATGTATTAGCAGCTTTAAAAGCAGTCGGAGCATATGCCTATGCTGGCCGTGGTGCAGGTGGGAGCTCTGAAAAGCTAGCTTGTCGTCAATTCTGTGAAGAGAATGGACTTCACTTGGTAGTCATGCAACGGATAGCTAAGATGAGGCTACATTTATGCAAGCTTGCCAAGGGAAGACTACCTCATGCCGGCGGAGTGGCGGCTGAGACTGGCAAGTACTTGCCTTCGATGCCTCCCCCAAAGAGACTACAAGAGAGCTTGTTGCGCCAAGCGATTGCCTCTGGCTTGTTGGATAATGTTGCAAGACGAGCTCCACCTGGTGCTGTAGGTCAAGAGTTTAGCGGTATACCAAGATCAGCATACATCTGTGGCAACTCCAAGCTAAAAGAGCCTCTCTTCATTGATAACAACAGTACCATGCACTCGAAACGACCCGAGTGGGTATGTTTTGATTCGATTGTACGAAAGACAAGGAAGGATGGAACCACCGTCGCCACGATACAAAGAGTGACTCCTCTTGATGCTGATTGGTTAGCCACACTTTGTCGAGGCAGCAACTTAATGACACTTGGCTCTCCTCTTGCCACTCCTGTACCTCGGTATATCAAAGAGAAAGATTCTATCCAATGTGCAGTGGAAACCAAATTTGGTGGTCATGGGTGGGAGATACCACCATGCTTTGTAGATATGTATGATATGATTCAGAAGGAGAGTAAGAAGACTGATCAGAGGAAGAAACAAAACTCAGCAGCCATGCAAGATGATTCGTTCCGTTGGTTTGCTAGATATTTATTGGAAGGGAAAGTTATACCGGAGTTGTCTGGTCTATCATCCATGCTTAATGATGAGCCTGCAATTATTACACGTCGCAAGCCAGCAAAGAAGGTATTGATGATAGTATCTGTACTCTCAGATGCCGGTGTTGATAGTGCGGCGGCATTGCAGAAACATTGGGCGGAAAAGGATAACAAATTCTTGTTCAAGGCACTCAAGCCTTGGGTGAAATCAAATCTTGTGGAGGAGGCCAAGCAATTGTGGATAGCCGCAGTCACATCAAATGTAGATGTTTGGAAGAATAATAGATGTTAACTAGATTAAAGCGTTACTACTAACAGACATAAACTTGGATATCTAACATTTACAAACTAATAACACTGCACACGTACCATACCATCGACAACTACATATACTATGTGATGTGTTATCGGGACCACCACCACTTAAGAATCGATTATGAATAGTTGTTGCATCTGTAATCTCGCTCCATATCATATCTAAATATCTAAGAGGCCACTTCTCTCGTGCCATACGGTAGGTTAGGTACAGTACAATGCGACATCACTAAAGCCACAACTAAACTCTCATTGTACTGTCACTAAAGCCACAACTAAACTCTCATAATAAAATCAGCAATGGGCAATGACGCTAATTAATTGATTATTGATGCATTTACTATGAGTTGCAAATGCGATACGAGGTAGGTTAGTATGAACTACTCATCTCAAAACAACTTAAGATCTCGACCATCTAGATCCGAAAGTCCAAAGCAGCGGTCATCGAGCTACATCATACCATCTCCTTCAAACAATAACATTGCAATTATGAGTAAACAAATGAATGGTAATCAAAGTAGAATACGACATATCTCCCCACTGATCAATAAACTCAAATTAAAGATTGAACATATACTATCCAATATACAAAAGCTACACACCCAAGCAATACAAACATCACCACGTTACTCATACATATGTCAAAAGTCTAAACCAATTCTAATTCACATTTACAAACTACTACACTTCATACTACTCGAACTACAATCAATAATAAACGATATAATCTTCAAAACTACATATCTACATAAACTATATCTACTATTTATAATAATTATATATTATACAAGTTATTACTATTACATTCAAGTACCAATAATACAATATGAAAATGAATGGCATGAATGGGAATTATCAAGACAACATTCAGTTAGTGATTTGATACCATCCAAGTTAGATGTTTCTGAAATGAATAGTATACAGTTGGATAGTAGTTGGAATGAAAAGATATTACTAGAATTTCCATATTTGATTGACTTAGAAAGCAGTGATAGTGATAGCGTAAGAAGAAGTGCGAGTGAGTATATAGTGCCAATACCAAATTATGAATTGGTGAGTATAACACGGGGTAAGTTGGCAAAACGATTAAGAAAGCATGCTATCCAATCATGTCAAGAAAGTCAACAGCAGCATTATGAAAACGAAAATGATAGACCAAAGCAACAGAAGCATTCGATACCAGTGATTGGTATAACCGTAGCAAATGATACACCCACAAATGAATATCTAAGACGGTTATTACACACAATAGACTTGGATATAGTTGGTTCAATTGTTATTACATGGTATGATGAACAAACAGAAGCACAACTAGTTGGTAAACAGGAAAGTAGTTTAAGTCATGATGTAGTAGAGAAGACATTGAAAGAGTATATTGAACGGAAAGGTTTCAAGGAGATTTCATGGAGAGATGATGAAGTAGTTGATGATAATGGTCAAGAAGAAGAGAGTCTTGTTCAATTAGCCGATTTCAAGTCTTTGAAAGTCTTGTCACGAATAACAACATCCATACAGCAGTTTTGCATCTACGATACTACAAGTCAAGATATTCATCAGAATAAGAAGTGTCGCAATGAGCTCGTCATACTCAGATATTCCACAAATCTCGGATGTTCCTCTGGCGTTAACAATCCACTATTTACACATCCCACTGCTCCTTATTGGTTAATTGCAAATTACGACATTGCCTATCCACCCAAAGTACTACAAACAATGGCAACTGAATTACAAAAGACGAAACACCACAAACCAAACTTGGCAGTACATACCTACGGATACATCTACGGACGAGGTCAAATTGAAAATCCATGGAGTAACTTTATAATAACAAGTTGTGCAGTGGCCAATGTAGGTGTTTGGGATGAAAACATCTTCCCCGCATATTATGAAGATGATGATTATAGAGATCGGATACGATATATATTAGGTAAATGGAATGATGTTATTGGTGATCCAGATGTATATAATGATATACCACAGCACTTTATGAATGATACACATTTGATACGATATCAGACTGATCGGAATGTTTCGGTTGTTCATGGACCATTGAATGCTTCGACATATCTAAGTGGTACACATGAAACATTACAGAAAGTTCGTGATGAAGAGAAGGCATATGCAAACAAGTCATATTGGGAATTGTTCTGGATGTGGCTACTACGATCAAAAGCAAATAAACCAAACAGTCCATATCATTATGAAAGTCAAAGATGGAGTTTAGCAAAGGAGGTGTCGAATGGAGAAGGGTTCTTTCGATGTAAACATGGATCAATTCCTGATCCAGGAAAACATGGCGAAGACTCAATACGATACTTTGGTTGGCATGAAAGATTCCTTGTACCATTTGTGAATAGGACAAGAGTAACGAGATTGCAAGAAGCCATGAGTATATCTAATACAACGAGCCTAGTAGGCAAAGGACTTTCTAGCGGCGGCAGCAGCAGCTATTCATCTCCATGGGCTGCTTGGACTTTCAATTCCACACGAAGAAGATGTGTTCATAATGCCTTGAATGTATTACTGACTATGCCTGATTCAAAAGAAAGAGAAAATCTAACACAATACTTCAAGGATTCATGCTCAGTATGTTGAGAGAATAGGATAACCTACTGACGCCAAAGGAAGGATACCCAAGTATACAAAGAGATGCACCGACCGTAACATATGGAATTGTTAGTGTTGAGTCCAATGCTGAGTAACTACGGAGTAACTCACTCTCCGCTGCATGATAAAGTGACAAGGCCTGTCCTCTCGTGAAAGGCTTGCTTGTGCCCTCATCTACTGCCAAAGAGGGCATTATTTCCGTTTCGAAATAACGGACAATTTTAGGGGCAGTATTGCAATCTGAAATTAATCGTATCTCTTTCACTAATCGGGATGAGCTACTCTCCGATCTATAAATCTATTCCATTGCAATAGCCCTCCTCTCATAATCTTGGAAGTTGTTCGTAACCAAGCTTATCTCCAAAGTTCATATCTCAAACTCAAACAAAAGCAAAGTAACTATGAAACTCTCTTCAACTCTAGCCCTAGCGTCGCTACTCTTCGTGGCCGCTGCATCTTCCTTATCAATCGTCACCGCCGCCGCCGCCGATCCAGAGAATAAGGTACTAATCGATGAAGATGGTAACCACTCGATGATGCCATACAGTCCACCTACTACCACCGCCGATGAGGATACACATCAATCGAAACGATTAGAACTCTACCATCGTCTCCTAAAGTTTAAGAACAAGAATGGTAACAACAAAGGCCAGCTCAAGAAGTCAATCAAAGTGAAAGTTCCTAAACCAAACCAAAATAAGATTGATGGTATTAAAAATAAGATGAAGAAGGCTGTGACGGACGGCACGCCTCTCCAAGTTGGTTTAACGGAGGTAACATCGGAACCTATCCCTCTTGTTATTGATAACGAGAGTGGTGTATCCGAAACATGTATCCAATCTGACGATGCCGGTGGAATTAACTTACATCTAAGTAATTTAATTATTCCCAAGGGTGTTGAGGTTATTATTACTTGTCCTTTGGCCGAGAGTGAAACGGTATATGATGTTAATGAATGGACGTATACTTGTCCCGGTGATGAGGTGTGTGTTAATATCGTATCAAAAGAAGGATCATCGTCGTCCACGTCGGGAGCAGGAGATATTATCGGGTATGTAACCGAGATTGGTTATATGGTTGATAATACACCTGCTACTCCATGGGGTGTTAGACGTCGTGAATTGTATGGCTGTGATTTCCCCTCATGTTATCAAGATGCGTGTGATGCTAGCGGTGTCCCGGAGAATCTATATCCAGATGCCGTTGCCGGTATGCTTTATAATGTAGATGGCAGTTGGTTCGTCTGTACTGGATCTCTTATTAACAACCCGGATAATAAGTTGTACTTCCTCACGGCAAATCATTGTTTGAATAGTCAGACAGTTGCAAGTACTCTCCAGGCGTATGGTGGTGGAGTATCAGATTGTGTTCATGGAGACACCTGTCCAGGTAGTACTTATAACAATGGATTTCAAACCTGGCAAACAAACGGTGCAACATTGTTAGAAACATCTGAACTAACTGATGTGACTCTCCTCGAACTAAGTGGTTCAACTGATCCTGATATGAAGTGGCTTGGATGGACACTAGGTTCAGTTTCAGTCGGTTCCACACTTCATCGGCTATCCCATCCTTCCGGTAGACATATGACTTATAGTACCAATGTTGTGAGGAACCGAAGTTTCAACTGTGGAACGTTCAATTCACCCACTAACTTTATCAATACCCGAAGAAGCACAGGATCAATGAGAGGAGGGTCAAGTGGATCTGCAATTACCAATGATCAGGGTCAGATTGTCGGTCAACTGTTAGGAAGTTGTGGAACTTGTAACCGCACCGACGTTACAAGTGATTGTCTTGATTGTCAGGTAAGAAAAAAGTTTTATGTATTATAGCGCCTTTCTATATTCTCTTAACTTATTTTGTGCATCTCTCATATTCTTAACATAAACTCTCTCTCTCTCTCAGGATGTTGTTGATGGGCGATTAGCAGTGTCTTATTCCACCCTTGATCTTGGACGGTATCTAGCTACCTCCACTGGACCATCCCCGACTTCTGCCCCCACGCCAGTTCCTACACCTGGACCGACAAGCTCTCCAGTACCACCCCCAATAGTAGCAGTAAGTTCTAACCGAAGCTGTGAGAGATTAAATCTGGCTTTGTATATTATTGCTCACATCTTATGTTCATTTTCTCTTTACAGCCCACTGGACCATCCCCGACTACTGCCCCCACTCTTCCTCCAAGTCCATTGACATGTCAAAGTGAAGTGATTGCCTCTACTATCGGCAAAGAATCTCAGCAGCGGGGTACTTGTGGAACTTCTGATGGATCGGGAGGGGGTGTTTGGTACAAATTTTATGGAACCGGAGTTACCACAACCCTTACTACTTGTGCTGCTGAGACCAACTACGACACCAAGATCCGAGTTTTTACGGCTTCTGGTACATGTGTTGGTGGTAATGATGATGATAGTTCATGCCCAAATTCAAGTCTTCAGAGTACATACACTTTTAACTCTGTGGCTGGAGTTGAATACGATGTCCTTGTTCAGTAAGTTACTTTCACGGTGTGATGTGTGTTTGATTTAGTGACCAAGGAAATTCTAACACTTTGCTTCCTTGCTTGGCTCCCTTGACATTGACAGTGGTTACAATACAGCAGAGGGAACATTCAAGTTGTCACTTGATTGTGCCACATCCAATCCGACTCTCAGTCCTGTCACTGCAAATCCAACGGAGGTGCCAACCGAATCGCCATCAAAAGAGGTAAGAAAGTACTCTGTCCTGTTTCTCAATCATATCTTGTGCATAGTCGAGGATATCAGTGTATACTCTTCTATAATATCAACTCACCCAACTTGCGCGATCCACATCATTCATTTCACAGCCGACCAAGGTCCCAAGTCTCTCGCCCTCAAAAAGCGCAAGTAAGGGGCCTTCGTCAAGCCCGACCGATCCTGATGTGCCACCTGAACCAACCGACCCTCCGATATCAGGCAGTCCATCATTCTCACCGTCAAAGGGACCCTCAAAGGCTCCAACTGATATTCCTACTCTGTCACCATCAAAGCAGGTAAGACTTCTGTTCTGTTTGTATAATACAATCGCTGTGTTGTATCGAAATCTATCTCTCGACTTTTTTTTAGGATACCTTTAACATCACACTTACTCACACTTGATATTTCCTGCTCTCAATCTTCACTACAGCCGTCATCTAGCCCCACGGTAGGGCCTAGTGCATCGCCAACAAAGGAGGTGAGCAGCTTCTTTTGTGCCTGTATTTAAGTTGGCCATCTTTTGATATGAAGATACCACGGTATCCTCACAGCCGTCATCTCACAACACATGATAATTTTGTTCTATATAGCCCACCTCAAGTCCAAGTCTATCTCCGTCGTCAAGCCCTAGTAAAAGTCCGTCTGTGTCACCGTCATCTAGCCCCTCTTCTAGTCCAGTCGTTGAGACCGAGTCACCATCAAAGAATGTAAGAAACAACGTCTATTGTGCTATATGATGCCTGTGAAATGTATCTCACTTTGGAAGGATATAAGAGTGTATTGTTGTTGTATTTCTTATACTCAAAATCTCAACACATGTGGTTACATTTTTGCTCTCCACTTCTTTACATCATTCATCTCAACAGCCGACAACGAGTCCAAGCTTGTCGCCCTCGCAGAGTCCAAGTAAAGGGCCATCAGTTTCGCCCTCTGTATCGCCCACGAAGGCTCCAACTGATAGCCCGTCATCTACGCCTACCAAGTCGCCAAGTAAGGCGCCCACTCTTCAGGTATGTTTTTAATGTCATTCTTTGTTCATTTGCTTCTCAAATAATTGATTACTGACATTTATTATGACTGTCTTCTTGTATCAATAGCCCACATCCGTACCAACTTTATCTCCCACTCCAGGACCGACTCTTCCTCCAGATTCTTGCGAAGGGATATCTGTTCAAGTAGACTTACTAACGGATGACTATCCTTCCGAGACAGATTGGACTATCGTGAACAACTGTGATGGAAGTGCTGTTGCGTCTAACCCTCAACTCTCAGCAGCCACATCCTACTTATATGAAGACTGTCTTCCCGAAGCTGAGTACACGTTCACCATTACAGATTCATATGGAGACGGTAAGTTTCGCTCTTTAGTATAAACCTTTACTCTGTTTCATCGAAAAGATTGCTAATATCTACTTACTTTCATCTTCAGGCATTTGCTGTGGTTATGGATCTGGTTCGGTAGAGGTGATTGTTGATGGCACTACTTCCATGTCATCTGGAGATTTTGGTAGCTCGACATCAACTTCGTTTGGATCTTGTGGTTCTACTAGTCCTACTAAATCGCCAACACCCAATCCAACTCTCAGTCCTATCACTGCAAATCCAACTGATTCGCCCTCATCCAAGCCAACAAATAGCCCAGTGTCTCTTCCTCCTCCAGGCACTAACGATGAGTTTGCCGTGTATGATTCTGCAAATGGTGCACCACACTGTGAAGTTGTTGGCAAATCTTGTTCATCTGGTAATCTTTTGGTGGGAAGATTTGGTTTGAGCGGAGGGAGTGAACCCAACTCGTCAAACACTCTTGATGACAGTGAAGATGGTTCATCAGGATCATACCAAGGTGATGAAAGTCTTGATAAGATTACCGTTTCCTCACTGAATGGAGGTCCACTCATGGCAGGAGAGCTCTTTAATATCAAGGTAGATGTTTGGGCATGGTCCACTGGCTCATCTGATAGTGCTGACTTCTATTATACCAATGATGCAACTGCCACTCCTATCGTTTGGACTTATTTGAATACACTTGGTGCTGGTGGACCTGATCGTCGAACACTTAACTTGCCTGCGGATCTTTATACCCCATCGGATCCTAATTATGGTTACGTACTGTCCAACGGGCCAAATCAAGCTGTTAGGGTTCGTTTCCGTTATAGTGGTTCAGAATGCCCAGGTGGAGTATGGAACTGTAACAATGGCAGTTATGATGATATTGATGACTTGATGTTTACTGTTGCGCCCGCTACGCCTGTATCGTCTACTGCCTCTTCCCCATGGGATAATTCCAAGCCTGATACTCCTTCTTTTAAAGCCGCCGCCGCCGCCGACATCCCTGACGATACCCAGGTTGAAGTCACATGTCAAGGACTAGAGAGGAATCGATGCAATGCCACTGATGACAAGTGTTACTGGAAGAATAGGCGTAAAGGATGCCGTCCCAAATAAGTCTGGGTGGCTTCCAAAATCTCCCGAGTCTCCTCAGGGTCTTGTTATAGTGTGTGACCCTGAGTTAAATTTTTGTGTTCAGAATAAAATGCCACCCTCAATTTTGTTTAGTGTCAAATAAATTAGAGGAAATAACATTGTATCCCACTCTTACCTTATCAAAGGTCATCCATGTAAATACTACTCTCTCCATCGTTTCCTCGCAGCTTTACTCCATCCCGTCATATTGCTACATCAAGTGTCAGACCAGTCGTTGCATTGTGTGTTCATAATCCCCATCGTTTCTTAACTGCTTTACTCCATGACGTCATATTATATACATCGTACAACTCACTTCTATCCCATCCTTTACAACCATCATAATTCGTACTCAGAAATGAATGACATTGATCGATATACTGACCGGTAACTATGACATTCGGTACTTCATTCTTCAATTGATTCATTGCCGATACTATACCAGGAATATCACCATGACCACTAATCTCTTCATTGAACAATGTTCGAAATACTATTCGATTATATAGTGGAGGTCCCATACTAAATAATGAGTTAGTTGATGCCCATCCATCACGTCGTTCGATTGGTTTACCATTATTGGATGTCATTCGTATTTGACTCATGGATCGTATCATTTTCATATACAAGTTGTTACCCGGTGACGAACAGACAATTGACTGCGCAAAGTTTACATCTAGATAGACTGGTAAACATATTTTAATACTGGTTGTTGTTATTGATGATGTAACTGTTGTATATTCATCTGGGAAGAATACATTGTCAAAGTTCCGAGGATTGATAAGACTATCAGCATCGGCGTACAATCCACCATGATACCAAATGATCAACATACGAGCCAAATCTGCTCGTTCAACTGGATGAGCTGATGGTAAATTATAACCACTAGAATCTCCTACTAATTGAAGTAACTCTTTTTTGGATATGATATTATCCGCTGCTGCCTTTCTTATTATATTATCCATATCTTCATCGTTATATATATGAACTTCCCAAGTTGGATTGAGTTTTATGAAGCGTAGTATACCATATTTAACAAAGTTTAGATCTGGATGTTGTTTGTAATAATCTTTATGAGGGAATAGGATGTGAAGTTTCTTTGGAAATGGTGGTAATGTTTGTAAATGTTGTAGATATGCTTTGTTTATTGTGAAATTAGACCGTGGAACTTTCTGTTCTAAAGTCAGAGTGACCTCAACTTCTTGAGGCGCTTGTTGTGCGCTGGATTGAGCATCTTGTATCATACTCTCATTTTTGGTAGCGGTGGTGTGTATTGCAATGGGAGTAATAACATCTCCTTGAGTTGGTAATATAATATCATTGTTAAACAACTGAGAGCTCAACTGTGCAGATAGTATACCCAAGACGATTAATAGAATGAGGAGTGCAAGTTTACCAATATATAGTTTAGTCAATGCTGGTACTGTAGATGTATTTATGTTGGTACGGCGTAAGGTGGCCATGCTCTCTTATATGTTTCTCAAGGACTTATCTTGCGTTGGTGCACCACAGGTAAAATGTAAAATTTGATAATGTGTAGCCACTTGCAATGTCGCCACCGCTATCAATCAATATCTATGCAAACTCAGAATATCTATACAGCGGGCAATGTCATTATTCTATTGCAAATGCCTTTACTACATCAAAGTCAAAAATAAAGGCGGAGATAAAACTGAAGTAACCTTTTTGATTTTTGCAACTCATTATGTTAAGTAAGTACATACCATTGCAATTGTCTCCTCGGAGATTGATAACAACAATAAAGCACTTCATACTATAGCTACAACTAACAGTATGTATCGTACAGTCTAGTATGTAGTGATATCTATTTCAATTGGTGGTGGTTTGTAAGTAAGAATGTAAAGATGCGGTATCTTTTTGGTATCTTGCCCCCGGAAATATCGTCATACAATAGATACCAACATCATGCATGAAAATGACTTTTTGCAAAACATACCTAGGGCTCTTCACACAGCTATATTCGTTCAATGGCGGCTTTATTATTGGAATCAGCGTAAAAAGTTGGTCTAGTGGGTATATTTACAGCTTTGTATCATCAATAATGATGGTGTAGGAGTTGTTGACAAGATAATCGATTGTGGGGGGAAATTGCTATTTATTTTAATTTTTGAGATTTTTGGGTTTGCGGACCCTAAGAGTTGGTCCAGCAAGGCTTATACAACACATCAAAGTTTTGAGAGTCCATATTAGGGGTCAGCCCGAACGGTCTGTCCGTCGCTCACCCTGGTTCGGACTGGGTATTTATGCCCAGCTTGTATCCGCAATCGGATACATATCTGTCCAATGCCCCCGGACGTTTATTGCCGCCCCTCAGCCCTCATCTCTACTTAGAAAAAATAATCAAAGGTAGCGAGCTGATCCTGATATAGTATTCTTATAGTATTACTAGTGGTTATGATATGTGTAGATGACAATAGACTGTAGATGCAAATATAAATATAATAGATAGTTTATTTTATATACTAACATATGAAAGGATAATATGTAAAAGGTCGAACATATACCTTAAAACAACTCATATCACATAATGCCACATATTCTTTCTCTTCTCTAATAATCAATAAACATACAACTAAAAGTCGAACCGCCAGTCGGACGTATATTGTAGCATCAGATTAATTCACTTGTGTTGGAAGTGGTGTAATTGCCTGTAAAGAGGTAGTAGATGGAAGGAAATAATAGGTGCACCTTCCCTCCTCTTCACATTCGGCCAGCAATTGAACCATGTAGACATCCTTATCCGCAGCCGAGCCGAATGTAGTAGCAACGAAGACAACGCTATTTTGAAGAAGGGTGTGTAATGGTGGTTGATTGAGGACATACGGTGAAGAGATAATGCCGTTGCAATAAAACATAACAAGGTTTTTCTTGATATTTATTTCAACGATATGCCTTCGGAGAGCGTCGGAGACTATTCGGCGGTGGTCCTAACGTCATATATACATCGTATGTATCAATGATATGTGTAGGCCGCATTCTCGGGGTGGTAGGGAGTGTAGATGTTGTTGATTAAGTATGATGATGCACCTTAAAAAAAAAACGGCCACTTCGACGCCGATGATAACGCACGCGTGACGTACGCCGAGACTGCCGCAGTCTGATACACCTATTTAATAGAGTGGTATGAATAAAGGAGTAGATATGTGGAGTTGAGGCTGGGCGATAGAGGATATAATAAAGCACACATCACATGCACTAACTTACAAAAAATTGATATCATCTTCTGACAAGCCCTCCATCAAACTGAACCCCCCAAGAGGCAGCAGCTGGAAACATCATCATCAGCGGCGTCTATACGGCATGGATAGAGCGGAGGAGGCGGTGTTATCGGTGGGAGGACATAGTAGTTAGATATAGTTGTTGTTTTTCTGCATAAGAAAAATTATGAGCTCAAATGCAACGATTTCTACATCGTTCTACACAACGTTCCAAAGCGGATTATTCAGTGAGCGACGGACAGACCGTTCGGGCTGACGCTCAATGTGGACTTTTACATAGTGTGCCGGTATCCTTTTGCAACTTGTATGATACACCATTGCAATGGTCATCACCCAACAGATTGATAACAACAATAAAGCACTTCATAATATCATAGCTATAACTAACAGTATATATCGTATAGTCTAGTAGTATATCAATTTAATTGGTGGTGGTAATGTAAGGACATCCCAAATATAAAAGACTCCTGATTAAAAAAGTATCTTTTCTTTGTCTTTGATGTCAGAAGCTCAAAACCAACCAAAATCACTGACACAAACCACTTGAACTTCTCTAGATACTAACACTATTCTGTGTTCTAATATTATACCAACAATACAATCCGACGTTGACTCTGTTCACTGGTAATATAAAGGTAAGTGCTGTTTTTGATGATTATTGTTATCCAGACAACGTCACCGGTTTGCAAATCACCACTTGAATTTTATTAACTGATGATTGATGTTCTCTATTACCGTAGAATCTCTAGCAATATAATACTCCGACGTTAACGCTCTGTTTATTAGTAGTATTAAAAGGTGAGTGTTTGTTAATGTATTGATAATGCGAGTGGAGTGGATGGTGCATGACAATAATTATAACAACAACAATTATTTTTTTATGTATATGCTCAACTCAAATTCTCATGCGTTAAACAATCTAATACCTCTTAATTCTAATATTATATACACCCCAATCCACTGTTAATATAATCGTCGTAGATAATCATCAATTCACCCATCCAACAAAATATCAAACACCATGCCAACTGAAACACAAATTAAAAAGAAGCCAGCCGAGGATAATACCTCAACGGTGGCAGCGGCAGCAGCCTCCACCACATCACCTGCCGTTGATGCCTCTGGACGTCCCAAACGTAGCCGTGATAAACCAGCACGGTACCAGCCAGAGCCAGAACCTCCCGAGAAACCAAGTGGACCACCCACGGCCGAACAGGCACAGAAAAATCGTATGAAACGAAAGAAGAAGATGGCAAGTAAAAAAGCCGGAGGCGATGCCGCATCCGCCCTTGGTAAACGTAAGGCCGACGAGGTAGAGGGGGGTGCTAAGGATGATAAACCAAAGGTGGAATTACTTGATGCCTACGAGGAAGAAGAATCAGACGTAGATGAGATTGATGAAGAGGATGAAGAGTTTGTTTTGGAAACGGGTGGTAATCGTTTATTAACTGATGATGCCGATGATGATATGGAAATGGCAGATGATGATGATGTGAAATTACCCAAGGAGAAGATCTTTCAGGGTATACGTAAGGAGTATATTTATATTTGTACTACCGAGGGATGCACCAACCATGTTCAGAATAAGGGAAAGTGTTTTAAACATGGTGCCAAACGTTACACTTGTACCGTCGAGGGGTGTAATAAGTTTGCCCAAAAGGGTGGAGTATGTATTAAACATGGTGGTAAACGTGTCTGTAGTCACGAGGGTTGTGATAGTATGGTTGTTAATAATAATGTTTGTGTCAAGCACGGTGCCGTTGTTAAGATTTGTACTCATGAAGGATGTACCAATCAAGCCCGAAGTGGGGAAGTTTGTGTTAAGCATGGTGCCAAGAGGAGGAAGCGTTGTACTGTCGAGGGTGAGTTGTGTGTGTGTGTGCATATGATGTGTCTAGTTTGTTTGTTGAGGTTTATTATAAGAAGTTGTATCTAACCCCAATCTATATCTTTCCAACCAACTTTCATATCACAGGGTGTGAAAACAAGGCCCAGAAGGACGGCGTCTGTATTCGTCACGGCGCCAACGTTACCAAGAAGTGTAAGACGGAAGGTTGCACCAACAACGCTCTCAAGTGGGGAGTCTGTCGTCGTCATGGTGCCACGGCTAAGTTGTGTAGCCACGAGGGATGCCCAAGTCAGTCCAAGATTGGAGGCAAGTGTGGAAAGCATGATAATAATCCGTCAGCATGCAACCAGAAGGGTTGTATTGAAAATGCATTCAAGGATGGATTCTGCATCTCCCACGGTAAGCATGCTGACACTTGTACCTTTGTGAAGAAGAACCCACGAGGCCAAAAGCGTGCTGCAAAGAAGGGCAAGGGGAAGAAGAAGGAAGCTGTCAAGACTGCTGAAGAGTCTACTGCTGCTGCTGCTGCTGCTGCCGAGCCAAGTCTTCCAGAGCCTGTCGTGGAAAAGGCTGTAGAAGAAAAGGCTCCTGTCGCTGAAACTGCTAAAGTTTAAATAAATTGTAATATTGGGGGAATTGAAGAGAGTTTAACTGGGGGATGGTTTTGATTTATTGTTTAGGGGGCATATTGTGTTTGTATCAAATAGAAGATTTGGCTTGTGTTTCATTGGCAAAGTATGAGGGGATATGCTTGCTTCATGCCACTGTTCTGTTTGGGGAAGATTAAGAAGAGATTAAAATAACCGGGATTGTATGTATCCTTACATTACTAGTACATATGAAATGGTGAACAGTTATGGGGTTTGGCTAGTTGAAGTTCGGCAACCCTTCTTTCTCAAATCTTATTTTTCTGTCTCAGATGGTGTCTCTAAGATGTCACCAACTCCGGAAGCTAATTCAACTTTTACATGGCCACTGTGTAAAGTAATATGTCTCCTGACGTGTTGTTTTGTATGAAACTACCTCTCTGGTACTAGATTGAGTACATAGTAGTATAGGAGATATTAGAGTATTGCATTATCCTACTATTGTCCAAAAGATGGATAGCATTAGTATTATTAGTAGTGAATTATCAGTCTCCACTTCATCATCATCAATCATCATCGATGATGATGGGACGAAGGAGTTTTTCCATCACTCTAATATTAAAGATGAGATAATAAACTCACGCCGCCGCCGCCGCCATAGAGACGAGACGGATATAATAAACTCACGCCCTCAAGATCTATCCCTATACTCACATTCACATAATGATTCAATCGTAGCTCTAATTGAAAAGAAGACGAGACATAGACATAGACATAAAGAAGATTATAAGATAACAGAGAGCAGGAGAAGTTCAAGTGTATCCTTTTCGACATGTTATGTTCGTGAATATGATACTGTAGTAGGTGATAACCCTTCAGTCTATAAAGGGCCGCCAATACAACTTGGATGGAATTACTCCGATTATGAATTGGATGTGAATGAGTATGAGACCAACCATGCAAGGCATCGTCCTCTGAAACAATTATTATTGAGTCCAAACGACCGAAAGGACATTCTATATACCACAGGGAAGTATACAACAAATGATTTGAATCGGGCAACAAAAGAAGCCAACACTGTAAAGAAACAGAGACAACATACAAACAAAACCCTTCGTAACCCAATATATCGAAACGTCGATATTGCAATTGAAAGAGCTCGTCGTTTGTTCAACAGAATGATAGTCCAAAAGAAGATATCTTCTAAAGATACCGAGAAGTTGGATGCGTCAATATTAACATCAATATCAGTATCAGCTGGCTCGTGTAATTCAAAGACATCCATTCTGAAGGGTGGTGTAACCTATGATGAAAGAAGGTTGTCAACTAGGGCATCGCAACTTGATTCTCTGGATTGCAGGCACCCAAATTTCAACTACTTGAAGTGATTCGGGAGGCCCAATACATCTCATAATTCATATACTCAAAACTCATCTCCAAGTTCCTGAACAACTTTCGTACACTCATCAGCTTCGGCTAATACCTTTAATAAAGCATCTGATCCATCTACCAAATGTACTCGTTTACTGATAAAGTACTTCATTGTCTTTCCCTGTAATTCATTATCTAACTTTGTTTGAGCAGAGAGTTGTAGCTGCTGTGATTGATCTCCAATATCATCAACTGGTATACTATCTGATGACAGTGCAGCCTTAAAGCCTGCTAAATCCAGTTTACACATATCACTAATAATTTGTGCAGCATTATCAACTCGATCACTCTTATCAATATCCATCTGCACCGGTACAAAGGCAAAATCATCATCACGTCTAAACCATTGCATTTGTTTCTTGGCATACTGTCGTGTAGCCGTTGCAAAGACATCAATATATGCCAAGAATGCCTTTGTATCATTTGACTTTGCATTTGGTCGTTTGAGATATTCCAAGGTTTGTCTATACCCAATGGCACGTGTTACCTGTGATTCAGCTGGTAACTCGCCATTGACATATAAAGTAGCAGTCTCACGGAGTAATCCACGTAATAACATTTGTTCACATCGTTCATCAACAGTATGAAAATGTGTCATACGATCTGTTGGACATAGGAAGAAGCATCGTACGTCATATCCCAAGTCTGATAAACTACCTGCTCGTATACCCGTGTATACTTCTTTTTCTGTAAGTTGTTGTAATATCTCTTCATCTGATATGTTAGTGTCAGCCTTGTCGGCTGCTTTCTTCTTCTTCTTCTTCTTGGTAGCAATTGTATACGCGACTTCTAGTAACCGACGGAGACGATACCAATCTCTACCTGGTAACTTTTCCACTCGCTGTTTAAACACTGGTCCTAGTGATACAACATATGTTGAGGCAACTTTCCATGCTGCTATATCTTTTGCTTCAGCAATTGTCTCCTCGTCATCTTCTTCTTCAAGTGTTTCTCCAGTTGTGTCACCTTCTACCAACCCAACCTGTACACTATTGGAGCTCTCTATCATATCCTCTCCCTGTCGCTGAAACCCATCAATAACATTAGCAGCACGCTGTACAGCCTCCTCAGTTGGACGGATAGCATCAGGCCGTCCATGACATAACCAATTTAGATACATCATTGTTCCGCCGACAACTACTGGTAGTATTATTGGTTTGTCATCATGACTATTTGATTGTTGCAGACTTTGTTTAATTGCTTTATCAATTGCATCTCGTCGAAGTATAGTTTCCTCATCTTCTATATTCACATCACTTTCATTCTTCTCTTCATCAATATCATCATCCACCTTGCTAGTTGGAACACAACCAAGCTTTTCAATAACATATCGTGCATCATTCATCCAATCAGCTGCATTATATGAATTAACCTTATTCTTAGTTGATGTAGAATCAGTATTAGGTGGATTAACAACATTCACTAAATGATGTGGTGTATCCTTCATTTCTTGTGAAGTTGGTTTATTTGCACCTATAGTAACTTTTGTATATGCTTGTACTGAATCTGCTGATATTACATGTCCTCTATATGTATTTGTAGTAGATGACAATGTTGACGATTTAGTATTATCTGTTGATGAATGTGTAGATTTACAATGTCCGCGTATTATATCAGAGGATATAATAGATGAACAAAGCTTGGCAGCTACATCAGATTTACCGACTGCCGTTGGTCCTGCTAATACAATCACAAGGGGTCGATGCTGATTGTTTGTATCTTCCTGAGGATGCAGAGTATCTATATTCTGAGCTGATATTGACATTGTTCTACTGCTGCTTCTACTATATTGATGTATCAATCTATTACCAACTCGTTGTAGCATTAGGTGATTGATGTACAATGTTGATCTTTGATTGCAAAGATACGATGATAGTCGAAACGGAGAGAATGCAAAAGATGGTTTGAAACTAGATAATAATATGAAGAGTATATGAATAAACTGGGAGATCATATCAAACAGTGGTAACCGCTATCCGTCGTCTTCATCCAATCAATTATTTGAGAGATGAGATAGGTACTTGAGGATACAGGGGAAGTTTCTTATAGCTAGAAACTTCACTATTAAAGATATTTCTATTCTGATGACAACATAAACATCATTGATGGTTAGTATTGATTAGTTTACAGCCGCAACTCCGTGCTTTTGCTTCTACTTATCTATAGGTTGCTCAATAGTAGATTGGTCATTCCGTATGAGGGGAGATACAGCGTAGTATTCGGTATCTTTGAGCAGTTAACATAAATACATACCAGAACTTTATCATGCATATGATAATCAGTTCCTTCCCGAGGAAATAAAACAACTATTGCAAAGTGATGAACTATGTATCAAAACATGCGCGAATTGTCATAAAACTGGACTACGACCATGGCTACGACGCTGTGCTCGCTGTAGATGTCAGTTCTACTGTAGCTCCGATTGTCAACGGGCACACTTTGATCGACATAAGAAGAATTGCAAAGCTATTGGCAGAACCAGAAAGAAGATTGCAATTATGGAGGATACTGGGGCTGCAAATCGGTTGAAGTTGACTACATGCAGGATTAACCTTGCCGATGAGCTTGTCAAGACTGCTTACGAGGAATGTGAGACGCTAGTTGGAGGAAGAATGTTCTACATTGAGGCTCTCCAGTTATATACAATTCCATTGACAGACCCTCATCTCAATAATCTTAAGAAAATATTTGCATTCCTCGAAGATAGGGTGTACTTAATGATCATGGTCTGTGGTGGGGATACACAAGAGATCTTACCAGTGTTTGAGATCTGTAGAGGATTCGGTGATATTAGTAAACAGAACCATTTCCGATGGAACTTCCTTCTCCTACTTGCATATATTATGAAGTTATCAAGATATCGTGAGAATATGGGAAGAGTCCGATTAGCAATGAATGTGATGATTGTGGATAATAATGTCCAGGGGTATGATGATATTATACAACATACATCAAGATATTTGACCAGTGAGAATGACGAAAAGATGCTTTGTGATCTTCGCATGCAAATCATATTCATTGGTAGTCTAGGCCATGGTGGTGACTTGTTGAAATTGAAACATGAAAGTCCATTTACTCCCGAGCATTCAATCGGTTTGTTTTCTGGATTAAGTAACTCGTTGGATTGGATAGGGGATCAAGATGAAGGTTTACGAGTAGAATTGGCAACACAGTTAAGTGAAATAAGCAATGGCGGCGCTCCACCAGAGTGCTGGATGATATATGAGAAATGTATACGTGAGGCCTTTGGAGGGGTAGAGATCATCCAAGAGTTCATTTCTGACGAGGAGGATGACGATGGGGATGTTCTATCTACTGCGTAAGACCATGAGACTAATGTATGCTGTAACTAGTGACCTACTTCACTAGGGGTTGTGAATTGTGTTTAAAGTGTAAGGTTGTATTACAGAATGTTTAAGCACTGACCCTACGTGCAGCCGCAGTCAACTCTTTCACAAAAGTTTGTACCTGGACATCAATTCCTTTTAAACTGACTTTAAATGTTTCCTTCCTTGTATATCCACTTCGTTCATAGAAGGAACAAGCGGCTACCATCATGACCAAAGTGGTAAGTGATACTTTTGTAAAACCATTTTCTGTTGCAAAGTTTTCAACTTGCCGAATGAGTAATGTTGCAACTCCTTTCCGTCTAACTGATTCATCAACACTCATTCTAACTAATTCTAATGATCCAATGCTATTAACATCAGGACATGCTCCCACACATCCCACTACTATACCATTCAATTCTGCTACCCAAAAGTTATGTTGATGTTTGTCTATATAATATTGTTGTATGTTACCCATATCCGAATTTAGTTTCATTTCGACAAAGATTGGTTGTATCCTATCCAGTGGCGGTGTTTTATATGAACATAATCCATTTGTAAATAATTCTATACATCGTTGTTGATCTTGTGGTTGGAATTGTCGTATTATCACTTTATCATTTTCGGTCATCATAATTTTTGCATATATAATAATGTGAAAGAAGTATGAGGTATTATTATCATGTTATCTCCCCGTTAGGACTAGACAACCATATCTTTTAATCAATTGATGGCATCTTTTAATCAAGTAACCATCATTTGCAATTAGCCACGCCGCCAACAAGCAAGGAGGAGGAGAAAAAAATGTCATTTATACTATTGGCGATCAAACTGTTATCTCTCTCTTTATTGGATGGTTGCAGTTGCCATCATCTACAACGCTATCGCTGTCGGCCGGCCACTGTCTTAGGATTCTAGATAATGATGGCATCTATATCAAGAGTCTGTATTGCAATTTGTGTCATACAATTTGCCGTAGGCTTTCGCCACCAATATCAAAGTTTAGAACACATCATGAATCATGACTGATGAACTGATACAACGACAACCTAGCGTAACAAACCAGCATTATCATCGAGTATGTTTAAGATCTAATACAAGATAAAAGGAGGATGTAGGCTTTGACGAATGGGGGGTCTCCCGAATTTTTTTTTTTGTGATGTGATATGACAGATGGAAATTCACTTCAGGAGAGAAGAATATCTTCTACATCAACAGCATCCTCATTACATTATAAATAATATACATCTAATTTATCTTCAGCTGTATACATACATCTAATTTATCTACAACATGACTAAGTCATATGAGCAACAGTGCAAGGAGTGGGAGGAGGTAAGTTCCACACAATAATTGTGTATTTGATATATTTTAATATTAATTGTATTGCTCACCCCTTTCTTATTTGAATGTTCCCTAATTAGGAATCATCTGATGAGGATTCGGAATCGACATCTTCCTCCGAAGAAAGTGCAGTAGATGACGATAGTACCAGCGGCAAAGAGAATAAGATGATAGCCAACAAAAACAAAGTTACAAGAAGTACCGAAAAAGTTAAGGAGGAGTTAGATACATGCAAACAGCGGTTAAATGCCAAGGTGATTTGAACACTGCTTTGAAGAAGGCTGTCACCCTCACAGAAGATTTGAATGATAAATCCGAGGAGGTAATTCGATTGAAGAGGGAGCGTGACAAAGCTCGGGAGGAATCGAAAGTACTCCATGATGAGTTACAGGATAAGCAGACGGAAAAAGACAAAGCGGATGAGGTATTGGCTACCTGCCAAGTTGAATTACAACAGAAGAAGGACGAGTTGAGCACCTTAAAGTCCGGTATATCTACCCTTAAGGTTAAAGTTAATTCTCTAAAGGAGGCCATGAAGAAGATATCTGATGAGGTTGACAAGAAGGACGAAGAGGTAGTGGAATTGAAATTGTGGCTAGATGAATTACAACATAAAGATAATGAGTCGAGAAACCTAGCGGCGGAGATTGATATCCTCAACGCCAAGATTAATTCTCTAAAGGAGGAACTTCGTAAGAAATCTGATGAATTAATCACCCTAACCACCCAAAAGACTGAAGAGGTTGAGCATCTTACAAAGAAGGTAGTCTCATTACAGAACAAGCTTACCATCGCTCTTATGGATGCAGATGAAGAACGTGTCAGGGTGAAGAAACTTGAGAAACAAAATTGGCTCACTACTACATTGAGCTTGGTTCTCGGCTTTGTTCTACTCTTGTTAGGTGCTGCAATGAACCATGACGCGGCACAGCCTTACAATCAAGTAAATGAACCCCGACATGTTTTTGCATCAAATAATCAGATCTGTCCAAATAATCAGATTGAGCATGCCGTATCCCTTCTTAAGGGAGGAGATAACTATCTCTCATCAATCTTTGATAAAGAAAATGAGCTTGTCTCCAAATCTGAATCGATTAAGCAGCTGAATGCCGAAGTTGATGAACTCAATGCTTCTCATTCCAACAAGTTGAAAGAGATGCAGGATACCCACACCGAGCTCTCGTCCAAGGTGAAGAATCTCTCTGTTAAGTTACAATCGGAGAAGGATGTGAATGAGCAGCTGAAGGCTAACCACACCACTGAAGTTGATGAACTCAATGCTTCTCATTCCAACAAGTTGAAAGAGATGCAGGATACCCACACCGAGCTCTCGTCCAAGGTGAAGAATCTCTCTGCTAAGTTACAATCGGAGAAGGATGTGAATGAGCAGCTGAAGGAGGCAACATAATCACTTCATCATTAAAAAGCCTCCTATTACCAAAGCGAGTGCCTACAGTGTGGTTGCATACCATACAATGAGTGTTTGAAACTTTTGAAATGAGACGTATGAATAGGATAATGTCTAGTACGTTATGTTTTTTTCAACAAGTCAGAAATTGAATCTTGCTGCTATTTTCATTTATACAATGCTCTCCCTGGTGTTCCTTCTATTACTGCAAGTTTTCTAGCCATGAACACCTCCCCAGAGCTAGACAAACTAGTTTGCACAGAGATACCGTAACCGTCCCAACTCTTTATCACTTAATACTTTCTTGACATTGTTATCGCTGCCATATTTATCAGTCTAAATGACTATTGCATACATCAAATAGAAACACATGCTTACAACTTCAATTACAATAAAGTAAGTATATAAAATCCTCATAAACACATAGTTGCAAACTACTAACTTCTACCTAGACATCTATCTGACTTGTGATACTTACTCAAACACAATGGAAACAACCCTATACTGCAACAATCTTTGACACACCCGATGACTCCTCTGACGATACAGCATATTTGTCATTTAGTTGTTTTTGTGAACTATCAACCATATTCTCAACTCCATTCGATTCATTTACCATCTCTAATGAACATGTAAATGCATTATTGATATCAGGATACCAAGTTGATAGTGCTTGAAAAGGTCCCTCACGACTATGACTAAGCGGTAAGTTGTTTTGGATGTAACCTCGTTCTAACCACTGCCGCATTTCACTTCCACTTACAAGGTTGGTGTAAATCAATGTAGTACCAAGGTAAGAGAGCAGTCGCATACTGCTGGGGATAATCAGGAGGGGACAACTTTTGCTTCTTTGCAATAGGACTAATACTCATTTGTTGTTGATGATACTGTAGAGGTTGATGGTGCGGAGCAACTGTGTTGTTTGTCCAAGAGTTATCCTTGTTAGAATCACGAAGTTTTTGTGCAGCCCTCTCTTTCGCCTCTACATCGCCTACATCATGCCACAACATTGTACTTTCTTCTTGCTTAAGAAATCTACCTGGAGGTACTTGAGTACGCCACGCAGTCACAATCTCTTGAGCAATGATTGGCTTTTGACTTCGTTTGGCAGATTTGTATTCATCCTTTCTTGTGCATATCAATTGTCTAAATCGTTTGTTACCTGGGTTATGATTCGTCCCACCTCCCCTTCCAATCAATACATCATGCGAACCTGGCCGTACAATATTAGCAAGCTGTTCATCGGCCTGGTTCTCATCTTGCTGGTTCTCATCTTGTCTTGAACCTGGTAAGATTGGCTGGAGCTCTTGGCAGATTTGCACTGGTACTGCCAGAAGGGCAGGTGGAGCAACAGTTTCACTCATTTGCGTGACCGTCTGATTGTGTTCTTCTTCTGTTGACTTCTTCTTGTCAGTCTCATGAGCATCCGCGCGGCTATGAACGTCCTTCATCTTTGCCTGACTACCAGCATAGTTCTTACAATTTGAGCACTTGCACTTTTCACCACAAGTTACACCACCACTAAAACATTCATAGTACTTCTTGAGACATTGTGACTTCTTACATTTACATCCTGAAGCATGTGCATGTGTTGTTTCTGTAAATTTTGTCTTGAATGCCCTAGGGTTCTTCGCCTTCAGATTACAAATAGTCTCCTTCCGAATCACCTCATGAGATGGTGTGTTTTTACAATCAACACATTTACAACCATGGCAATACTCCTCTGTCGCGAAACAGACACAGTACAGTTTGAGACATTTGCTATTCTTGCATGTACAGGTACTAACAGTCCGACCACTGGTATCATTCGAGAAAGATTGTTTAGTAGAATCATGAAGTGCGTTTTTGACACTCTTCTTCTTCTTCTTTTTATCTGCTGATTTTTTAGTAGCTGCCATAGTTGATTCCGATGGTTTAGGAGTGTATGTTGTACCCGCTAGGGCTGCTGCCTTACGCCGTATATCGTGATGACCATTAAATGTTTGCTTTTTGGGTGCACCGGATTTATTTTGTTGAGATGACGACGGCGCGGACGAAACAGCGGTCGGTTGTTGAGGGCCATATACTGCCTGGGGAGAAACTGCCGAACTCTTCCGGGGAGCCGATACTGGACTTCCGCGTAAGACACTGTCGATACCTTCAATACCATATCGAGCATCAGTACTAACTCCGCCACCAATCTTGACACGCATACCAACACAATCATCACTTGGTGCTGTCGTCATCTCATCATCATCCTTAGTCCTATCAGCTTTCCTCAAAATTGGAGATCCATGAATAGTAATACTACTACCACCTGAGGGTTTCTTATCATCCGCCAAATCCTCTCCCCCAAGAAGCAATGAGCACTCGGCGCCATCTTGAGAAGAGTTGTTGGACCTACTTCTCTTCCTAGATTGTAATCCACCAATCACAATTTGATGTTTGGCAATACTCTCCTTTCTTCCGTTACTTAGCCATTCAACCCATACCATATCATCATTGACACTACCACTACTGGAATTAGCACCACACTCCTCCAAGAGGTACGCCGGATGTTCTGACTTTCCCACCAATACCCAAATAACTTCATTATTTACCCTCTTGAGGTCTGAAGGTGCAACCGATCTACTCTGTTGCCACAATTTGTTGATGGTACATCAATAGACCAAGTAATTTGTTGATTAGTTCGTTTGAGGAATTCACGACTAGAATAATGTATAGTGGGCATGATATAATATAATGTGATGTGTGTAATCCTGTGTGTACTTCTCAGAGTAATTCAATGTTGTTGGGAAGTATATCAATTATCGGTATATATTTTACCACACACTGACCACAACAATAATAAACCAAAACACCTTTACACTAACAACTCAAACTAATCAACACCTTTGAACAGTATAACCATTTGTGTAAGTAGTTGAAAAGTGAGGAGTTCAATAATAGAGTTCACATCGAACATGTTGAGTCTGGTAAGCACCCAACACGACCTAAAAACCCCTACTCTTTCCCCATTGCAGTGAAAACTTGATGATTGAAGGTGAAAACTCTTCAAAAGTACTGCCGTACCTGCTGCTCGCTCTCCACATATGCTATTGAATACCAACTCAGACGTTATGTGCTAAATAAGCATGTAAATTTATGGGTAGCCATAAATTTTGTATTTTGTGCACATCTTATGCTCATAATCATGCTACCGAACACAAGATATGTAATGATCCGGCCTCTCGACCAGATATGGATTGATGTACCATCATTTGCAATTGGATAATGTTGGTTGTAGTCTTAGGTAGTAGAGCCCCACATCGCGGGCAAGATGTAGATGCAAGAGAGTAAGGAGTAATTTGGCGATCAAACTGGTCACCTCTCTCTCACTTTGACCTTTGCCACATTGTCCATCAACTTTTCAATAGGTACTATCTAGCCAAACGTTAAGCCGCTGCCATCGTTAGAATATCTTGATGATGATGACATCTATATCAAGAGTTTGCATTGCAATTTGTATCATACAATTTGCTGTAGGGTTCTCACCATCGATATCAAAGTTTAGAACACATCATGTGAGCATTTCTATTTCTCAACTCTCTGCAAGAGGTAATACCTACAAGCCATCACAACAAGAAGACAGATCAACCCGATATAACAACAATGATAACTTTTATGATGATCTAGACAATGAATTTGAAAATGATATAATACAGCAAGAACGATTCACGGGATCAATTAACTGTAAACATTATGGTGAATGTCCAGGCTGCGTGAGAGATACAAACATTGCAGAGATTGATGTTATTGATTCAGCACGGTTATACTTTTCTAGTTCCTCTATACAAAAATATATTATTAAGAATAACAACAAGAGTAGAAGGTACAACAGATATGATGACGAGGAAGAAGATGATGAATTCTATCAAATTAAGATACCATCACCAATCAAACAATGGCGTACACAAGCAAAGCTTGCAGTATCCTCAGCATCAACATGGTCACGATCTGCAGGATGTACAATTGGTTTATATCAACGTAATTCACATAATGTACTATCCATACCTGACTGTGCAGTCCATCATCCATCAATAAACAAGGCAGTTGAAGTCATAACACAAGCAACACAAACAGTTAAAACACCCGCCTACGATGAAGACTCAGGCGAGGGTCTATTACGATACATCCAACTACAAGTTGAATTATCCACCGGCAAGATATGTCTATCATTAGTAATGAATGCTGAAAAGTTTAAAGAAACACAACCACATTTATCCTATCTCGTAAAAGAACTTAAAAAGTATGATACTAAAAGAGAGAAAGATGATAAATTATGGCATTCAATATGGGTACATTGTAATGATTCACATGGGAATGCAATATTCGCAAGGGATGTAACGCGTTGGCATCCTGTGGATGGACCATCATATATTCGTGAACAGATACCGGGCAGTGATCCAGAGAAGAGAGAAGGATTGTTATACTTTCAACCATTTGTTTTTCGTCAAGGTAATTTACAGGGATTTCATGATATTGCCAAACAAGTATGGGAGAATATACCTGTTGGTTCGAAAGTGTGTGAATTATATGCTGGTGTTGGATTACTTGGACTAAGTGCATTATTGCATCATGGTAAGATGGATCAAATGTTAAAAGAGGAGGACACTCGTGATAATGTGCACAGTGGTGATACCATGAAAGGTGGATTGACATGGTTACGATGTTCGGATGACAATCCTGAGAATGCAAGATGCTTTGAACGAGCAGTTAATAGTATGCCTATGAGTATTACAGGCCGTACTCCTCGCAAGTTTAACAAGGATGGAGGCAAGAAGGGTGGAAGAGGAGGTAGAGGCAGGAATAATAGAAGAGGTGGAAGAGGCGGCCGTGGAGGTAGAGGTGGACAATCAAGTGGTGAAATGTCAATCAAGGACTTGATGGATTCCATGAACAGTGACAATGGAGGGAATCAACGAGCTCCCGAGAGTAATCCAGAAGATCGTGTAACATATATGCAAGCCAATGCAGCTTTGGCATTGCATCGAGGACAAGCACTGGGTGCCAACGTTCTCATCGTTGATCCGCCTCGTAAGGGATTGGATGAAGGAGTGTTAGAACAGCTATCACTGAAACATAATCCGAATCAAATTTATGCCGAAAGTCCAGCATTGATATCACATTTACCTCGTCATACAATCAATTGGACTAATGATGTACAGACATTGATATATGTTAGTTGTGGATTTGACGCATTAGCACGAGACTTGGATACTTTGCTGACGTCTAATGCTGGATGGAAGTTGGAAAGTGCGACCGGGTATGTGTTGTTTCCAGGCAGTAATCATGTCGAGACGGTTGTGGTATTGCAGAGATGAGTAGTGAATAAGTAGAGCTAAAACTGCATTGGAATACAGTTTGATGAGTCTTCATCAGAATTATCATTCAAAAAGTAAGCATAAAGATATGAATTGACTTGGCAAGGTTCCATCTTAATACAATTTACCAAGTCTCTATCCTAAACAACCAAACAAAAACACGCACCAGGGCTCTTTTCCAACATATCTGATATGTGGGAGAACAATGTTGACACTTGGGTTCTCTAATCCTTATCAGATGTCTCACCCAAGCGCAGGGCAACACAAACCATCTACTGTCATTACATAATAGCATGTGGAAGGCTCGGTAACAGATAGCACAGAGAGTGCCCCTGCACTGCAGTTCTCCTGAAAGATTATCTTTCCACTGCGTCCGCTACCTATGGCGCCGCAAAAGGTGCCACCATTAAAAATGGCTTCATTCTCAACGACGCGATTAAGTCTCCCTACATTCCATGTTCCAAAACCTTGGAGGCTCAACTGTACAAACAACCCAGAAAGGGGTTCATTAGAAAATGAAACACTGTATTCAAAGACTCCACGATCATTAAACTGAAATTGAGGGGAAGATTCTGTTGCTAGATCGACTAATACAGAACGAAGACACTGCGTAAGTTGCGTTATAGGTGATCCAGATGGTGATCCAGACGGTGCACGAGAGGGGGTTTTGCTTGGCTGCCGATTGTGTATGTTTGTAAGAAAGTAGTTGAAGTTGAGGGTTAGCAAATGAGGTTAATTAAACAAATGTTCACATATTACTTCTTATGGTCTTACCTCCATAGTTGGTGATCCAGTGGGCGAGCTCGAGGGAGACGACGTCGGAGGCTGAGTAGCCTTTCCTGCTTTTGCCTATTAGGTGGTGGAATAACAACATGAACGGATTGTTAGTGGTCGTTTTGCAACTAAATGGCGGTTGGTTCATATCATATGCACAAAATCTATGCACAAACTCGACACAACTTACACCTGACGACTTATCGGACTTGGACTTGCCACTCTTGGCTCCGTCACCACCACTTTTACCACTCTTACCACCATGGTCTGAGGCTGTAAACTCAACAGCCATTGCACTACTAACTGAAGATGCATCATCGTTACCATAGATACTGTTGCCGATTGGACCATACCCCAAACCGACACCAATACTAAAGAATACAACAAAAGAAGCCATTGCAATAACGAACCACTTCGTATTAGATGCAACATATGAATACCCTCTACTGATATACGACGAGGCTGCAATGGTACTCTCATCGTTCATCGTTGATTCATCATCTTGTTGGGGTGGTAACTGTTCGATGTCGTCTTCGTCCTCCTCAACTAAACCGCCGCCGCCGCTACTACCAAAGAAGGTAGGAGATGCCTCGACCTCGAAGCCGCCGTCTTCGTTTTCATTCATCTTCAATGTTATGAGTATGTTGTTTATTATGGGGTTTTAAACTTTTGTGTAGTTTCGTATGGCTCAATCTTATTTTTCCTGTTGGCTAAAGTGCGAAACACCTTTTACATGATGCGAACCAAAGATAAACACTTGATGCGAACCTACTCAAATGGTGAAACTTCAAAATTGGGAACTAAATTTCTTCTGGCCGGATTCCAAGGAAGCTATATCTGGGGGGTCGCTACACACAACATGTTCGAATCCGAGAGAACTGTTGCCTACAGGTTGGAAGTTTGTTGTGGTGGTTCTTGTTACAACTAGTGATAGACAAGGTCCAACGATACGTCAAAATAATGTGACAACAAACATTAGCATCTATACTCTCAAGTTTCATCACCTTTACCTACTTGTATCCAGTTTCTTTCTTCCATTGATCAAGCATTACCTCATTCAACTTCTCGGCATAGTGGAAGAATTCAATTTCGAGCTTATTCTCTTCCTCACTAGAGTAATTAAGATGTCCTTCAAACCAAGCTTCATCAACAAATCACGATAGAATCGTGTCTTCTCTCGCTTGTCACTCTTTTCAACAAGGGTATTGGCGTAATGTTCTTATTAGCAAGCGAAAAGCGGATGAATCACGAGGTACTCCCATCACATCAGATAGAAAGTCAGCTTGATCTATATCATCCAACTTTTCTGTTAGCAATACTGCATCGAATTATTTAAGTAATACCTTGGCTCTGTACAAATCTTTACCTCCAACATCACCCCATGCCACTGAGGGATAAAAGCATGGCCCTGAACATCCAATTTCACATTCTTCAGCAACATGGCCAGGCTTGGCACATTGCTCAAATAACGCAGATGGCTTATCCTCCTTGCGGAAGTATTGTGTACATCTTGGTACTGGATCAACCGAGTAATTGTACGATGCGGGATGAAAGTTGACAACCTTTTCTAATTGTTCCTTAGTGACATTCTTTCTGGTAAGGCAATTTGTTGATGAGCACCCTGCAAGAGCTCGTAATTGAAAGTTATCAGTGTAGTGTCTACTGAAGATTGAATCGAAGGTGCCTTCTACCCGTTGCTTTGGATTGTCTGATAGCCGATTTCCAATACTTTGTAACCAATTAGGTAAATGCTCAGAGAGAAACTTTGCCATTCCATTAGTGTATGTCTTGTTTACATTTTGTCGTTGGGAAGTATTCTAAAGCATTAATCGACTTCTTTCCGTGCATTGGTATACCACTGATGAAGTATTCAGATAAATACCTTTCAATAGGATGACGAAGTACAATAATGCGGAGAGATTCCTTCCATCTTGGATCAATACTTGGACATTTCCAGTTCATTGGTAAGAATTCATGTTCAATGTAATGTACTTGATAATGATTAGGATCAACAATAACTTCTTTCTTGTGTGTCTTTGCCTTTCTCTTCTCCATCTGTTCTTTTGTTAATGTTTTATATGATCTAAAGCATCTGTACTTCTTGTTATGTTATGATGTACCTGTAATAATGCGTCATGGAAATAAACTCGTAATGTAGTGTACCACCTGCCTTTCTCATATGTCTAAGGAAGAGATATCCACCCTTATTACCCCTCTCTTTGGATGAAGCAAATCGTCTTTGAAACCTATTCAAGTATGGTTCTTTGTTTTTAATGTATACTGTTGTCTATGCAAAATGCAAATTTCTGTCGCCGACAAAAACGGCCACTAGCCATAAATAACCTTGTACTCATCATACACCCTATTCAAAGAAGTATATCTCCAAACGAGTACTAAAGTCTACATGTCGTACTTTCCTTGTATCCATCTCCAAAACAACACTGTCAAACAGAGAATAAAAGTTTGCTTCTTGGTCTCTTAATATTGATGTATTCATAAGATGCTGTGGCTTAGTATGGTGTGGCTTTATAATACCAATGAGTGATCTGTTCAGTGATATATTACGATGACATGGTTGCTTTTTCCGGCGTCGTTCTATTGTTGTTTTAGTAGTAGTTTCATGTTCGACATCATCTTCGTCTTCATTGCAACTTGGTGGTATTATATTAAGGCCGCCATCTTCATCATCATCATCTTCTTCTTCTACCTTGTTGGTTGAATGGGGTTTAGCAGATTGCGACACATCACTACTACTAATGTGTCCTGTTATTCTATTGTATTGTTGTTCATAGTATCCTGTGTCATTATCAGCCGCCAACGACGATCGTAAGGATACTTCAGCCGCTATACTAGATGCCATCTCCTGTATTGTTTAGAATATATAATATTATATTCACTGTCTCTTTCTGCTTTCCTCTTTGATTAAGTAATTGACTTTGATTGTATTGCGATGTCTCAGTGTCACTTCAAGGAACACAAAAGAAGAAGGCTGGAAAAGTACTGCCTCTCCACTGCCCACAAAATGCTTATTTATTGGCAGTTTACAACTTTGTGGCAGTGCTAATGCTGCTTTCTAGTAGCCTTTTATTGGCAGTTGCATTCATGTAAAGGCAGTTCCACCTTACATGCTCTATTGCCTAATGTGAGAAGATTGCTCTAAATGAAGTGATGCATACATTAGGTGGCGCTTTATTTTTAGACGTTGAAAATCAAGATTGATATTGATGACTTGGCTGGACAGTAGTAGTGGTGAGAAGAAGTATGTATTAGTGTATATCAGATGAGTAATAACATCAAAAGTCATGAACAATAACAACAACACTTCAATGAAGAAGGCAAAAAGGCCGAAACGTCCGCTATCTGGATATAACTTGTTCTACAGATATAAGAGGATAAAAGTCATGGAGTTGACCACATACTTGAGCAGCGCCGTTGGTAAACATACCTTTAAAATGGATGAAGCAACCCTCATACGAAACATCATCATGTGTGTACCAGGCCTAGAAAACACAACTGATACTGAACTATCATCCCTATCACCAATTGAGATTAATAACCTTCGTTCTTCCAAGATTTGTTCAGTCATGACGGGTGATAAGTTTTTTCCAAATGAGAATAGACGTGATCGTGTACATAAGCGTAGTCATGGTCTAGGTTTTGTTGAGATGTGCAGTATCACGAGAGATGCATGGAATTCGATTGATGAGTTTAGCAAGGCAGGTAAGCAATTGATTAATATGTTGCTAGTAGTATGAATATCATTTACTCACCATATATACTCATATCTATCTATTCAGTGTTCTGTGGACTTGCTGATATCGGAAGAGAAGAATACAAGAAGAAGATATCCATGTACAAGAAGATGGAGGAGGATACTGCTACTTCTGCCGCCATCGTCACTGCTAATAATACAACAACAGAAACCAAGAAGACAATTGTTGCCCCAACAAGTGTAGAATCATCAACCGTTATCAGTAGTAACTATTCATCACCTTCACCAGAAGAGAGTAATGAGTCGGCGGTCCCCCGCCATACTATCATCATTAGTCCACCAAGTAGTTGTGATAGAGTACTCTCTCTACCTAATAGTGGCTATCAATTATATCATCGAAGTTACAGTGCACCAGCAGGAATGGCTACTCAATATCATCAAGGAGCTTCACACAATCAACTACGGCTAGCACAATTGACGAGGAGCCACAGTTCATGTCAAGAAGATGATACTAGAAGCTCAAGACGGCCTGATCATGTAGTATCAGCACACGACTATCTCGAACTCATTGATAAACTCGTGGATACTCCAGATGAAAGTAACGACAGCGCCGTTACCATCTTCGGTAAACCAATACATCGTGTTGTAAATAATGGAGCAGCTTGAAGCTAGACTCAGTGTGTGTGTAACATAGGCTGATAATCATCATAGTAGAGTGAAATCACACCCACTCTTTTCGATAGCACCCTGAAGTAAAGGCACGAGAGCACTATTTACATGAGTGTAGTCTGCGTTGTAGGATGGATGAAGTACATAACCTACTGGACTATTGGGATCTTTCTGTTGCAGATGGTGTTCGTAGTCTAGTAGAAAGATCCGATTGTACTTATTTTGTTGTGATGTCAATTCGTCCTTTCCTAGTTCTCTTCTTAAGATGTCATTCCAGATGTGCATAGTTTCTCTCCTCTTGGCTCTTCCTAATGACTTGCCATTCTTTTCAGACCGGTAGGCATGAGGTGCCATGGGCATTAGTAAAACTTGCAGTTTATAATGCTTGGCCAACTCTGTCAGCGCTATGAGATACTCTATCACCGTCTTTTCGATGACATCTCTACAGTCTTGATCATATCCTTCCAATAAAGTTCCGCCAATACCCTCTCTACAATCAATCTCACCAGCTGAGAGAATGATCGTTCGACAAGACGGAGGTAGACGTTGTAGGCAAACATGAAGATTGTAATGGGTGAAGAATCTGGGCGTGGTAGTATGAAAAGCTTTCAGCCCCGTTGCAGGAAAGGGTATGAACTGTCGTTGTTTCTGTCCGTTTGAAGTATCAATGCAGAGTGTTTGCCATGCAAGAGATAGCACGTGAGAATCGCCAACGACATAAATTGGGAGATGGGTAGAGAAAGTGCTTTGTTGCATGATGATGGGCATAGACTCTTCTTGCTTTTGTTCATAATTTGATGAACATTCCCGAAGGACTATTGAGCAATAACTTGATATTGTCATATCTTCATTATCGACTCTCCAGTCATCCTTCTTTTCATCTACTAAACTACTTGTACCCAATCTGCTCTGATTACATTCGTCTAAACGAAATACATTATCCCAAACTGGTACATGATGGATGACTTTTCCTTTTCGATGTTTCTTGACTCTTTCACCCAATACTAAATACCGAATGAAAACATAATATGCCATGTGTGATTTATAATTCCTTGCTAATAATCTTCCCTCGGCAGATGACGGAGGGAATCTAGCTGCTAAATAGGGTACTGATATGCATGCCAATTGCAGAAATGTGTTTGATATTGGTGACGAGTAAAGTAGCTTCAACAGCAAGAGAAGGATAACTGGTGGTAAAGTTCTATACTGATGACGTTGATCGTTTGACGTTGATACAATACTACCATCATCCCAAAATCTCAGTATAGATGGCACATTCTTTATTCGTTCACACAAGAATGTATGCATTTTAGCAACTGGTTCCTTGATTGCAGTAGACTTTTTGGTATATAATGCAAGCTGACCAAGTATGTCTGATGCGGTAGGGAAATCTCTATCGTCACCACTACTGATTGATAATGTATCTAAAGCATCAAGTATATCATCCACTACTGGAGACTGATATGGAAATGCAATATAGCAAGGAGACGAGCCACAATCTGTCATGCCACAACCACAATCTGTTGATAATGAATGTGTAGTACTATCAAACAATGGCGCTTGATCTGCTAAACTACCACCAGCTCGATAATATAAAAGAGCTAATACACCAATTTCATGAAAACTTGACAGTTCACACATTTGTGCATAATCCCCAACAGCTCTCCATTCATCATGTTCATCTATAATATTGCAATCAACATTGCAATCAACATTTGTATTGCACATGTTTTTGTTATTCAATGAATGACATAATCGCCAAGCTATACCAAAGTGATATACCGCCTGTCTATTCTGTCCACTATCACGTAAGGTCTTTCCACATAGTTCATGTGCATCTCGCAATTCTATTAGTGATTGTTTTGTAGTATTAGATGACGATAAGGAAACTTTGAGCACATCATGTGCACATTTTAGATCACATACTAATTGATCTCTCGTACCGCTACCCTCTGTATTATTTTCTGACGACCTAGCACGTCTATCAAGCCTATCCTCTGCATAGTTCATTGTCTCTTATTTGTATGTCTCATTGAGCTAGCGCCAGATCAACCTTTGGCCTTTTTTACTATGATTAGACTCGAACATCTTACATCTTATAAAACAATATGGAACTAATATACTTTCAAACTGTACAACCACATCCTATGTGCTGATATACCTACCGATATGTCTATATACTTGTCCGAATGTCGTCATTCACTCTTTCAATTGGTGCTGTCTCGTGAGGATACCTCTCTCAAAAGTTTTCTTCTGCACTGCATGAAAACTAGGTATGCCTTGTGTGTTATTGTGTTATGTGTTGTTGAATGAGGTTGATTGTCAATAATTGTCAGTGTTCAAATTAGTTCATTGATTCGAAGTCAGTATGCATGTGATATCTTATGGTAGGTTCAATATAGATGTCATCACTTTTCACGTACTCGTCATTATTGAGTTTTAAAGTTGGCATCGTTATTCGGTAAAAAGACAGAGAGATTCATTGTGTATCTGACATACTGTGTTGATGTAATATTGATCATACATCAACTGTGTTGTATTTATAATTGCAAATATGGGACAAATATGCTGCAAAGACTGCGTCAATCAAGATAGGTATAAGAAATCTGCAATCGTTTCATGGCACGATGACGATGATTATGATGATCATAACACATACTCAACAGGTGCAATCAGTTCATTAAAAAGTTCACCAACTTCTATTAATGATACCAAAAGAAGTAATCGGATTAAGAATAAGAAACGCAATGTTACATTACATGCTGAGTTTAGAGATCGACATAATTTACTGGCACCGCCATTGGTTACCGAGGGAGTTATGGTTGATACTGATAATGTATTTACTGGTCAAGATTTAGGTGTACATGCTTTATATTATAATACTGATTCGTCGAGTAATTTGTTTGGTGATATACCCCAGGATAGTAGTTATGAAAGTACAACTGTTGAGAGTGCATCAGAAGAAGAATTAAATAATAATATACTTGTATTGAGGAAGGATGATGGATTAAAGGAGCTTAATAGAACAATGGAGGAAGATATATTTCTTGATAGAGCACTTTCGGACGATGATAATTTCGTGTTCGATGGTCTATCAGATCATTTCCGTAAACAACTCAAAGATAGCATGGAGAGAGTACTTGTACCAAAGAATACTGTCCTTATACGAAAAGGGGATACTCCAGACTACCTGTATTTGATATTAGAAGGAGAAGTGGCTGTGTACATATCTCCAGACGAATATGTCGATGATACTGCAATGGATTTAGGCAAGCATGCCCCAATTGAAATACCATTAAACAAGCCCAAAACACAACCGTTCAGACAGTCATATGTACTGAACTTGAGGAAGAGTCTATTCTCAATGTATAAAGAGAGTATACCCGAAGATACTAAAGAGAAGGAAGAAAACAATAACAAGCTAGTGGGTCAGGTCTTATCCTTAGTAAGAGAAAGTGGAGCATCTACACTCACCGGAGAAGAACAGGTAGTGGCGACTAGTGCTGGTGACGATGATGATATAGATACTTCCTTCATCCCACTGAATACACTAAAAGGGCTTAAGCACGAACGTGATCTAGGTCAGTGTGACGTGTTTGGCGAATTAGGACTCATATATCACTGTGAACGAACAGCATCATGTCTTACTAAAACAGAATGCATCCTCTATCGTCTGGATGGGGAAATATTTAGAAGTATATTGGCGAGTTCCAATGCGGATAGAGTAAAGAAGAGGTGTACAGAGAGCAGAGCTGCTCTTCTTTCTCTACACAACATTGGATTGCTCGAGGATCTCGATGAGAAGACATTGGACGATTTTGAAGAGGTACTCAACCCTATTACCTTTGAACAAGATGATTTAGTAATAACCAAAGGGACATATGACAAAATGCTATTCTTCATTATGTCAGGGAAAGTTCTTGTGCATGACATTGGCACTGGCGATTCTTGTAAAGCTGACATAGAACTTGGTGTTGGTGGTCACTTTGGTGAAAGTAATCTTTTTACTAACCGACCATCTATTGCAAATGCCACGGTGCTATCAAAGAAGGCGAGATTGATGGCAATTACAAAGCAGGATTATCTCAAACGGTAAGTCAAGAGATTGATTTGTACTTTTTAGAGACATAATATGTATATCTATCTTGATATCTCACACTCACGCCTCACAGACACAAAACTCTTCATCCTTTGGTCAGAAGATTGGGCTGCCGAAATGCACTTCTATCAATCCCTGTTATATCAAAGTCAAAGTTACTGCCTCAGGAGATCAACAGTCTTGTGCACAAGTTCGAGAAAGTATCCTTTGCTAAAGGGAAAATAAGCTTCAGTGGTAGTAATAAGTCAGCAATATACATCATCGTGACGGGAAGGATTCAAATGGTAATGTCCGACGGAGATGGTGGATCTTCTGTATTCTCATTTGATCAATTTGACCGTGAGTAGAAAATTATCTTTATTGTTTCATTTAGTTCTTCATGATGCAAAACAACGACTTACTTACCTATTCATTGCTCAATTATAGACTTCGGAGGGAAGAGTCTCTTTGACCAAACTGGACCCCTCAAAACCAGTGTTAGATTCTTTGATCAAAAGGGTATATCAGTACGAGCAATTGTACCAACAGAATGTTATGTACTAACACGAGAATCAATAGTCAAGGTTATAGGCAATATCAATCGATTGGGAACACCGAGTCTACCATTCTCAAGGAAACTCATCAAGGGAATAAAACGAAACGATCTCATCTTACACCGCATACTCGGCGTTGGCCGAGTTTGGCTAGTGCAGCATTGCAAATCATCCAAAGTGTATGCAATGAAAGCCATGTCAAAGAAAGATATTATAGGTAAGAAGATGATCAAGGCAGTAACAAGAGAGAAGAACGTCATGGCTTCAATAGAACACCCTTTCATCTCAAATCTTGTGTCAACATTTCAAGATCAACATACAATTTACCTCCTACTAGACTATGTCCAAGGAGGGGAACTATTTGGATTGGTAAGTGCACATCTTATGTATCTTTACTAGCACTTTATCTTATTCTACCCATCTCCTCTTTCATCATTCTAGATCTACAACGTGTCAAAGAAAGGATACCTCTCGAATGACGCTGCTGCCTTCTACGGTGCTTGTCTTTGTGAAGCACTACATCATCTTCATTCGAGGAACATATGTCATCGAGATATCAAGCCAGAAAATGTGTTAATCAATTCTGATGGCTACATCGTTCTGGTGGACTTTGGTTTCAGTAAGATAGTGCTCGATAAGACATTCACAACGTGTGGCTCGCCAGAGTATATGGCACCCGAAATGTTATTGGGCAAAGGACATACCTTGAGCATCGATCACTATGCCTTAGGAGTTTTGATTTACGAGATGTTAGTAGGGCAAACTCCATTTATACATGTAGGAGCAACTAGACTGACCCTCTTTCGCCGAATTGCAAATGGCAAGTTTGCGTTCCCTTCACAGCAGCATGGGATAACGGTCTGTGATGAGGCAAAGTTGTTGATAAGAGGACTATTGAATAAGGACTGTACAAAACGTATAGGATCTTCGCTCACTCAAGGAGATGAAGAGATATCTTCTAATACGTGGTTCCAGGGTCTGCTAACTGAGTATCGAGAAGCATTTCTAGCTGAGAAAGTCTCTCCCCCGTGGATACCAAACATTGACGATGAGCTAGATGCATCCTACTTTGGTTCACATGACAAGCTTGAAAAGGAAATGCTTTCGAAAAAGAGAGATGCACTCGACAAAAAGAGCCAGGCACTATTTGCAGGCTTCTAATTGTATACTTAAAGTAAAGTATCTACATAATTCATAGAAACGTGTCTATAATATTCTTTATCAAGTAGATGATATACTTGCAATTTGATCTCGCACAGCTGCTCTCAGTCTTGATTTCGTATCTCCTGTTGAATCAAAGATGTGATCAATACTATTCAAGATGAGATTACCCAAATCTTCTCATTTAAGTGATATGCTTTTGAAACAAGAAGCAGCTCTTTTGTCAAGTTTGTACAAAATAATCCCGAATCATCTGTATTGATACTGATTGGATAGTTCTTCGCTATCCATTTTCCGAGCTGTGGATGCATCTTCATACCATCAAGCAAACTACCATTCGTATGATTAGCAAGCTCCAATGTCATTATATTGGAGGTTGGACAACACTCTATTGGAATGGGTTGTTGTATAAGTTTTTCCATTAATGAATCTGATAACAGCAGAGCATGGCCAAGTCGATCGGGTTTAAATTCAAGTGTTGACTCGGCCTCTTGATATGCTTTCCGCTTCATTTCGTCTACTTCATTATCGCCCATTGGTACCTCGCCACAGTGTATTGCAATTGGTAAGCCTTCTTTCCTTGCCAATTCAAATACATGTAGGAAGTCTTTAAAATCGTTCCTCGTTGGGTTACCGCCTAATTCTACTCCGACAATATATTTCTTGCCTTGACTTGTTTGAGACATTTGAATTGCTAGTTGAATATTCTCCATTGCCTGATCAATTGTGCCCGATCTGTCCACTGATATAAGAAGCCGAGGTATTAATGGTAGCCGTATATACTTTTGGTTTCCTTCTTTGTTGCTTTCTATCTCAGTTTGATATCTTTGATAATCTGCTCTCACAAACTCATCCATAATGTTGATAATTGTATTTATATATTCTCTTTTTGTAGAGTATTCTACTTTTGATGATCGGAAATCTTTAAGTAATAACTTTGGACCTGTTCGGAGTTCTATATATGCAACATTATCCTTTGCAGCATCATCTAATACCTCTTTTGTGATACGTTTTAATGCCTATTATTAAATGTTCATGTAATATGATTTTGTGCACATGATGTGAGCTACAATATAATGATTTCATTGCAACTTGCAACAGTATTGTATTGTGTTTGTGGATCTGAAAGCACCGCTATATAACAAACTAAACAATACATACCTCGAGATCATTCACACATTGAGGAATAACTGCAAATATATCAAAACAATTCTTCAAACTACGTGGCTTATTGTTGAAAAGGAGAGTTTCTTTATCTGCATCATGATGTTCAAGTTCGTGAAGTAAAAACTGTTGTGGTAGAGAAACGTTGCGTTCGGCGGCCAACTCAACTAATGTATGCTCACGAATCGACCCATTCAGATGTGCATGCAATTCAATCTTCGGCAGACGCTTGCAGAAGGTGTGTAGACTGTCCATACTTGATTCACTCCAGTAGCTCCTAAGTAGAGATGCGATCGATGGTAAAGGATACCTCTAAGCGTATCCTAGCATTTTCTAACTACAGCGGTTGCAGAGAATTAATAAGAGCGTTCAAAACAAATATACTGGGTATATTGTGTTGGTATACAAGATTTTATAGAGTATTGATCGCCTAGAGTAGCAACCACTGGCAATATCATATACATAAATTAACATCATCACCATAAGCAAATGCAGTTGTATAGCCAAAATTGATTCATTCATTCACTTTTAGGATGTCGTACTACCAAGAAAGCTTCTTCTAAATACGAAAGCAAGTTGATATTACAGGTGGGATAAGATTATAGTAAATTCACTAAGTCGGAAGAGTGGCATGAAGTCTTTGAAATACGATTCCCTCCACATTGAGAAATGTTTCTACGTCGATTGTGTGGACCATGCCGCCACTACAACTAGTTGCAGTGCTACTAACACAATAAGTATAGATCATAATTTGCAATTCAATTCATTGATACATCGATTATCCCATACAAACTCATCTCAACCACAACTAATATTAACAAACACACAACACATAATCATGAAGACATCTGCAATTGCATTAACATTCCTCTTATCACAATACTCCACCGTCATCGTCGATGGACAACTTGCCAATGCACCAATAAAACGTACAAGAGCATTATCTTCTACTACCACCGACAATATAATATCAGCATCATCATCGTCTAAGCAACAACAGAGTATTCATACTGCACGTCTACTAAAGACGAAACGTCGTCGGGATAACAATAAGGCACGTCTACTCGAGGACGATGGTAGTATGTCACTTGCCACCACTGATAGTATGAGCATGTCGGTATCATTAGAACCTGATGTTAAGGATATGTTCGCGGCAGCAGATAGTGCCGAGAAGGGAGTTGAAAGTGATGGAGTATTTGGTAGATTTGACGGTATTCTTATGCCATCGTCCAAGATGGAAATGGATGCAAAGGCAAAGAAAACTCAGGCAAAAGCAGAGAAACATTCAAAGGCAACCAAGTTATTCCGACGGAAGTTGGATGCCAGAGAAGAACAGCAGGTACCAATCAAACGTCGTGTATCGCCCGCTGATCGATTCTCCTCAGTACGCAATCTTCAAGAAGATGGTAGTATGTCACTTGCCACCGAAACAAGTATGTCATTCTTAATAGAGCCAGAGGTTAAGGATATGTTTGCGGCAGCTGGTGATGATGTTGAATCAACCACAGTAGAGTTTGTTGAACCAATCAAGCCTATGTTTTCTAAGGCATCAAAGATTTACAAGACAAAATCGTCAAAGACCTCCACCTCCTCTGCCAAAGCTGAAAAGATTGCTGGTCCAAAGACTGCTGCAGATGCCAAGGCTAAAAAGATTCGTCGTTATCGTCAACTCTAAAGAAAGAGGAATAGCATCCAGTAGGTGTAGGGTAGGAGAAGTGTTATGTGTCAGTTGAATAAGAGGATGGTTTGATCTAGATGGCTGCTTAGAAAGTTGTTGTGAATAGCGCCTCAGAGACCTCACCCTTTACATAGTTTTGATGTATGTTGTTTGTGTTCTATGTACAGTATATATTCATATTAAAAGGTAAAGAGTGAGTTGTAAGCTTAATCTACGTTACTTAGTATTGCAATCTGTGTTTCTATGTGAGCGAGTAGGAAGTCCTCTTCATTCTTCTATCCATGATAGCAACATCTCTTTGTGGATACAATACCTCATCTGGGTAGACCTTCGACATTATCGTACTCTTTGATGCATTCATGAACCGGAGAGATACTGCAGGATACAATAGAAGAACAGTTGGCAGATGATAGCATGGAAGAGGGAGACGGTAACGAAGAAGGATTCTTCCATCGACGAGTACTGTGCTTTGCTTGTACGCTAGTAGGCAGCAACATAAGTAAGAAGATACAGTAGACACACTAGAAGGTAATGAAGAGGGATGACAAACACTGTTTCTTTACTTTTAGACTCTAACGTCTCCCTCAAAAACACAACATGTTCTTTTTCTTTGCTGAAGCACGGACAACGATACCCAGCAATCTATTTCACAACATACTCACAGGTCTTACAACATATATAAACAATTTCGACCTGACTTTAATAAACACCCCTTGTGGAAACTCCCTCCTCCTACTTAGCTAGACATATATAACTGGTGAATGAAATAATATGCCATATTGATAATAGTACAAAACATATAGAGACACGAGACGAGAAATGTCACCTTAAATGATGACTAAAAACACTCGAGAGACGAAATCAATCTCTTGACCTTCTTTGTCTTGTAGCGGGCTTGCTAGCTTGAGGTGGTGGAAGTTCTTGAGAAGCTTCAAGAGCAGCATTATGTAAAATACCTAAGCTTTCAGGACTTTCCCATTGATCAAAGTGATGTGTCGAATGATCAGTAATCTTCGATCTCATACGTAATGGACCAGAATCGGTAACAACGGCCCTGTTGGCAAGTAAATGATTCGTGTTGGCACCAGTAGTGGCCGTAGGAGTTTCTTCTTCTTGCTTTGGTGATAATACATCGGAGAATGAGAAGTTTTGATGTATTATTGGTGCAGATTCCCCTTCTCCTTCTACGCCTTGTTCATTCATCTTGGAATCAGCACGTTTCATTTCTTCAGTGGATGGTAAACGCATAGGACTAGAACCGTCACCCAAGAAGACATCAAGCTTACGACTTGGCGTTTCACCCTCAAAGTCGGAATTAAACGTATCATGTAACATCTTGGCATCAACTTCCTGCCATGATGGTGGTGCCTCGGCCAAGGAGTGTGCATCGCCGCCACCGACGGCACCCGCTACCATTCCTCCTGATGCAGCAACAGCAGCAGCATGATGAGCAGCAACAATGCCCGGTGTCATACCCATACCCGGCGTCATACTCATGCCAGGTGTCATGGTCAATCCTTCCATGTAATTTCCATGAATAAATGGACTAAATGATGACAATCCCGATCCTGGAGCTACCATACTATTACAGTGAGGTAACTTATCAACGTCACTTCTTCGAGGTGTTTCACTTGGCAGAATGACTCCCTGAGCAGCGGCGGCGGCGGCCATCTTTTCAACAGAGGGATTACCAGACATCTTTCGTGTAGCGGGAGAGAATGGATCAAAGTCAAACGCCAAATCCTTCTCACCACTAGCACCACCACGATTCTTGGACGTTGTAACGGGTGATGGCCGGAATGCCATCTGACCAGGTTGGGAGAGTAATACCGAACTCAAATTGGCATGGGCAGAACTAATTGGTGGATGCATTCCAGGATGATGATGTTGATGATGAACGGCAGCAGTAATATCATCAAATCCTAAATGATAACCACCAGCAGGCGTGGCGGGATGGACCTGCATCGGTCGTTTCGTTGGACTGGGTACCTTGGGTGGAGGAGCCTTGTAGTCACACAGTACCTTGAGTACATGTACCTTGTAATACTGTGGTAATCGGGTACGTTCATCCACAGTCAAGTTCAAATCAGTCAATGATTTGATTAACTTTTCACCTCGTGACTTGACATTAGCCTCGGCACTCTTGCGACGTTCGACTGCTGAACGGTAGATTCCCTTGGCATCGTATCCACCACGAAGTGCTCGACAAAACTCAATCATCTCCTTGACATCACTGGGTGATGAGCGAGGAAGGTTAATAACAGCAGCTGCTGGTGACGACTCTTCTTGCTTGACACGTTTTGAACCTGGAGGTCTACCCCGTGGCTTACTAGCCGAGGGTTGTGCCTCGGGGGGTATAACGGCAGGTGAGAATAACTTATCTATCTTGCGTTTCTTACTACTTTCCGACTTGCCACCCTTGACTACAGGCGTAACACCCGTCTTGGATCGGACCTTGATTGCCAATGGAGTTGGAGCGGCAGGATTGTTATGGGCACTGGCAGCGGAAGCACTAGTATTCCTATTGAATCCCTTGTTATTCGGTCCACTCCGTGCGGCACGTAAACAACCCTCGATATCATCACCAATCAAGTACTTATCATTCTTATCCTTGAGTCGATGCACGCCACCAATGTTCTTACTGTAGAGATATTTCTCCACCTTGCGTTTCATACTTGAATTCCAATGATTCTTAATGGCATTGTCAGTACGACCGGGTAGACGTTTGGCAATGTCAGCCCATCGATTACCGGTGCCATCCTTTTGGGATTGGAGGATGATACGATCTTCATCCTCGGACCATGGTGCCTTGGAGATGTCAGGATTGAGATGGTTGTGCCATCTTTCTCTACATTGCTTACCAATTCGGCCTGTGTAAGTGTGTACGGAGTAGGGTGATGAGAGGAAGAAGGTGCATAGATGTGAGCATATCGACTTTGACATAAGAGGCGGACCAGCTCAACAACAAAGTCATACTGCTGAACACCACTCTCATCCCTCGTCGGTCCACACAAAACAAACACAACTGGAAAAGAGACACACTCACCAGGTAATTCACTAGCAATCTGACTCCATCGTTTAGGACCATGTTGCTTAACTAAAGCAATTACTTTACGATCTTCTTCCTTTGTCCATGGACCTTTGGACGCGCCTGACTTTTCGGCACCACTTTTAGATGCACCTCGTAGTTTAGTGTATCGACGCATACATTCGGCTGGTTTACGAATGTACGATGCTTCCCGTGCCTTGGCTTTTAGATTGGCGTTAGTGTTTGAGGAGGATGTTTTGGCAGTATGTAACTGTTCGGAGACTGTAGACCAATGTATATTACGGATTTGATCAGATTGGACACTTGCTTTGGATGAGCCGATGGAAGGGTTTAATACCTTGATTATTTGTTGTAGTTGTTCATCCTGTTGGGTTAGTTTTGAGAGAAGGGGAATGGTTTAAAGGTTAATGAACTTTTAAAACTCGAACTCAACACATGCACACTTCAAACAACTCCCTCATCAGAGAAACAACACACAAACATACAAAACATACCTCATACTCAGTCCAACGTGGAGGACGGCTAGAAAATGTTGGTCCCTTGCCATTATATCCCGGACTATCCTTCTTATTTCCCTTACTACCACTGCTAGCAGTGCCATGTGATACAGTACTTGAATCAGATTGTAATTTATCAATCTTCTTTTTACCAGCTACTGCTGCGGCACGTGAAGATGGCTTACGTGTATTACTTGATGAGGTAGTGTTTGATGTAGTGATGTTATTGGATGTTACAATTGGTTGTGACATCATTTGTGATGGTGCACCACGTGTAGGAGCTCCAGAGTATAAATGTTGATATTGATAATTACCCTGTGGTGGTGGCGGTGGTGGATATTGCATACCACTCAATTGCTGTTGCTGTTGTTGTTGCATCATGTCTAATCCACTACTCATACTATTATTTGATGATCGTCCACCGCCACGACCTGTTGTTGTATGGCCTGCCATTATTGCAGCTGCTATTCGAGGATCGACTCCGATTGTGGAGGTTAGTTGATGCGCATTTTGTGGTGGTGGGATGCTATTGTTAGAATTGTTATTGCGTTGTTGCTGCTGTGCTTTACTTGGTCTGCCTCGACCTCGAGTGCTCATGATTAATTAGTTAAGTTTGGTGTACCCTTCTCTTCTTTCTTTAACTAGCCTACTATCGATCGGTGCACCATGAGAATATAAGAGAGAGAGAAATATATAATTGTTAGATGACGACGATCGATTATGCATTGCAACAAAGAGATACAATCGAATCATGCCACACATCCATTAATTGCAAATAAGAGGCCCATATCGAAACATGGTTCATCATTCATGATTTGCAATAACATAAATTCTCATTGACATTAAGGTTCACCCCTATCCCACATCACAACACATTATTTAAATCTAATCGATGCACACACATCTCATTCAAACAACTCTGTTGCAATATCCACACATACCCTCTATCAATATATGCACTACAATATGAAGTATTTAGTGCTTTAACATACATAGGGGTGCAATGTTCTATCTTGTTACTACGATCACTTCTTGTGCGCCACTCTTTGTCACGTTCAAAACTGAAGCATTCAAAAAGCTCATGGATTGATTTTCTTGTTTTCATTTGAAAAATATCGAAAGCTTTGACCGTTGGTGTGGGTAAGATTTCTTGGGTTGTTTGAGGTCTGGGTAATTATTATCTGGGTTATAATTGTAATCGATTTGGATGTATAGATTGATTTATATAACCAATTTGGTAACTATTTGTGTTCAATTTGGGTATTAATTCGGCGAATAGTGTTTACCCCTTACCGTATCTTGCAGATGTGTGTCTTCTTTTTGAAATTGAGTTGTCGGTCTTTATGAGAATTCGTAATGTGTGTTGCATTGCAGATAAGGGTTATATCTCCTCATCTTGTCGATGAGTCTCGATTCAGAGGCTCAGTGAGTACCATAGTGCTTAGTTAGTGCTATATTTGTTATGCTCCACTTTGCAGTGTCTTCTGTTAATCTCATCGTAGTAATTGACTCTTTACGTTAAAACAAAGAACAATAACACACAACCAAAACAAAACAAAAAGAAACAAGAAGATAAAAGACAGAGAGAACAGAGATTTCGATTTACTTACTCATTCTATTGTAATTAGCTCTCGAGGCTTTTAATTTCGTGCAACTTTTTTTTGTGTTTTAGTTTTAGCAGGTAACTCCTGGGACTCGTCATTGACTCTTCATCTTCTCCCTTCCTCTCCCTTCTCTTCTTCTTCCTCTTCTTCTGCTAGCATTCATTCTCTTCTATCTGTATACGATAGCCCACACTCTTATTCCTGATCCCTCGGTTCAATTAGCACTAAATATAGATACATGTACATATCATGTGGCAAAAAGATAAGATACAAGGTACCTAGATCACAATATACAAAAAACATACACTCACCTGTATTGATCGCAACATGAGGTGGTGCCGTCAAGGCATAGATCACTGCATTGGCAATATCATCTGTATCAAGTAATTGATTACGATTGAAACCTTCACCGACTGGTTTACCAATCTCAACACCAATCTTCTTAGCGGCGGCCTCATCACTATTATTCATAATTAGTTCCGTTCCTTTCACATCTCCTGGACATATCGTCGTTAATGTAACTCCGGTACCAACTAATTCACGTCTTGTTATCTCGACCAGAGTCTCAACAAAGGTCTTGCTTGCACAATATACTGCCAATGTTTGGAATTGTCTCATACCGGCATCAGAACTAATTGTTATAATCTTTCCTTTCCCTCGTTTTACCATTTTGGGTAATACTGCTCCGATACCATTTAATACTCCTTTGCAATTCACATCAACAGTATGATCCCACTGATCTACCAATCCATTCTTCATTTCTGTAAAGTACATTACACCTGCACAATTGATAATAACATCAACATCACCTAATTGCTCTTCGGCTTCTTTTACTAAATCACATACTGATTCTCTTTGTGTTACGTCACACTTTGTATAAACAATTTGTCCTGGACTATCGGGATGTTTGATGAGTGCCGCCTTTTGTACCTCTTCTAATTTATCGAGACGTCGTGCTCCCATACATACTTTTGCCCCCTATTAAATATGAGTGGAGAACAAGAAAGAAGATTCAATGAGTATAATATGTATATCAACCGCAAATGCAAATTGACATATATTCACGAGAACAATGAGGATGAAAGAAGATCCAACAACACATCATCAACCACCATTGCAAATAGGCATATACTAACAAACATTAAGGTTGCTATCTCTACCACTTGCATCACAACCACCCAATAATTTACAATGCTCACTCGAACTCACTTCTTTTAGCAAATGCTGAGCAATCGAAGCTCCAATTCCCGAGCTGCCGCCCGTTAGGACTACCACCATATCTGCTAAGCGATGAACCATCATTTGCAATTGGTAAAGAGAGTAGTAGTTTGCCACACGCTTGATTGATTGAATGGGAGATGAGCGTGCCACAGCATACGCATTGCTAACAAATCGCGATTTAAAAGTCTGTCCGTCGTTTTCCAAAATGGGCGTAAGCCGTGCAAATACTATCATATTTATCAACGTAAGCGTACATACGTTTCCAAAATGGGCGTGAGCTGTCCGATTAGTGTCGTTTATATCCGAATATTATCGGTAGTATCCGTTTACTTTGAAATCGCTTAAGCGTACGCTGTGGTGCGCAAACCGCATAGATGAGGGGGGAGAAAATATTTTGGCGATGAACTGGTCATTTTTATTGTGAGGAAGAGTGGTGAGTATTAGTATGTCTTGCAAATGACCCTATATTGACGGACTCAAAGATAACCAATAGTGCCACCGATATCCCCTCTCATTGGCCAACAAACAGTGAAGCCGCTCAGTTCGATATGTTGGCCTCTGTAAAGGAAGAAGAAACTGTAGACCACACATCATGTGCAACAAATTTATCTTCTATGGAGGAACATACTACTGCAGAACCAATATCATTAGCAGTATCAGCGGATATAACCCAGGCACCAATATCGTCAAATGGTCAAACTAGTAATTATCAAGGAAAAGATCATGCCACTGGAGATGCAGTTGCCCAACATTTAAAGGGTTTATTGTCGCATATTTCTGTTAGTACTACCTCTTTGAAATCTGAATTGGTTACTGAGGTGAACAGTAGTACAGTACGTGCAAGCAATAAAACTACTACAATGAATGATTCTGCAATGAATGGATCTACAAAAGTCAAAGATGTTGCTCTGGCAGTATCTCAAAACGAGTTTAGCAGCGAACAACATGACGGATTGGGAACACTCCCACCTCAAAAAGATAATCTCTTTAAACGAATTATACATGCAATTGATAATCATATCAATCCACCATCAAAACTACACCATCATCATCGACACAGTAATAGATTAGACAATAGTAGTACATCACCAGGTTGTCCAGCAACACATACTACTCATCACAATACACGGAAGATACCAAATTTTGCTTCCTCAATAACATCCAATTTTCATAAACATAAGCATATACATGGCAGTACATCACCAAAACAATCACATTCCAAATCATTCTTTCCATTTACATTCCATTCTAACAATAATACTTCATCTACATCAGCACAACAGCAGCAAGAAGCACAAACAAAAGAAAGAGAAAAGAGATTTAAAGGTCCTTTATTGTATGGCACGTCTGATATTAATCAACATGACGCTGTTATTGCAACTGCATTACATGTTTGTAGGTTGTATAATGATGGATTGGATGTTACTAGACACGTCTTCCATGAAGAGAATGAGAGTAGTTACTCAAGTGTCGGTAATGGAGATGAAGTAAATTTTGGTGAAAGTGAAGATAAGTTATCTGTGGATGAATGCAACACAAAGAAAGAGGAATCTTCAGATGAATATGATCACAGAGCACGACATGCCTTATCATCGTTAGGGTTTGAATTTCGTTTAATCAAGTGTGGGAAATGTCAAGAGAATGAAGAAGCATCAATTGCAAAAGATGATGACAACTCTTGTCAGCAAGAGATATCTGATTCACGATGCTTTGACTGTATAACACGATTATATCATATACCATCCAACACAGCAGTCACTGGTGACAATCGACGTTCATATATATCCGACGGTACAATGTACGACGCCGTATCAAACTTGGTACAAAGTGCTGCACAGGAGATAATGGCTGAAACATTTGATTTAGTTTGGGTAACGATATGTGATGGGAAAGGCGGAGGAGATGTTGCCCAACAGCATCAACAACAACAAAAAGAGGATCCACAATCAGCGTCAGCATCAAACTCTAGATCAAAATCTACAAAAGATTGGCCAAGAGATGAGAATGGTGATATAATAGTGAAAGAGCCTATACGTGCTTTAGTTTCCCGACAGCAACAAGAGGAGCATCGTCCACAAGAGACCTTTCTTATTGCAACTGGCAAGGGTAAAGTACGAGCTGGTATATTCAGCCGACATCATTTATTAACAACTGGGTTAGAACCCTCGACTGCTTGGCCACTGATATACGAAGCTAAGAATAGAGGTATGAATTGTGTTATTATTGATCCCAATGCACGAGGAGATATAGTCGGTATGGATACGTTTAAGGTTAGTATTCGTGGCTTATTTGAAGAGCAAAATAATACTTCAAAAGAGGACGAGACAGTGTCGACGGCAAACCACGAAACGAGGGCAATTATACCATCCAACATTGACAGTTCAATCTATATCCTAGCTCACTCGGCAGCCGGCGGTCAACTAGTACGATATCTCCTCGATCAACAAAAAGATGCACCATTAATATCCCGAATACGATGTCTAGCATTCACAGACTCAACACATTCAATTCAATGGCTTAAGAAACATCCACATATATCATCATTAATCCAATCATCCAATGCAGTATATGTCCGCTCGTCAAATAAAATGCGTGATGATGATTGGGATAAAGTCGTGGCGGGTGATGTTTGTCCCAAGGATCATTTCTGGTCACATCGATTTGGTGAGATACGAACGGTTTGGGCTGGTACCACTGAACATTCTCTAACTAATTGGACTGCACATAAACCAATTTGGGATCATGTTGATTCTGTGAGAGAAAGTGAATCTCAGAGGCAAAGATAGAAGATAGACCGTAGCAGATCAAGCTATTAGATAGGCATTCATAAGTAGTAACTCTTCTTCTTTACAATATTCTCTTATAACTACTATCCTCTTTGGCGATGCTTCACTGTTCATTGCTGACTTTTTACTCTTCTTGACTACTGTTTGTTGATAAATATATCATACTGCTACAAGGAAACTAAACATATATTGCAGTAGATCGTTGCTCCTCTCATATCTCAGCGCTGCTCTTTTTCGTCATCTTCAGTAGACCTGACCTCGCCAGACATTGACATGTTGGGGAGTGACGGCAAAGAGGGAGCCGTTGATTTGACAGACTTATCGTCAGTGGATGCTCCCATTGTGGCCGCACGTGGTGGTGGAGGAGAAAACTGACGGGGTCGCGGAGGAGGTGGAGGAAACTTACGATTCTTCCCTCTTCCATTCTTCCCAACATTACTCTTGAGATCAACACGAAATACTGGACGACTCTCTGGTACCTTGTTAACATCCTCCTCCTTGTGCTCGGCCGGCTTCTCATGGTCCTTCATTTCAGACTTCGCTTGCGCTGCCGCTTTTCTAGCATCATCATCATCAGGTACCTCATCATTGCATGGAGTTTTCTTGACGATTGTATTATCTAAATGCTCAGCCATTAAACGGGCCATATCCCTGAGATCTTTCATTTCTTGGACATTACATGCCTTTAATGTACTTTCTGACATATAATTGATCTTCTTGCATAGGACTAATGCCTGGGATATAGAAGTTACTTCCTGAAAAGTATTGGTTGCCAAGGTAGGTTCTGTTATTGCAGTCACTTCATCAGAAGCACCTCCAATTTCTGCTCCAACTAAGTCATCCTCCTTATTTTCGGCTTGTCGAATATGTTCCTCGACAATATCGTAAGGGATCAACGCCATATTGTCAATAGAGAACTTTTGAATGACTGCTGCAGCAATTGCACGAAATAGTAGATCTCCCTTATCACGGCTTGTGCAATCGGACATTGACTTTAATAATGTTCCACGTTCACGAGTTTCCGCAATATGTTGTTGCACCTCGGCTAAGACGTTTCGTTTTGCTTCCAACTGCTGGATGGTATTTGACTTCTTATTTTCATAAGCATCCCGTCGTTGCTGTCGTTTCTTTCGAACTGACATAATATACTCCTCTGTCCGTTGATCATCGGCAGCATCAGCATCATCCAAAGTCTTTTCGTTCTGACGCCATAACCCCTCGGCAAGCTCCAACTGCTTCGATAAGGTAGCTAACCTATTTTCAGCAGATGGCACAGCTTTCAGCACTGATTCTAATGTGCTACTCGCCAACTTCTGGGCAGACATCTGATCAGGATTGGAGAGCACCAGATTCAATGCCATACTTAAGTGTGCCATAGTGAATTGGCCTATTGCATCGTCGATGGAGCCCCCCTCATAGGGTGACAACTTCATCATATCTTCTGCAGACTTTGCCTGAAAGACTTCCATACTACTCAAAAAAGTTTCAAAGCCCATATTTCCATACGAAGCCAATAGTTCGTCAGTGATATGAGTATCAGAAGAAAGGTTTTGACGCGGAGCAACGTTGCTCCAAAGACGGCGGCGCTGCTTATTGGATGTATTGGTATCACTGGCATCACTTCGTGCCAACTTACCGTGAGCGTTCACGCCATTTACGGAGGGGATGCTGTTCGTAACTGCAGCTGGTAGAGGCTGTCCTACATTGTCACTGTTGCTATAGGGAGGTGCCGCCGTGGCCATATTTAATTGACCTTGGTTGCCACTGTTGCTTATACCGGCAGCTGGTAAGCCTCCTTCGTAGTTTGATCCGGCACCGGGGCCAAACGAACCATCATTACCATTGTTATAGGATGGTGCCACCGTGTTGCTGTTGCTTGTAACGGGAGAAAATACAGCGTTTTGTGAACCGTTCATTTGTTGGCTATTTGTACTGTGAGATTGAGGCAAGTTATTGGCATGAAAGTGATTGTTGAGATGACTGTTATTAATACCGGTATGATTGAGATTGCTTTGATTATGATAAGTATTATTATTATTATTATTAGCATTCGGAGTTCCAATATTACTTCCAATATTACTATCCCTAAACAAGAATGACAAATTATCAACACTCATATTATCATTTGTGCGTGTTGTGAACGCAGACATGGCATCGGTGCCAATGGACATAGTATCATTTGCTTGTGGTTGATGTTGTGCATATTGCTGTTGGTAATTGTTACCTACTCGTGCATCCTGGGTTGGATAATGCGAGGGGATATTGTTTAAGTTATTCGGTTGGCTTATACCACTCAAATAAGACGGATAATTGTTGTTCACTGGATGAGGAAGGGGTGAAGTTGGCATGTTTGCGGTAGTTGGCAATTCGGGGATATGAACTTGTCTTGCTGCCGTATTCTGGAATATTGTTCGTGTCTCGCTGGCAACTGACTGATCCGATGGCAAACCACTAGGAACATAGTCTTTCATTTCCGATGTCAAATAATTATTGAATGTCCCCCGATCAATTGATTCAAGTCCAGGACAAAGTCGAAGAAGCTCCGGCATTCTTTCAAGCATCAAATCTTTAATGCTCATACCGCGTGCCTTGGCATCATTCTTTAACTGACGGTGACATGAACTCTTCTGTTCACAAAAGAGTATGAAGGCTCTTTGACCAGCCCCCCTTTGGCCATCAGAATAACTGATACGTTTTCCACCCTCAGATATGTCGTTAAACGACACCACGTCTTGAGACATTGTTGTATGTATGATATAACTCTCTCCTCCACTCTGATAGACGCTGACGCTAATAGACGCGGAAATTGACCTCGCTCTAATGGATGATGACTTCCAATACTTTTCTGTTGTACTACTGTGACGGAGACTATACAATATATATATATCAACACGCTGATGCTCCACGGTATCACACTGTTAGTTGTGAAAATAAACTCCCCATCACCGAAAATCGAAAATGAAAACCTTTTCGTACACAAGAGAAAACTAAACTAAAACTAAACAGTCCTCCCCACATCCCCATTCCCTTGCCCCTCTGATCCTCTACATCTTAACTTTTAGGTAAGGGGTAGAACAATACAATTCCTCTTGAGTTGTGCCTTGCAAAAGAAGAGTAGTCGGCCCACGGTAGTATTTAAACTCCTGTATTTGATGAGCTTTCGTATTAGTACTATTAAAAGATACCAGCGGTATCCTAATCCGTGAATGGAGTTCGAAGATGACGACGACAACGACGATAACGATAATAATGATGATGATGAGATGACGATGATAAAGAAGATGATGATGACGGAGATGATGATGATGATGATGATGATAAAGATAAAGATGATGATAAAGATAAAGATGATGATAAAGACGATGATAAAGAAGGCAATCTATTAAGTATTGCTCTCGCTCTTTTGCAGTTGCAGTTTCGCTCCACGCTTCTTTTTTTCTTACCGTGCTAGTACCACCAACCGCTCAATCAAACAAGCTAGCACTAGCAAGAGGATGCAAGGCAATAAATTAACTGCACATGTAGTTGGACCATGATAAGATAGGTTCTCTTAGACTTAGAGGAGAACTGCTCCAAATAAATTGCCATCTCCGCTCTCTTCGTCTTCACATTCACATTCTAATTCTAAAATATGTACCATTCTTTAGGCATGCTTGGAATTGGACGCAGTGTATATCATGCACTGCCGATATATATCCTGCATTCACTTCATGTTTGTAGTCGTCTGTTTAAGGTTCATACAATAACCCCTTCCATCGTCGATAGTTCAGTGTAACTTATAAGCCATTAGCAGTATCTGCCGAGAAGAATAGCCATCACATGACATTCATACCAAGCCAAGAATACCAATGTTCGTCAACTACTAATTCTACCGCTACCGCCACTTTTCAGCACTGTACTATTGGAATCGAATCACTTAGAAACTTACCCCACTGATTGCAACTTCGCCTCAAGTATCCATTATCAACTCGGGTATTATACATTCCAATACATCATTCAACGTCTTCTTATCCTTCATTAAAGATAAGAATTGAGTATATGCATCATCATCTTTAAGAAAGTATGTATACCCAACAAAAACATGAGATATCTCTGTAAACATTCCATCTTCTTCATTGAGTGTACCTGAATTACTACCTAATACTAACGACCATATACCCTTACCAATTAAATTGTCAACTGTATCTAACTTCATTGAATTACCACATAATATAGTTGGTGATTTGTCTTTTGTTTTATCGCTTTCGTATATCTTAATTTGGGTTGGTTCAATTTGTTTTATAATCTCTTCCTTCTCTTTGTTTGCAGCATTGTAGATGTAACTTTGTGCCCATATTGATTCATGTCCTGACATTTCACTTGTTGCATTTGGAAATAGTGCATATTGATATCGACATATGATCTCTGTGACTGGTTTGTATGGTAGTGTTTGTACTATAAAGTAGGGTATGATTTTGTTTTTTGTGTTTGTATTTGCAATGAGTTTGAGTAATGGTTGAGGTACCAAGTCTGTATTGGGTAATATGACCGCTAGTGGTGCTTGTAATATATCATCATCTCCTATTGTATTACGAAATGGATGGTATGGATGATACATTGGTAGCTTTGGTATGACCATACCGGATGGTTTGTACAAATTAGATTGCTTACAATTATTGTAAAATCTTGTTTCATACTTGTCTATAAGTTGTTGTGGCATTAATGCTGCAAACGACTCTGTTAGATTTGATATACCATCATCATTATTGCTGTGTTTATCTTTCGTACTACTGTCTATATCATTCTGTACAGTAGTTGTTGATGTCATGTCCGAGTTTATCAGCAGAGAGAAATCGAGATTGTTTTTTTTTTTTGTTCTATTGCAGTTTGCATAAGGCTACTCGGCATTAGAATACAAGATCGTCAGCCCGTCATCAAACTGCTGCCAACCACCATGAGAATCAATTGAAATGCTAATCAATTGGCTATATTGAATCATCATATTGCCAACCTATCGGCGAGTAATAATTTAAGTAGGTATGTACAACATACCTTGAGATATATGTGTTTTTACTAAAATATACTAAAGCTAAATTTTACTAAAGAACATTTTAAGTCATGGATAGTATAGTAGTAATTTTGTTAGCATCAAAAATCCCAAACATGTTTGAAGCGTGGAGCTGAGCCCCCGGACATCACTGATGCTGTGCACTGCCCCTCTAATCTCATTCCCTTAAAGTCAAACCGCCCCCCCCTTATATGAACATCTTTCTCTCTAGAGGACTGTAGGTATGCTTCTCCTTCCTGCACTATGCATCATATTATAGATACTGCATGATATCTAAAATATAAGCTGCTTGCCACGCCGACATTCAAAATATAGGGCTATTTGTTGAAGCATCACACATTGTACACATC
>Ga0214477_100072_pt1 | contig 62363 bp, 41 predicted proteins | sample M1_20Mar14CPVII9_FD_165058 | JGI IMG/M metagenome (GOLD analysis project Ga0214477, IMG submission 165058) | Marine eukaryotic communities from Monterey Bay, California, United States - M1_20Mar14CPVII9sort6BwellC16 | ecosystem: Environmental > Aquatic > Marine > Unclassified | place: USA...
CTTGTTTGACGCTAGCAATATAGAGCCAAACTGGGATTATCTATCGCTGGCGGGATGGTTTGCGTGGGCACCCAAAATTGCGGCAATTCCATCCCTTCCTGCCCGTCATTATTCTTGAGGACCGCTATCCTCCCGGTTTTGCTATCACTTTATCGACTTGAGGTGAAATCCGTATTTCGCTAAATAAATGCCGTAAAAATTTGCAAATTTTCAAATCGGTGTTCGAGTGCGCTCGTCCACCTGTGGAATCAAGGACGATTCTTTTATGGTTAGCCAGTTTTTTTTGCCTATCGGACTCCGTACTGTTTGCGTGGTTTCAGTTTTACTCGCAACAGTCGGTCAAGATTGTTGGGGGCAGGCCTCCGGTGCGCTTAAGTTTCCATATCAGGCATTCGTTTTGAAAGACGAAACGCTTATTTTGAGCGGTCCCGGTGAGTCGCATTATCCAACGGAGGAACTGGATCAGGGAGCCACCGTGGAAGTATACCGAGAAGATCCCGGCGGATGGTTTGCGATTCGACCAGTTGACGGTAGTTTTAGTTTAGTTCCGGAATCGGCTCTGAAGATTCTTGATGGCAATGTGGGACGGGTACTCGAATCGGGAACACAAGCCTGGGTAGGAACTAAACTCGGCCCCGTCGAAAAGCCTCTGTGGCAGGTGAAGTTAAAAGAGAAAGAACTTGTAGAGGTACTCGGCCTGGTTAGTTGGCCCAGTCCCGATGGGCATTCCACGACTTGGTACCAGATCGCGCCTCCTGCCGGAGAGTTTCGCTGGGTGAAGCGTGACGCGTTGGAACTGCCTTTAGAGGCGGTAGGTCCTGTCGTCCAAAATGCCTCGCCAAACAAGACGGGTGACGATGCTACGGTTCAGTTGGCGGTAGGAATTGGTTCAGAGAGCGGCGAGTCCTTCGATGGCGTTGGAAACGTGCAGCAAGCATCAGCACAGGATGATTCAAGCGGAACTCCGAGAGATATAGGAGATTTAAATCGGGGTTGGCGTTCGACACCAACGCCAATTGGGGTTGGAGAAACACAGTCAGATCTTAATCGACATCGGTTGGGGGTTGGCACTTTGAGTGATGGTACAGCGAGCCAAGTTTCCGATGGAGGGATGGATTCTAGATTTGGTTACCAAGGTACCTTGAACCTTGCGGCGGAAGGCTTAAATCGGGATAGAGTTGCCGACCGATATATTTCTCGCGATAGTTTTGCGAGAGATTTAGGGGCAGTGAGGCAGGGGCAAGCTGCCGGCGATTCGCCAATGAGGTATTCCAGGAATCTTACCGATTTAGAATTTCAGCTAACACAGGAACTGATCAAGAAAGACCCTTCGAGCTGGAAGCTGAGTGATCTTGAGCAGGCCGCGAACGCAATCTACCAGACTTCTGACCGAGACAGAGAGAGACTGCAGGCCGAACGATTTTTGACCAAATTAAAAAGTTGCCGAGCGATTCAAACGGGATTCACCACACCCGGAAGCGTGGCTGCTATTGGGGGGGGCTCTGATCCCAGTCAGCCTGTCGGTACGGGGGTTAAGCCGGAATTAGATTTAAGCAATACATACGATGCTCATGGTTGGCTTTCTGAGATTGTCCGTGATGACGCCAGCGGGCGAATTGAATATGTGCTCCAGGATGAAGCGGGAAATATTACGCACCACGTTGGGCCATCTCCTGGGATGAACTTAAAACGCTATCTTCGATCTCGAATTGGAATTGTTGGGCAGCGAGGGTACGCCAGTGAGTTGCAACTCGATCATGTTACGGCGACACGCGTGGTTTTACTGGAAAAGCCAAAGTCTAGTGTGGGATTTATAAAATAGGCCCAAGCGATTTGCCTAATTACTAGCAAATTCGGGGCGTTCACTGGTGGCTGTTCAGCTGCCTTCTTAGGTTGAGCTACCAGCTCCGTTTTCTATTTTTAAAGCTGCCAGCAGTCTTTGTGATAGCATCATTCTGACTAATTACCTTCAAGCTGCGTAAGCTACAGAACCATTGCGTCTGGTGGGACGTATTTTGATGCGATTCCGTGAGATTTTCATTGTCGTCTTGAGCCAATGGATTCCGAATATTTGACTAGGACGTCGCCTACGGGGGGCGTATCTCGATTGGTCTGTTCCCGCGGATCTGTCGTAAGTTTGAACCGGAAGCAGATATGACTCACCGACCCAATCACCACTCAATGATGCCTAGTAAAATTGCGTCTGCAATTTTCGGTGGATTATTGGCGGTGCTGATCTTCGGGGTGGGTACCTTAGAGGCGAATGATAAGTCGCCCTCTGGCTCCAGTAGCAAGAGTTTACGGAAGCAGACCGTTAGCGCGATTCCGATGCAAGCGTTGAATGCTCAGGCTCGTGAAAAAATTGGTGATATCTTAAAAAAGCCCAGTATCTATCGCCAATTACCGGTAACCTCAATCAATGCGGATCCGGATTATTTTCGGTTCCTGATTCGATACCCTGAAGTCGTGGTGAACATTTGGCAATTGATGGGTATTACCAACATGACGACTGAGCGGACGGGACCATTCACCGTAACGACGGACGACGGTGCCGGCACCATTAGTCAACTTGAATTAGTTTACGGCACAGACAATCTTCATATTTTCTACGGCGAAGGTAGTTATGAAGGGCCGATTTTAAAACGGAAGTTAACGGGTAAGTGCGTCTTGGTTTTAAGGACGGAGAACAAGTTCGACGAATTCGGCAAACCGGTTGCCACCAGTCAATTGGACGTCTTTCTTAAGATTGAAAATGCGACAGCCGGTCTTATCGCCAAGACCGTTCAGCCGGTCGTAGGTTCGACAGCCGACCACAATTTTGTGGAGTCACTGAAGTTTGTTCAGCGGCTCAACGAAACGACTTCTAAGAATGGTCCTGGCGTTCAGCGTATGGGTAAGAAGTTGAAAATTGAGCCAGCAGTTCGTGAGGGGTTCAATGATGTGATTGAATTGGTGTTTCAGCGAGCCATTAATGGTGCCGATTCGGCAGGAGCAAGTCTGCCGCCGCGAGTTGGTTCGTTCTACCAACCTTCCTATCCTGCGGCTCAGGGGGGGCAATCGAGAGTGGTCCCTGCTCAAGGCTACTCCGGTGTTACGCGGGGGTATTATTCCAATGGTTACGCGATTCCTGCTCGCGGTAACCAGCCACCTCGTTATTACAATCCGAATTCAGGCTTGAGGCCGCTTCCAGCGCCAGCGATTTATGGAAAGCCTGTGCAGGCCGGTTATCAGCAAAGTCAAGAATCGGATTCTAAAGTCCAGCCAGCAAGCGGTTGGTTCTATCGGAATTAAATCTGAGCGGATGAGTGGATTGTGGTCTTTAAGCCGCTGGCGTTGTGGTGCCGCGACTAATCCAGCCCAGCTCCCTGACCCATGTTTCAACGATGTTGGCAAAGCCCGCATTTGATCGAACCTGTCGCTGCATGTCGCTGCATCTTTCAATGCACCGGGCAACTTGATCGAGAGTTTGGTTGATATCCTCTGCGGAATCCCCAAATGCCTCTTGGGTAATGTTAACGAGGTAGGGATCGACTCGGTCTGGATCGACCTGGGCCTGAGTGATCGTCAAAATCCACTGTCGATAAAAGGTAATCGCAAAATCCGCTGCCAATATCAGTCGGTCTCGTCGTAATGAATTTTCTTTCCCGGCGCTTTCGGCAAAGTCGATGATCGCTTTAGCGAATTCATTTTGCCCAGGGTCTTTTGTTGCGAGTTGTTGGAATAGTCGCCGACGGAATTCAAAGCAATCGGAGTCGGATAACAAGGCAGCGGTCGAAAGGCTGCCTGCCGATGCATTCGCCAGTTCGGTAAGAGGAATGTCCTCGTTTTCGATGATGGATTTAGAGTTGAGTATTTCGAGCACTTGCGATTGGGAGAGCGGATCGAAACGAACGATTTGGCTTCTCGAAACAATCGTTGAAAGTTGCCTTTGTTCGCTGGTGCCTATCAGGATCAACAGTGACATCGGGGGTGGTTCTTCGAGTGTTTTTAGTAGACTGTTGGCGCCTTCCTGATTGAGGTAGTCGGCGTCGTCGATGATGGCTATTTTTCTACCACCTCGGAAAGGTTTGAGACCAATCGCATGGCAAAGGCCTTCTTGACGCCGGTGTTCTTTGTCACCAATAAAAGCCTCGAGCGGAATGATTGACTTTTTAGCTGGTCGGGAGACGAGAATCAAATCAGGGTGTGTTGCCGCAACTACCTGTTGGCAACCTGGGCATTGGTTGCAGGGCATAAGCGGCGAGTCGTTGTTGGATTCGCAAAGTAATGACTGAGCCAGTTTGAGCGCAAAGGTGCGTTTGCCAATTCCTGGCGGGCCGACGAATAAATAGGTGTTTGCCAATCGGTTTCTGTCGATCGATCGCTGGAATCGCTCGAATGCTGGTTCGTGATTAAGAATTTCATTCCATGCCATGTTGCTAATCTCTGTTCGAGTTCGCCGATCGATTATTTGGATGCCCGTCGTTCAATGTACTGCACCGCGAGTCTGCGGATGTCACTTTGGATTTCAGCGGGAGGTCGCGTCGCGTCAATTACATCAACGGTGTCTGGCCAACGCTGTGATTCTAAAAGAAAACCACTGCGGACGCGCTCAAAATATTCATTGCCTCTGGATTCCATGCGGTCCAATGTTTTGCCAAGTCGCGCCATCGCTATGTCGACAGGAACATCAAGGATGAAAGTTGCATCGGGAAGGTGGTTTTCGGTCGCAATCCGATTTGTCGTCCAGATCTCATCAGGGTCGAGGTCACCGGCGTGCCCTTGATATACGACGGTTGAGAAAATGTATCGGTCGAGCACAATGGTTTGTCCGCGCGCCAACGCTGGTTTGATAATCTGCTGGATCAATTGAGTACGGGCGGTGGTGAAGAGCATCATCTCGGCTCGCATAGAGATCGGAGTCTCGTGTTTTCCAAGCAGAATGGATCGAATTTGTTCACCTAATTCGGTGCTGCCGGGGTCACTGCACGTTACGACATCGTGCCCTTGTTCGCCAAGCCATTGAACGAACATTTCAAGTTGGGTCGATTTGCCAGCGCCGTCCACGCCGTCGAGTACGAAAAACATAGTTAAAGCATCTCTAGAAGTTAGGTTGCGTTGCCGTTTGTTTGAAAACTGGCAGAGCGGAAGGTCGACAATGTCATAGGGTCTGCCTTGGTCAAGGCTCTTGCTGTAAATCGCGATGGCCAACAGTGATGTCCACTCAGTTCCCATTTTGGTCTTAAAGAGGTGTCAAGTGCTAGCCGGGTAGTCAAAGTCCCGCATATTTAGCCTTCAATGGCTGTTCCTTGACCTTTAAAAAAAGCTCAATAATATTGCGGCAGTTCTCGGAAACCGAGATCTTGAGCTGGAGGGTTTAGCAACAAGATTTGACCGAGAGTGATCGAATTGGACGAGAAGGGCTCCGCGGGGAACACCCGTGATCGCGGTTTGATGCCAGCGCGGTGCGGTGGCAGGTCTGTGCTCCAAGCCGGATTGGTGCTTGACCGGCTGACCAGTAACCGGTCTGTGAGGGAGGGACTCCCTCGGGCTCGTTGAAATCCATTGTCATGCGAGTTGTAGCCGAAGGAAACGGTTGCTTGAGGTTTCGCAATCTTCTAGTTCACGATGAACGTCGAGCAGGTCATTCGGGATAATACGGATAATCGTCAAGGTTTGAATTGATGATTTGCCTGAAAGAACGCTTTTATGTAATGGGATTAAGCTCAATACCATTGCCAGCTTTGCTGTTCGTTACGACCCGACTTTGATTGTAAAAATTACAACTTACGTTCGTATATTTTGTCTATTCAAAAATTAAAACTATCCTACCTTTGATCGAGCTTCGTTCTGATAAGTCGGTTCGGAGTGAGGAAACTCAACTAATCTTTTGTCGCTTTAGTCGACGCCATTGGAGTGAATTTACTATGTCACGCTTAAAAACAACTGTGATCGCATTTTCCATTGCGGCAACACTATTGGCAGTGCTGCCAAGTGAGGCTAATGCAGACGGACCGCTACGGCGCTGGCTGAGAGGTTTCCGGACCCCCAAGAACACCGCCTGTGCTCCTGCCAATCCGTACAATCTGCAGCCTGGTCAGTGCATGAAGACGTGCCAACAGACTTGCACCCGAACGGTTGTCAACTACGTTCCTTGCACAGCCTATCGGACGGTTTCAAAGCAAGTGCCAGTCACTTCCTATCGTCCTGAAACGACGACGGACCCAGCGACGGGATGTACAACGACGTGCATGAAGCCGTGCACTTCGTACACCACTCAGGTTCAGCGGGTGCCTTACACCACGTATCGTCCAGTCTACCGGCAGGAAACCTATAAAGTGCCTGTGACAACGATCACGAACAACTGTGCAACCGGCGGATGCAACACTTGCGGCACCGCGATGGGAGCTGGTGGTTGTGATACTTGTGCGGTTGGCCAGACTATGGCGACGCCACAACCTTATTATGTGCAACCAGAAGCGACTGCAAATCCGACTCCTGCAGATATGAGTCCAGGGCTTGATGGTAAAAGCAGCCAAGTGCCAATGCCGCAAATCAAATCTGACTTCAATTCTGAGTATCAAACTTATTATCGCTCTGGAGCGATTGCTGTGTCGAAAGCAGGTAACGCGTCGCCAACACAACAGCGTTGGGGATACTCCCCTGTGCGACTTGCCAGTTATCAACCAGCGGTTCAGCAACGGGCACAAAGCCAAACGCGTTCTTACCCACAGCCGATCCAACGAACGGGTTGGGTTGAAGTAAAGTAATCTTAGTATCGTTAGCACAACGGTTTAGCTACCGGCTATTTCGCTGACGATTCGAAGAACATTTAAAAAGGCGAGCACTTATGAGTGCTCGCCTTTTTTAGTTAACTTGTTGCACTTCTCCATTTAGTTAGCAAACGAGTTGTGCTGAGTTTCAGCTAAACGCTTTTACTTGATGAACTACTTGATGAACTCAGCTTCAATTTGTTCGAGAGACTTACCTTTGGTTTCCGGAAGTGATTTTAGTAGCATGAAAAATCCGACGGAGGCGATCACCCCGAAAATTAAAAAACTGCTTCCGTTGCCTAAATTGGTTAACTCCCATGGGAATATTTGTGTTACCAGCCACGAGGTAAACGAATTGACGAATCCAATGCAGCCAATTGCAAGTCCCCGAATTCGGTTGGGGTAGAGTTCCGATAACATCACCCACATCACTGGGCCGAGAGAGAATGCAAAACAGGCAATGAAGCCGAGGACGCCTAAGAGGACAAGCATGGCATTAATCTCAATGGCCGCCTCAAGGATAGCTCCGTCGCTCTTTTGGAAATTATCGTCGCCGAGAGCCTCTTTCATCTGTGATCGGAATTCAACGTCTGAATTAAAGATTTTGCCAGCGACAGGGAGCAAAACTCCCGACTCAATACTCTCATTGTCCTTCTCTAAAACGGCGATGTCTTCGTTGGTCAATTGGTAGGTAGCACCGTAAAAACCGTAAGAGCAGGCAAGCATGCTGATTGCGATTCCGGCCATTCCGGCGAGTAACAAAGGTCTTCGCCCAAATCGGTCAATCGTAGCCATTGCGACCAAGGTGAAGACGACGGAAGTAAAGCTCAGGAGTACGCCTGAGAAAAAGGCGGCGCTCACGCCAATTCCGGTTTGTTTAAAAATCGTGGTGGCGTAGAAGTAAACCGCATTAATTCCGGTCGCCTGTTGGAGGATGCCGATCAGTAACCCAATGCCCAGAATGTATCGAAGGGATGGGTGAAGCAATTGCTTAAATGATCTGCCGAGCGAATTTTTTTCGAGGTTTTGCTCTTTGTTAAGGCTTTCTTGAATTGCTTGAATTTCTTCTTCAGCAATTTTCTCGCCGTGTAGTTTTACTAACACGGCTTTACCTTCCTCGAACCGTCCTTTCGAGAAAAGCCAACGGGGGCTCCTGGGGACAGCGAACAGAAAAATGAAGTAAAAGAGTGCAGGTAAAAGTTCGACTCCGAGCATCCATCGCCAAACATTCTCCGCGTTAAGAAAACTTGCTCCTCCTTGGAACCATTGGTTGAAGATTAAATTACTTAAGAAGGCGGCAAAAAAACCGAGCACAATATTGAGCTGTTGAATCGAAACCAGCCTTCCGCGATGAGCGGCGGTTGAAATTTCAGCGATGTAGGTCGGAGCGAGAATCAGGGCCGCGCCAAAAGCAAAGCCGCCAACCATTCTGGCGAAGCACAGCGAGGCGTAGGACCAGGCAATTGCGGATAAGAGCGCTGAGACTGCATAGAGAAACGCGACGACGATCAAAATTGGTTTTCGACCAACGGCATCACTTAGTTTGCCAGCGATCAGCATTGCAAACATCGCAACAAACGTTGGGCAACTGACTGCCCAACCATTTTGAGTGTCGTTAAGAGTAAAATAGGAGCCGGCATATTCCATTACCCCGGAAATGATCCCGGCGTCAAAGCCAAACAGAAATCCACCAAGCGAAAGAATGGCGGCGAGGCCAATGATGTTCTTTGAGCTATTCATGTTTTGTCTCTAAACGTTCTCGTTCTGAATCTGTTACTGGTAAGGAGTTGCGATCAGGCAAATTCTAACCTTGGAACCGGTTTCAAGAGTTTGATGGATGGGGGAGGAATCGTACAGCGGGCGAGTCTAAAAATGCATTGAATGAAAGAAGAAAATTGGGTGGCATGGGGCCGGAACGCAGAATCGCTCCCGATTTATAGGGGGTGGCGGGGTAGATCGAAGCGATTGAGAAGTTTGTAGGGAGTGGGGTCTATAATTCCTCGGAATTCATCCGTCGAAAAACGGGTGGAAATTCCCCGAAACGCCTGTGGAAATCGGTCTTTTTTAACGAATTGTTAAGCTGCGGGATATTTTTGGGATCGTAACTTATTTTACGCTAAGGGCTTGAGTGTGATGTTGGTTCCCGTTGCAAATCCATAGGGTTGTCAATTGTTGCATTAAGTCTAGTTGTTCGTTTGGCTTCGTAAACTTGATGCTTTACGAAACGCGTTCCATTTACGAGAATTATTTGGACTGGGCCAGCAAGTGCGGAACGACGCATTGATTCACTCAATCGCGCCGAATTTAATTAGTAGAAATAGACTGCTTAGGCCGAAGGGTTTCGATCCCCCTGATCGTGACCTGAATGTTTAACGAGAATCTCAACCCATTTGAATCAAATGGTCTGCAACGATTGCGGGCGTCGGGTTGTAAAACTTTGAGGAAGCACTGCGTGAAAGTTGTGCGCCTCCCAACGTGATAAGGCGAAATTTTATGTCGGACGTGATCAAGTCAACGACGAAGTCAATCGAGGATGCGAACGAATCTTATATTACTCAGACAGTCGATGTTGATCCGGCTGAAACGCAAGAGTGGTTGGAATCACTTGAGTACATCATGAGTACCAAGGGAGAAGATCGAGCAAAGTATCTTCTTTCGGTTTTGGAAGCGCGGGCACGCGTCGAGGGAGTTGACTTACCGATCAAGTCGAACACGGCTTACATCAATACCATTGCCAAGCACGAGCAACCTGCCTATCCAGGCAACCGTGAGATTGAACGACGAATCAAAAGTTTCGTTCGTTGGAATGCGATGGCTATGGTGGTTCGAGCAAACAAAGCAACTGCCGCTCCCGGTTTGGGTGGCGTCGGTGGTCACATTTCGACCTTTGCATCTTCAGCAACGCTTTACGAGGTTGCTCAAAATCATATTTTCCGAGGCCGAGGTGAAAGCGGTTTTGATGGCGATATGGTTTATTTCCAGGGACATGGCTCCCCTGGAATGTATTCGCGTGCCTACATGGAAGGACGTTTAAACGAAGACCATCTTTTGAATTTCCGTCGTGAACTTCAAGACCACCCCGGTCTGTCTTCCTATCCCCATCCGTGGCTAATGCCTGATTTTTGGGAGTACCCAACTGTTTCGATGGGTCTTGGGCCAATCATGTCCATCTACCAGGCTCGATTTAATGAATATTTGCACGATCGAGGCATTAAGGACACTTCGAATCAGCGTGTGTGGGCGTACCTTGGCGACGGCGAATGCGACGAACCTGAATCGCTTGGTGCAATCACGTTAGCCGGTCGTGAAAAACTGGATAATCTGAAATTTGTGATCAACTGCAACTTGCAGCGTTTGGATGGTCCAGTACGCGGAAACGGAAAGATTATTCAGGAGCTTGAGGCGTTGTTCCGGGGTGCCGGCTGGAACGTCATTAAAGTCGTCTGGGGTGATGATTGGGATCCACTTCTAGAAGCCGACGAACTTGGGTTATTGGTGAAACGCATGGGCGAAGTCGTCGATGGTCAGTATCAAAAATACGTCGGTATGCCAGGTGAATACACCCGTGAGCATTTCTTTGGGAAGCATCCTGAGTTGATTGAGATGGTGAAAAACTACTCGGACGAGAAACTGCTTCGCATGCGTCGTGGTGGCCACGATCCTGAGAAAGTTTACGCGGCCTATAAAGCGGCGGAAGATCACAAAGGTCAGCCGACTGTTATTCTCGCCAAAACGATCAAAGGTTACGGTCTTGGTGAGGCGGGCGAGGGTCGAAATATCGCTCACAACCAAAAGAAAATGAATGAAGCCGAGTTGTTAGAATTCCGCACACGTTTTGGAATTCCAATCTCGGACGAGGATGTTGGAAAGGCGCCTTTCTACAAGCCGTCGGAAGACAGCATCGAAATGAAGTATATGAGGGAGCAGCGAATCAAGCTTGGCGGCCCGGTTCCTTCTCGTCCGACGAAGGTTCCAACAATGGAAGTCCCTCGCTTCGAGGACTATCGTAAACGAATCGACGACGACAGTGAAAAGAAAGAGATGTCGACGACGATGGGTGCCGTGCGTCTGCTTTCGAGTTTGGTGCGTGACAAAAAGATTGGCAAGAACATCGTGCCAATCGTTCCTGATGAGTCAAGAACCTTTGGAATGGAAGGTATGTTCCGACAGGTTGGGATTTATGCTCACGCCGGGCAGTTGTATGAGCCTGTCGACCGAACCGAAACTGCGTATTACAAAGAAGCCAAAGACGGTCAGTTGCTCGAGGAAGGGATTTCTGAAGCTGGTTCGATGGCGTCCTTCAACGCGGCGGGAACGGCTTACAGTGCCCATGGCATTAATATGATTCCGTTCTACATCTACTACTCGATGTTTGGTTTTCAGCGGATTGGCGATCTGATTTGGGCCGCTGCCGATATGCGAGCTAAAGGATTCCTACTGGGAGGAACGGCGGGTCGCACGTCGCTTAACGGAGAGGGTTTGCAGCATCAGGATGGTCACAGTCTGCTTAACGCAATTGCGTTCCCAACCGTCCGTGCCTACGATCCAGCATTTCATTACGAAACGGCAGTGATCATTTTCGATGGTCTGAAAAAACTGTATGAAGACGGCGAGACTGCCATTTACTATCTCATGGTAGGCAATGACAATTACATCATGCCAAAGATGCCTGATGGTTGCGAAGAAGGAATCATCAAAGGGATTTACAAGTTCCGAACCAAAGAGAGCGAGCAAGGAAAGCACCGAGTTCAGCTCTTTGGAAGTGGAGCAATCATGAATTGCGTCCTCAAGGCTCAGGAAATACTTGCAGATCAGTACGGTGTCTCGAGTGATGTCTGGAGTGTTACGAGTTACAACGAACTTCGCCGTGACGCTCAAGAGTGCAAGCGATGGAACATGTTCCATCCGACGATGGAGCCTCGGAAGAGTTACCTCGAAACCGTTTTGGAGGGCTCGGAAGGGCCATTCATTGCCTCGAGCGATTATGTGCAAGCTCACAGTGAGCAAGTCGCACAATTCCTGCCAGACGAGTTCCTCGCACTTGGTACTGACGGCATGGGGCGGAGTGAAACACGACCGGCTCTTCGGCGGCACTTTGAAGTGGACGCTGAGTGCGTGACAGTTGCGGCACTTTACCAATTGTGCAAACAAGGGAAAGTCGACGCGGCAACGGTTGAAAAAGCGATCAAAGATTTGGGTGTGAATCCCGACAAAATCAGTCCTTTGTACGCCTAGAGTCTGACGACATCGTTCCATTATTCATTAATAAAACACAAGTTGAAAATAGGCTTTTTATTTCCTATGGCTGTTGAATTTAAATTACCCAAAATCGCCGAGGGTGTTGAGTCTGGCGATGTGCTTGAGATTCTTGTTTCCGTTGGAGACACATTGGAGCTTGAGCAAGAAGTGATGGAGTTAGAGACCGACAAGGCGACGATCTTTGTCCCTTCGGATGTCGAAGGTGTAATTACTGGGATTAACTGCGACATCGGTGATACCATTGCCGTTGGTCAGGTGATTTTGTCGGTAGAACCTGCAGCGGCTTCCGCTGCTCCCGTCGAAAGTGCACCGGCCGTTCCGGCAACTCCCGTTGCTGAAAAACCAGTCGAGACTGTCCAGGAGCCTGTTGTCCCCGTGGCTCCAGTCGCGCCTGTGGCTCCCGTTCCTCCCGTCGTTTCAAAACCAAAAACTGCTCCGGTAGAGACTGCACCCGGGAAAAAGGTGGTCGTCGCAGCGGGGCCGGCAATTCGTCGATTTGCTCGGGAAGTTGGTGTCGATTTGCAAACGATTCAAGGGTCCGGTGAACATGGTCGGATCGTTCGCGAAGACGTTCTCAAAGTAGTTCGGGAAGGGAGTCGACAGGGCGGAAGTTCTGCGAAGTCATCTTCGGGAAGTCAGTCCGATGGCTATGGCCCAATTCATGTCGAAAAGATGCCAAAGATTCGTCAGACCATTGCCAAAAAAATGCATGAGTCCTGGACGACTTGTCCTCGGGTCACCAACTTTGACGATGCAGACGTGACGGCGTTAGAAGAGATTCGGCAGAATAGCAAAAAAGAATATGCGGCCGGTGGTATCAAGCTAACGTCGATGCCGTTTCTTGTGAAAGCTGTTGCGATGGCTCTGAAATCTCATCCCGTCATAAATGCCTCGATTGATCTAGAGCAGGGGCAAATCATTTACAAAGACTACGTCAACGTTGGGATCGCGATTGATACCGAACGAGGACTTGTTGTTCCCTCGCTTCGAGAAGCGGATAAGCTCGGTATTCCCGATGTGGCTCGACAACTTGGCCAGATGGCTGATAACGTCCGTTCTGGTAATTTCTCGATTGATGACCTGCGAGGCGGTACTTTCACCATCAGTAATTTAGGTGCGATTGGCGGGACTTATTCAACGCCGATTATCAATACTCCCGAAACCGCTATTTTGTTGGTTGGTCGATCGAGGAAATTACCGGTTGTTGTCGGTGACGAAGTAAAAATCCGCTTAATGATGCCGTTGAGTTTGTCTTATGACCATCGCCTGATCGATGGAGGAGCAGCAGCAAGGTTCCTCAACGAAGTCATTGGCTATCTTGAGGCACCAAGTCGATTGTTATTAGCACTTTAAAACTTCAGCGGTCTAACTCGAGTGCCGGGTTTGTCCATTAACTGTAAATAAAAAAGGGACGCGAGATTGATTCTCGCGTCCCTCTTTGTTTTGAAAGCAACGTTGGGTTGGCTGGACGTTACCGCCGCCACTCAATTCCGTAAAGGAAGCCAGCGGTTAGGTGACTGTCGTCAAAGAAGCCGGTTGGAGCACCACCCGCACCGAAGATTGAGTTCGGATTCAGATTGGTAGTTTCGGTGTTCGCTCGAGCAATACCGGCCCAACTGTAGATTGCTTGAACGCCAAGTCGAAGTGAGATGTCTCGACTAATGTTGTAGGCGATCTCATACTGGCCATCGATAATCGGTACGAATGACTGATCCGATTGGTACGTTTCCGAAATTCCTTGCGGTCCTGTCGATGAGTTAGTAATATCGGTCGCGAAGTAACGTTGCTGATTGTAAACGGTTGCAATCGAACCATCGATTGTTGTTCGCCAGCGGCCTCGGCGAGAATTGTACTTTCCACCAGCTTGGAAGCCGAAACCGTCGTTGGTAACGTTTTGCTTAAACCGGTTTACGGTACCGTCAGTTCCAACGGTTTGGTTGGTATCTTCAATGGTGTTGTCACCAATGTGCATGTACCGGACACCCATGTAGGGTTCAAAGTAACCGCCTTCAGAAAGTGCCTGGCGGAACATTCGATTGATTTCAAATGTTGAGACATTCATGTCTACAATCATTGGATTGGCGACACTGGAGTCCTGTCCGGCAGTGTAGTAGATGCCGTCAGATACCTGATAGGTAAAGCCCCATCCGTCATCGTTGTCTGAGAACCATCCAAAATCATAACGTGATCCTTGGATATAAGTTGAACCGGTTTGGATCGTGTCCGATGCCTCACCAATTCGTGTCGCTTTCGAGACACTAGTGTATGCCTTATCGAGAGAGAAGTAGAAACCATCGTTGGGCTTCTTTTCTTTCCCGTCGGTGAATTCCAGCGGTGCAAAAACCTGAGCGTCATAATCAAAGACGCCCGGGGTTGCATACGGCCGGGTATTCTCCGCAGATTCCAGCTTTTTATAGCGGAATCTAGGACTCGGTTTGTTTATTTGCCCCTCCGTCACCCCAGGGGCGACAAATGAAACCAGAAGGGCACCAATTATAAGTGTATTTTTCAACGCCATTGCTTTCTTCCTGCCTATTTGCAGTTGCAGTCCACGAGAAATCCTAACATTCCACTACCGGGGAATTCCGAGGGATTCCGCTAAGGTGAGTATCGGGTGTTGGTTTGTGAGGGTTGAATAAGAAAGCAGGAATTTGACGAACATATCATTTTTTCGAGATTTGATATCAGAAAATGGGCGGTCTAGAGCTTTACTATCCTCACGAAATACCCCAAAACTCCCGATTTTACACCAAGGTGCTAACTTTGAGGTATACTGGAACTAATTGAATGCAGAACTGTCAAACTCGTATGAGCTTGGCAATTATCAAAAATCGCTTGTTGAAAATCGCTTGTTGATGAACCAATCGGGCGAGTTTGGGAGAAAAGCAGAGATGAGTCGAAGAATTTCAAAACTGATAGCAGGTGCACTTTCCGGAGTAGCGCTTCTTTTAGGTCCTGTTAACGCCAACGCGGACGTTATCAATATCAACTATAGTGCAGTCGATCCGTCGGCCATCCCTGCTGTTAGAGCGGCTGAAGCGATCTGGGAAGCACGGATTCAGGCTTACAGCACCGAATTGCCACGAGCCATTCGGGATCAACTTGGTTCTTTAACCATCGACGCAACGGTTGAACCAATCGACGGCGCCGGCGGAATTCTCGGTCAGGCGGGCCCGACAGCGATTCTGACACTCGGCTCGAGTCGTCGGAATTTTGCAGTTGCGCTTCGCTCTCAAATGACATTTGATCTCGATGATTTCCCTTCGATGACTGCTGACGGGATTTTGGTCACCGTGATTGCCCACGAAATGGGGCATGCTCTTGGTTTCGGAACCTTGTTTGATGGAAATGGCCTTGTCGGGCCATTAAATGGTTTTGGTCAGACTGAGTATATAAACGGCGAATACGCTTTGATGGGCTATCGCAGAGATATTAGTAACCCAGTTGCTTCATTCGTTCCATTGGAACAACGAGGTGGAGCAGGAACAGCACTTGGGCACTGGGTTGATTTACCCCCTTTCTTCAATCAAACCTTTACTGGTGCGTTTAAGAAGGAGTTGATGACCGGATTTATCGGAGACGTTGATCCTGACACAGGAGCGCTTGTGTTTTCGAATTCTTTTGTCGCTCAGGCAACTTGGGGAGCGATGGCAGACCTTGGTTTCGCGGTTGAGGGCGTCAACGGTGCTTTTGCGGCGAAAAAAGGTCGCGGAACCGGTCGGTGGCCAAAAATCACCGGTCAGGGAAGTAACCCTTTTGAAAACAATGGTATTCCGCCGGCAGAGGACCTGCGTTTTAACTTGGTGAGCATTCAGGGCGTTTCCAAGGTTTCGTTGGGATCCAAGGGAGCCGGAGCAGAAGACGTCGAAACAACCGTAGGCGACGATCCTTACAGCCTGCGAAACCATCGCTGGGCCAAATAGGTTATCCTGCAAACCGCTCAAAAATGAATCATTAAGGGCTCGTCTAATAGACGAGCCCTTTTTTCGTGCCAGCTTATCGGCGATGGAAAGATAAGGGCTCTTTTTTCAAGATCTGATTCGATAGTGGGGCAATACGATAGTGGGACAATTCGATAACGAGGTGCGGTTGGCTCAGGTGGCGATTGGACTTGGCAACGCGGGGTTGAAAGCATCCGTCTTGTTATCTAAGTGAGTGGCGAAAGGCATCACGAAGGCATTGGATCCCTGTTTGTCCCGAATCGCCGTCCACGATGACGTTAACCCTTACTTCACTTGTATTCATGGTTTCGATATTGATGTTGGCATCTGAGAGTGCCCGAAACATTCCGATGGCGACGCCGGTGTGACTTCGCAGTCCAACGCCTGAGACGGATAACTTAGCGATCGTTTTTTTGAAATCGACTTTGTCACATCCAAAGTCTTCGCAAACTTGGTTAGCGACGGTGATGGCATTATCAAATTGTTCCCGGGGCATGGTGAAAGTAATGTCAGCGATCTGAGAGCTGGCGTAACTTTGCACAATCATATCCACAAAAACCCCCGCAGCAGCAATGCGGTCAAATAGCTGGGCAGCGATTCCCGGTGCGTTGGGCACTTTTGAAAGGGTGATTCGAGATTGGGAGTCATCGAGCGAAATATCGTCGATCATCAACGATTCCATTCCCGTATCGCGTTGCAGACGCTCAATGACTTCAGCAACATTGACTTGGTTGGACGTATCTCGCGAGGGAAGCTGAGTTGGCTCTTTGGATTCGACTTTATCGAGCGCGAATTCGGAATGAACCGTTCTAAGTGCGTTCAATGCCTGCTCACGTTTGACGAGTGCGGAAATCTTAATTTCGCTGGTGGTGATTATTTCCATATTTACCGCCGCATTAGCGAGGGTCTGGAACATTCGATTGGCAACACCGGTTTGTTCGGCCATCCCAAGTCCGACGACGGAAACCTTGGATACATTTTCGTCGACCAAGCCGATTCGGCCTCCCATCTTTTCAACGGACGGCTGAATCGCATCAATGGCGTCACGTACCTCATTTCGCGGGACAGTGAAACTGACGGCTGTGTTTCCATTCTCCGCGACATTTTGAACAATCATGTCCACTGTGATTTTTTTGTCCGCGATGGGGGCGAAAATTTGAAAGATTGTTCCTGGGACGTCGGGGACGTCGAAGACGGAGATTAAGGCTTCATCCTTGGTTAATGCCGCGCCGCTGACAGCGAGCGCTGCAGTTTCTGAATCGTCGACAATGATTGAACCTGGAACGTCACTGAGACTACTGCGGACATGAATTGGGACATTAAATTTCTTTCCAAATTCAACGGATCGACTGTGGAGCACGCCGGCACCAAGGCTGGCAAGTTCGAGCATTTCGTCATAGCAAACTTGCCGAACTAAACATGCCTCGGGGAGAACACGAGGGTCGGTTGTATAGACTCCATCGACGTCGGTATAGATTTCACATTGATCGGCGCCGAGGACAGCAGAGAGCGCAACCGCAGTCGTATCGCTTCCCCCGCGTCCAAGGGTGGTAATATTCAGGTTGTCGTCGATTCCTTGAAAACCCGCTGCAATGACAATGTTGCCTTCGTTGAGTAGAGTTTTGATGCGATCGGTAGAGATTGAGTGGATTCGCGCTTTCGTGTGAGAACTGTCGGTCTTGATTCCGATTTGTGCTCCAGTGAGACTGACCGCCTTGTAGCCAAGCGAATCAATGGCCATCGCCATCAAAGCGACACTTACCTGCTCGCCCGTAGAGAGCAGCATGTCCATCTCTCTCGCGGGAGGCCGTTCATTGACTTCTTGAGCCAGGCCGATCAACGTGTCGGTGTTTTTCCCCATTGCGCTGACGACCATCACAACTTGATTTCCGGTCTGGTGAGCGCGAACTGCCTTCCTCGCGGCAGCGAGAATTTTTTGACTGTCGGCAACGCTGGTGCCACCAAATTTCTGTACGACGAGAGGCATTGTGATCTGTGGGGTGGAATCAAAAGGTCGATTGGAAAACCATAGAATTTATCGCGAAGACGGGGCAACCGAAAGCACCTGGGGGAACTAACTTACCTCGCTCTGTAAGAACTTAACGCAGAAGATCAAGTTATGTCGATTAAAAAGGCCTTAGGTGTTCCATTTCGTTCTGCATTGCCGCATCAGGCTGTTAATTTTTCCTTTCACGCCGTGCAGTGATTTCGGTGCGGTCAATTGACAGCGGGAACTAGTTCTTGATCCCAGTGGTCGAGATTCCGTCAATGAATGTTCGCTGTGCTAAAAAGAACAACACAACGATCGGAAGCGTAAATAATACGCTCGCTGCAAGCAATAAATGGGTTTGATCTCCATACGAACTGACAAACCTTTCAAGGCCGTAAGCAAGTGGGAATTTTTGGGGGTCGTTGAGGTAAAGCAGTGGGCCGCTGAAATCGTTCCAGGTTTGCACAAATTGAAATAGAGCAACCGTAGCAATGGCTGGCTTCGAAAGAGGAATGAGTATTTTCCAAAACAGTCCGAGGTGCGAGAGGCCATCTATCCGCCCGGCTTCGAAAAGTTCCTCGGGAAGTGTCAAAAAGAATTGACGCAATAAAAAAATGAAAAAGGCATCGCCAAGAAATGTCGGGCCGATAATTGCCCAAAATGAGTTGTAGAGTCCTAGTTCACTTATTAAGACAAATCGTGGAATCATCGTGACATGCCATGGCAACAGCATGCTTCCGACCACCAGTGCGAATAAGTATTTTCTTCCTCCCCAGCGGACTCGAGAAAGTCCATAGGCGATCAGAGCGCACGACAGCGTCGTTCCAATGACGCAGCCGGTGCACAGGATCAGCGTATTTCCGAGATACCTCAACAAGGGCATACTCTCCAGTGCCACGGGATAGTTTTCCCAGCGGATGTTCTCCGGCCAAAGGCGGTAGGGATTGCGTGCGAGTTGTTCCGTTGTTTTGAGCGACCCGCTAAGCATCAGCAAAAGCGGGAGGGAAAAAATCGCACTGGCCAACCAAAGAGCACTATATAACGAGAGTCGACTTGCTTTTCTCATGGATCCACACGGCCTCCGTCGCGAAGGTTGTCGTTACGATTGAGGTGCGTTTGGATTTGCTGTTCTGCGTCTTTGAGGATTTTATCGATGTCCGCGTTAGGGTCGTCGAAGGCTTGGAAAGCTGCCCGTTCGATGGTCCGACGAAAAAATGCCGCGCCAGGAACGGATGGAATTGGAAATTGATTCGGACTCTCTGATAGCTCAACGAAGGTTCGAAACAGCGGATTCTCATCTAAATATGTTTGAAATTGAGGGTCTTGCGTTACGGTTTGGGAAACTGGAATCCAGCCTCCTTGCGAGCAAGTTTTGGCGGCTTGCGATGGATCGGTAAAGCCGATCCAGAATTTAGCAAACTCCCAGGCCCCTTCAGAGTTTTTGGCTCCTTTAGGAAAGACAAAGAAGTTGCCGTTGACCCACCCTGCATTTTTTCGCGGAGAATCTGTCTCAGGAATGGGGAGCGGGCATACGCCAAATTCTGGTGTCGCGACTCCCCTGGCCTGTCGGTTGTGAGTGAACGCCGCTAGATTTCGAACCCGCCATTGACCGTCCATGATTACGCTATATCGCCCTGACATTTCTTGATCGTCTAAGGGGAGTAGAGGGAATGTTTTACCCGGCAGTGATTGGTCACCTTGACGGAAGGCCGAGAGATTGTCGGATCCGTAGCGCTGGGCATAACTGGCCATCCATTGAAGTGCACCCCGGATGGGTGGCGAGTCAACGACGACTCGCTGTGATGAAGCATCATAGAAATCTCCGCCGAAGGCATACCCCCAGGCCCATAGTCTGCGCGAGTCGGGGATGTAGCCATAGCTTTGTTTTTTCTCGGTGGACTGAAAAGGAGCCAGAGTATTGGCGATTTCATCGAGGTCCGAGATCGTTCGTGGCGGCTGAAGTTGATGCTGTTCGAGTACAGTTTTGTTGTAATAAAGCGCGCGAATATCCAGGCCATTACAAAGCCCGTACATTTTGTCTTGATACGTGGATAATCGGCGGGCGGAATCGAGTATCCAGCGTTCGATTTCAGTTACCTCTGCTGCCGGGGCAATATCGACGAGGGGTTGGATAACTCCTCGCTGACCCCAGTCAGCTAACACAGGATCATCTTGGTTGACGATATCCGGTGGGTCACCGCCGGCGACTGCTAAAAAAAGCTTGGCTTGCAGGTTGTTACCGGGCATCGCAACGGGGCGAACGAAGTACTTTGTTTGTGAGGCATTGAATCGACGGGTGACATCGTCAACGACATCGCGATCTTCTCCCCCCCAAAAATGCCAAAAAATCACTTCGGACCGACCGCTCGAATTTTCAGGGTCCTGTTCGTGGTTCCAGTTCTTGAGAAGCGCAGCAACGACTAAGAGGCTAAATAGAATTCCGATCAGTATATTGGTTTTTTTCATGAGCTCGTCCGGTAGTGAACCCAGTGTTTCGAAGTTCGGAACAACAGCGTCGTGGCGGCCAAAAGAAGTACAAATAGGACCCATGCCATGGCAGAGGTGTAGCCCATTTCGAAATCAGCAAAGGCGGATAGAAACAACTGCATTGAAATTAGCATCAGTGAACCACCGGGTTCGCCCGTCCCTTCGCTTAAAACATAGACTGAGGCAAACGTCTGTACGCTGCGGATGAGTCCCATGATTAGATTGAAAAAAATAACAGGTGAGAGCATTGGGAGTGTGACGTGGTAGAATTTCCTGATGACATTGGCTCCGTCAATTTCTGCCGCTTCGTATAGTTGTCCCGGAATATCGCTGATCGCCGCCAGGTAAATCACAACGAAGTTACCGACGCCCCACATCGTCATTAAAATTAACGCGTCTTTGCTTCCGAATAAATTTAGGGTGCCTCCCTGAAGCCACTGGGAGAACTCAGTGAATCCTGCAGGGCTGAGCGCCGATCGGGATTGGTTTAGCCAGTTTTGACTGGGGATCCCAATCCATGAGAGCAAGTAGTTGATCATTCCACTCTCTGGATCTAGAAGCCAAATCCAAAGCACACTCGCGGCGACGATTGGGATTACCGAGGGAAGGAATACAAGCGTTCGGTAAATCGCCTGGCCTTTGACTTTCGCAGAAAGCAGGGTCGCCAGGAGAACTCCGGTGACGACAGACAGCGAAACAGAAATTAACGAATAATAGAGGGTGTTGGTCAGAGCCAGCCCGAACCCTTTTTGGCTTTGTAGCTCTGAAGTAAGACGTCGATAGTTTTCAAGACCAATGAACTCTGGCGGATTAATTAGGTCAAAACGACAGAGGCTCCAGTAGAAAGACGCGGCAAATGGCCACGCGAATAAGAATACGAACCCAATAATCCAAGGCGAGCAAAACATTAGCCCGGCAAAACGATCGACTTTTTCAGATTGTTTAAGATGGGTCGTAGATTGGGACACGGGTACAAAACTGCTGGGAATTCGTTGAATAGTCTACGCGTCATGATAATGCATCAAGGGAATGGGCGTGAGCGAGATGCGGCAGCGTTTTGGAGATTCTTGAATGGGCTGAATTAGGTTGGAGCTGGCAGTGGAAGTTTTTCTTTCCTGTAGCAGCGAAACAGCCCGTGGGAAATGCAATCACCTTGTCAGTACAACGTTGGGCAAGTTATCTTAGCATCTACGCAATTCCAAATTTTAGAAAATAATAATGAACGATATTTTTGAAGATCTCCAATGGCGAGGATTGATTCATCAAACGACTGCGGATGAGCTGTTGCCCCAATGGTTGTCTTCCGGGTCGCGAACGGTTTACGCTGGATTTGATCCGACCGCTGATAGTCTTCACGTTGGAAGCTTGTTGCCTCTGATGATGTTGCGCCGCTTTCAAAAGGCTGGGCATCGGCCAATCGCAATTGCGGGTGGGGCAACTGGAATGATTGGAGATCCAAGTGGTAAAAGCGCGGAGCGAAATCTCCAAACGCCAGAGCAGCTGGCGGCCAACCTGGCTGGGATTGAATCCCAAATGAGACATGTCCTTGATTTCGAATGCGGGGAAGCGTCAGCAGTATTGGTAAATAACAATGACTGGATGAGCCAATTCAGCTACATCGAATTTCTGCGAGATGTCGGGAAGAACTTTCCAGTTAATGTGATGCTTGGCAAAGAGTCGGTGAAAAGCCGACTTTCGAGCGAGGCAGGGCTTAGTTACACCGAATTTAGTTATATGCTGCTGCAGGCATACGATTTCGTGCACCTGCATCGGGAGCACGGATGTGAATTGCAGATCGGAGGAAGCGATCAATGGGGGAATGTTACCGCGGGGATTGATCTTGGCCGCCGCATGCTAGGAGCTCAGCTGTACGGGATGACTTGCCCTCTGCTCACAAAAACAGATGGCTCAAAAATGGGGAAAACTGAGTCGGGTGCGATTTGGTTGTCAGCGAAAAGAACCAGCCCGTACAAATTCTATCAATATTGGCTCAACGTGGCGGATGAAGATACCGGAACGTGCCTCCGTTTTTTGACCGAGCTCGAGCGTTCGGAGATTGAAGCGTTGGACGAATCGCGGGTTTCGGCTCCTCAACAAAGAGCCAGTCAAAAAAAGCTCGCCGAGGAGTTAACTCGCTTAATTCATGGTTCAGCCGGCCTCGCGGCAGCCCTTCAGGCAACAGAGATCTTTTTTGGTGCGGAAATTGAAAATCTGGATGACCGACAGTTGATCGATATCTTCGCCGACGTCCCCAGTTGCGAGCTTCCTGCAGCAGAATTGTCCGGCGAAGGCCTTGGGTTAATGGATGCGTTGGTCAAATCAGGTTTAATGAAATCCAACGGCGAAGCGCGCCGCGCAATCAAACAGGGTGGTATTTATATTAATAACCGTCGCGTTGGTGAAATCGATCGGCGTTTGACGTCTGCAGATTTAACAAGCGAGACGGTGGTTGTTCTGAGAAGCGGTAAAAAGAAGTATGCGTTATTAAGGTTTAGCAATTAGTTGCGATTACCGCGTTAGCCTAATCTCATACTTTGAACCGCCACTATATAAACGCTGAGTTCGCGTTTCCCCTAATCGCTGAGTGGCGCTCAATTAGTTGCCAGCAGATTCGTAAAAAACAGGATGCTGCGCTCGATCTGCCAGCAAAATCGATGCTGGCAAGCGGGTTTTTCCCTCTCCATGACTGTTAAATTGTAACAATCATACGAATCATATCGGAAATTCTAATGAGTTTGAGCTTTCTGTGTCGATGCTTTCTACCACATGTACCACTATTTCGGGCACCTTGTGCGCTGGAGATTGTGGATAACCTAGCCCTGAAAGCGTCGGGATTCGTCTCGGGAGACATCGATGAAGATAAGATTGAGCCTTTTCTGCATTGCCTTGGCAATCATTGCCTGTAACATCGCAGATGCTCAGATAATGCAATCAATGCATAACGGAGCATCTGCCCAATCGGTTTATCAGCCAGTCCAAGGAGACTTGCTGAGCCCCACCACCACTGGGATACCGGGAAGGTTATGGTTTGAAACCAATTTGGCGGACCAAGGCCTCGGTTGGAGTGGAACCTATTTCACGATTGGCGGTAAAACCCGTCTATTCGAGGACAGGTTTGACGGCCGTTGGTTGCTGGAAAGCCAGATTCACTACAATGTGAGTGAAGGCGGCGGTGCCTTTGCGAACATCGGTGTGGAACGCGTGTTCTCAATCCCGGCAGCTGAGGCTGATGTCAGCTTCGGCCTTTGGTACGACTACAACGGTGATCGAAAAGAAGACTTTTCGCACACCTTTCACCAAGTCGGTATCAGTGGGAAAATCAAAAAAGAAAAATGGGACTTGTTAGTCAACGGTTATCTTCCGACTGGCGTGCAAGACTATTCTTACGGCGACCCTCTCGGGCTCGATTGCTTTGTTGGCAACGAGATCGTCATTATTCCTGGAATTGACAGTGCCTTGTCAGGTTTCGATGTAACTCTTCGAACACGGCCTAGACAGCTTGCTGGGGTCAATGGATATCTTGATATCGGCGGTTATGGTTACAACTCAGATTTGATTGACTCTTTCGGTGGCGGAAAAATCCGATTGGGTTTTCAGGGCACTCGAGGGATGATGGTTAATCTTGAGGTCAATCAGGATGATCGATTTAACACAACGGGTGTTGTCGGATTGGGTTGGGTCTTTGGACAAAACGCAGGCGGCCGTGGAAGCGAGTACGCTGGGCTTGGTCGCGATCTCGAAACTTCGGTTCGAAATGATCATATCGTTGTCTTCAACCAGGATGTTGTTCTGGCGATGGATCCAACGACAGGTGCGGCTTACAATGTCATTCATGTTGATAACAACGCTGATCCTGCAGTCGAAAATGGAACGGCGGAACGTCCTTACTCAACACTCATTGCTGCTCAAAACTTGAGTGCTGAGGGCGACGTCATCCTGGTTAACTCGGGTGACGGAACGGACCGAAACATGGATGCAGGAATCCAGCTACAAAACAATCAGCGATTGTGGGGTAACGGACAGGCAATCTTGATCCCAATTCAGAATGGTGAGTTCTTTGAGCTATGCACCAATCCACTTGGAGTCACACCAACCATCTCGAATGCTGGTGGATTTGCGGTTGTTACTTTAGCTGACAACAACGATGTTGCTGGAATTAACATTGACGCAACGGGCGCTCAATTTGGTATCTTCGGTAATGGCCAGGGAACCAGTGTTCGAGATAACACGATTTCTGGGGCAGACTCACACGGTGTCTTCCTGTCGGGTGTCACAGGCGATGTTAACATTGCTAGAAACCTGCTAGACAACAACGATGGAAGTGGTTTGTTCATTCGCAACGCACTTGATACAACCCAAGACATCGTTATTGAAGAGAACATTGCAACGAATAACTTCCTCGACGGTATCCAGATGCGGAACTACGACCCCGCATCACTCATGATTCTTAGTAACACGACGGATAACAATCTGAGAAGTGGTCTTCACCTTGAAAACTACGCGAATACTACCGGGGCCGGCATTACAATTCAGAACCACACCTCGACTGACAACGCCAGTCACGGTGTTCATATGAACCAGGGCTTAGGAAGCTTCACTCTAGTCGACTCGAATATTACTGGAAACAACGGAGCTGGTTTGTTGCTTGAGAACTGGCAGACTGCTGATCCAGATTTCATCAACATCGCAACAACAGACGAGGGCACAAGTACGATTTCGAACAACGGTGCCTTTGCTAATATTCAGATCTTTATGAGTAACGGTGGCGAACGAGCACAGGTTAACATCGAAAACCAAACGCTCAGCGGCGGTGTCCGCGGTGTCGCTGCTCGAATCGAAGGTGTTGACGGAGTGGGTGCTCGCACGACACTCGGAATCAACATCGCCAGCACGAATGAGATAGATGGTAACGTTAACGATGGTATTAACCTCAGTGCAATCAACAGTGGCTTGATTGAGGCAACCATTGGCGACGAAGACAGTGCACTGCCTATGACGATTCTTGATAACGCCATCGGCGGCGGCAACGGTATCTCTCTGGTAGCTCAGGGAATCAACGGTCAGCCGCAGGGTGAGATTCAGGCGAGCATTAGAAACGTAGATATCAACAATGCCATCAGTCGAATCATCGTCCCTGGTGGAACTGACCTCATCGTGCCGACCACAGGAATTGCCATCGACAGTAGCGGAAACGCTCTTGTTGGTGTCGATATCAAAGACGTCGCGATCGGAGCTCCTGGAGCAGCCGGCGACCGTACTACTCAGCGTGGTATCGCGATGGACTTCAGCAACAACGGTTCTGAGTTGATCAACCGAGTTGGAATCGATGATGTGACAATTTTCTCCAACACAGCGATTGCACTGGACACAGGGTTTGATACTTACACCGATTTGACAGTGGAGAATTCAACGCTTCGTTCTAACGGCCCGCAAAGTGTTGGCGGTCGAGCTGATAACACTCCCTTCGTTGGTGGTCCAACGGTTGGTATCGATATCAATGCTCAGGGACGTGGAGTGTTCACTGGACAGTTCAATGCCCTGTTGCCAAACTTGCCAATCGAATACGGATTCTTAACTCAGGTGTCAGACGGAGATCTTGATAACTTGACCAAAGTCACTTTGGAAAACAACTCGATTCGAGACTTCGTTCTCAACGGAGTTGATATCTCGGCTCAGGGTGACGCACAAATGTTGGTTGACGTAACTGGAAACGACATTTCAAACAACGGTGCAGGGCTTAACAACCATCCAGCGGATAATCCGGCATTCCCACTGGGAACTACGGCTGATCCAAACCAGTTGTTCTTCCTGGATGGTTTGAATATCGATGCTTTGGATGACTCGACTATCTCGACCAACATTGTCAGCAACTTCTTTGTTGATAACTTTGAGCGAGGAGTTAGCTTGAATACGTTTAACTCAGCTACGATCAACGCCTTCATGGATAACAATACGTTCTTTGGTAACGATCGAGGTTCGGAAGACTATACATTGCCAAGACTTGGAACCGGTATTTTCGAAGGACCAAGAACTGCTCTCAATACAGCGGGTGAGTTTGCGATCGAAGCGATCAACAACGAAGAGTTCTACATTCGGGACTACGAGAGCCGGATCTTTGTTAACGGTGACGGAGACCCTGCAACTTTGGGTGGAGCTGATCTTCCGGCCGACACCCCGGGTATCTTCTTCCCAATCAATGCAGGGGTTGACATCTTCGGATTCCCAGTGGCCTTCGGAACTGCGGATTTGAACCTGTCGATGACAAGCAACGCTCTGCAGTTACCCATTCCTGACTTCCAGAACTTTGCTGTCCCACCGGGAGATTTCACTCTCGGACTTGACGGCCTGACAAATGGTTTCACTGGTCCATTCATTGGTGTCTCGGACACTGGATTTGGTGCGACGATTGTCTTGATTGGCAATGAAGAAGCATTCTTCACAGGTCAAGGATTCTAATCTAAGAGACTGCACCTTAACCTTGGGGTGAAGTTTAAAAATACAACGGGAACCGGTCATGTACTGGTTCCCGTTTTTTTTTGGCTCATTTCATTACTGGTTATTAAGCTGCCTTGAATGCTAGCAGTTATTGCGCAGCAAAAAAGTCGTGCAGCTGCTATCTTTCAAGCGGGCATAGTTATGAGGAGTTAGCGGTTGAAGATTTTGCAGGTCATTTCGGGAAAGACAGTCAACGGGGCGATGACTTATTGCAAGTTCGTTACCGAACAGCTGACATCGTTAGGCCACGAAGTTACGATTCTTGGGCGACCGGATGGCTGGATCAGAGATAATGTTGATCCAAGCATTCAGTTTGTGCCGTCGGAATTGGCTCGAAGTCCTTCAGAGATTAGCCGGGTGGCGAGGTGGGTCAAAGCGAACCAGATTGATGTTGTCCATACTCACATGAGTCGAGGGCATGCCTTCGGCGTTCTTTTGCGATGGATGACGGGCGTGCCCGTAGTTGCGACGGCGCACAATCAATCCTTCCAACTGCACTGGCGGATGAATGATTATGTAATTGCCAATTCACAGGCGACTTACGACTATCAACGTCGCGTCAATCGTGTAGCGAATCGCCAGATGGAAACGGTTCATTGCTTCACTGACCTTGAGCGGTTTAAGCATGTCAAGCCATTGGATGTAACGATTGTGAGACGTCAATTACGACTGAAGGGCGATGAATTTTTAGTTGGCGTTGTTGGGGAGGTGGTCGCTAGGAAAGGGCATCTCTATTTATTCGAGGCACTTTCCCGAGTCGTCAAGGAAGTTCCGAATTTAAAGTTGGTGTTGTTAGGACGGTTCAATCGGAATGAAGCGTATGTCAAAAAACTACGCGCGATACAATTGCGGGACAAAATATTCTGTCATGTAAAATGGCTGGGCTTGCGGTGGAATATTCAGGATTTCATGGCTGCATTTGATTTAACAGTAGTGCCGTCTGTCGAAGAACCGCTGGGTCTGGTCGCATTGGAGTCGATGGCGGCGGGTACGCCGGTGGTGGCATCGGATACCGGTGGACTGCCAGAGATTGTTCGTCCGGGAGAGAACGGATTACTTGTGCCTCCAAAAAATCCGAGGGCGCTTGCGGAAGCCATTATCAAGATGGCGGCGATCTCGGAATCGGAACGTCAGCGATTGGGAGAAAAGGGGAGGCAGATGGTTCAAGAAGAATTTGATCCTCAAGCATTAACGCGGCAGGTTGAGAATGTCTTTCACCGGGTCGTGGCGACACGTCGCGCGGCATAGACGATCGGGGCAGTTGGTGTTCTTTGGGCCAAACTAGACGGAAAATCAATGCTTCCAGGACGCGGATGGTTTAGGATAGTTTGCCTTCAGGCTCGTGATTCGGTGTGATCGAATGTCTGGTCTGCGTTTGTTTATCTTGGTGAATTTAGATGTTGGGTAATTGGCAGTGGAAGATATCCGTAATAAGCCTTCGTTTACTTTGGATGATGCGGCCAGTATTGCCGGGGAGCACTTTGGAATCTTTGGCGTGGCGACCGCGTTGCCTGGCGAGCGGGATCAGAATTTTAAAATTACTGCTCAGGTTGGTGAGTTTGTAATAAAAATTTCCAACCCAGATGCTTCGTTAAATGTGCTGGCCTTGGAAAACGCTGCGATTCAGATAGCTGGTGGATTGGCAGATTCAGAACCACATGCGTTCGAGGTGCCCAAGCTCATTCGCTCAAAAGCGGGCAGCACCATTGTGGCAGTTCAGGGTAGTGCTAAACAAATCTGCCAGGTGCGGTGCATCAGTTTCTTGCGAGGCGTACCGTTAGCGAAGTTTGAACACCATTCCCCTGCTCTGCTGAGAGAGCTTGGTCGCCAACTGGCATCTTTAGATAAAAGCCTTTCGGCGTTGAATAGCAGTGTCGCCGCTCAGCGCAATTTAAAGTGGGACCTGTTGAAGGCAGCGGAAATTGTTAAGGCAATCGGCCCAAATTTTGAAGACCCTGAAAAACGATCTCTTTTGGGTACGTTCGTTTCTCACTATCAAAAAATTGAATCTCGGATCGATTCTCTTCCCCGTTCTGTCATTCACAATGATGCCAACGATTACAACATCTTAGTTTATCAGGACGAGGAGACGAGTCAGGCATTGATCAGCTTGATTGATTTTGGCGACGTTCTATTTTCGCACACCGTTTTCGATCTCGCCATTTGCGGTGCTTATGTCATTCTCGAGAAAGACGATCCCGTGTCGGCAATTTGTGAATTAGTTGCCGGTTATCACGAGATCTCTCGATTGAGTGAGCTTGAATTATCCGTCTTGTTTCCATTGATTTGTATGCGGCTTTGCCAAAGTGTTTGTTTGGCTTCCGAGCAACATTCGCTGCAGCCAGATAACGAATACCTGCGAATCTCAGAAACGCCTGCTTGGTCAGCACTAGAGTTGGCTTCCACGCTTGAATTCTCAGCGGTGCATTCCAGCCTATCTCAGGCTTGTGGCGGAGTTGCGGCGAAAAATACATCCGGTGGGTCGCTCGATTCTGATGATATTAAGAGGCTGCGGAATCAGTATGTTGCACCTTCGTTAAGTTTGGCTTACGAAAAACCTTTGCACTTCGTCCGTGGCAGCGGCCAGTATTTGTTTGACGCTTCTGACGTGACGTATCTGGACTGCGTCAATAACGTTTGCCATGTTGGGCATTGTCGCCCGGAAGTTGTCGATGCGGCAGCACTGCAGATGGGGCAACTCAACACCAATACCCGTTATTTGCATGAGAATGTCGTTCGCTATGGTGAGCGATTGGCTGCAACGCTGCCGGACGGTTTGGATGTTTGTTACTTTGTTAATTCTGGAAGCGAAGCAAACGATCTTGCCGTTCGCATAGCAAGGGCGTACCGGGCCCAGCAAGATTTTGTCGTCATTGACCATGCCTATCATGGGCATGTCAGTTCGCTGATCGACTTGAGCCCATATAAGTTCTCTCGCGTTGGTGGAGCTGGCAAGCCTCCTGGAACACACGTGGTTCCAATTCCTGACGGTTACCGGGGAACCTATAAAACCCATGAGCCCGAGTGCGGCGCAGCGTATGCAGCGATGGCTAATCAAGTTTTAGAGGTGGCGACTTCGGGGGGGCGCACGATCGCGGGGTGCCTGGTCGAATCAATCCTTGGTTGCGGAGGGCAGGTTCCTTTGCCAGTGGGCTATTTAGAACGGTTGTACGCCAAAGTAAGACAGCATGGCGGACTGTGTATTGCAGATGAAGTTCAAATTGGATTCGGACGTGTCGGGTCTCACTTTTGGGGATTTCAGCAACATAATGTTATCCCTGATATTGTGACGATGGGGAAACCAATTGGAAACGGGCATCCGCTCGGTGCTGTCGTGACGACGCGAGAGATTGCTGATGCCTTTGACAATGGCATGGAATATTTTAATACGTTTGGTGGCAACCCCGTTTCCTGCGCTGTTGGGTTGGCGGTCCTCGACGTAATCGAAAAAGACCAACTTCAAGAAAAGGCAGCAAAAATTGGTGACTGGTTACTGTCTGAGTTGGGTGAGTTGAAGGTTCAATTTCCGTGCATTGGGGATGTTCGAGGTAGCGGTTTATTTTTGGGAATTGAGCTAGTGCTTGATCACCATCTTTTATTGCCTGCGACCGATCTCGCCAACGCAGTTGTGGAGCGCATGAAGGATCGCCGTATCTTATTGAGCACAGACGGCCCTTTTGGGAACGTTATCAAGTTCAAGCCGCCGATGGTCTTCACCGAGGGGGATGCTGAACGTCTGGTAACGACTTTGCGCGAGACTTTTGATGAGCTTGCCTGAGTCTTAGTTGTGTTGCAGCGCGATGCTTTTGTGGTGTATCTTCGATTGGCTCTTGAAAATCGAGCCTTTCCGCTCAACTACGGATGCGAGATTCCGTTTAAGGCTGCGGTCAATTCTCTGAGCGACGGGTGGTTTCGCCCGGTTTAGCTTCCCTAATGTCCATGAAATGGTGTTTAGTTTGGATGGGATCGAAGAAAACTCGAAAACTATTTACAAAACACATATTATTTTTTTTCCTAATAGAAACAGGACTGCTACGTTTTGTAGTTGAGATGGGTTTTTCAATCGGTTGAAAACTTCGATATACTAACTGACTGATTTTGCGGGAAATCTTCGAGAGAAATTTTGTGAGATAATTTGTAGTTTGAAGTAAGGCGTTGTAATCTGTCGAAATGGTGACGCACAAAGCATTGTTTGGCTTGGCTGGTAAGGTGATTTGGCAATGAGTCGTAAATTTTCTCAATCAAGGATCAGTCTCATTTTTATGGGGATTTGTCTTGGTTTGGTGGCGAGATACCTTCTTGGTGCACCAGCGGAGGATGAATCACCAAAGATGGGAATTGATCGTCCAATCGATCCTGCTGTGGTTTCTGATGATGTTGAAACGAAGGTTAGCACTGTAACTGACGTGCGAGCTGAAGAGTTGCCGTCAGGTTTGGTGCCTCCAATTGTGTTGCCCTCCCAGGCAAATTCTCTTGTTTTGAAAGAGGGAAGATATCAGGAGCAGTACTTTCCACAAGAGAGTGCATTCACTCATGGCGAGGCCGCTTTGTTTGAGGCTCACGGTACTCAGTTATGTGCTTCTGGATGTGCTGTGAGTCGGCACCCCACAGGAGAGCTTTCTGACGCCCGTTACTGGGAGTTAATTTCTCAGGTGGATAGTGGCCCCATGTCGGAGACGAATCAAGCACTCGAAGAATTGATTTTCTTTGGCAGTCAAACGAGGCGGCAAATCAATGTAAATGGATTTGGCAATCTAGATTCTGGTTGGTCTGGGTTTTTGGGGAAACAGCTTGCTTGTTCCCATGCACAGATTTCTATTCGAGTCACCGACGAAGAAGGGGCCGTGAGAACATGGGTCGAACCGACTTTGGTTCCGTTTGATCGTCGCCATGTTTTCGAAATGAAAACTAATTCCCTGCAACCTCTAGTCACTAGTGGAACGGTGAAACGTGTCGGGTTGAATCACGCTTGGATTCGTTTGTGACTCGAAGGCGTCCACTTTGTGGCAGGGCCGTGGTTCACGGTCCAGCGAGATGGAGAAGGTTGGCAGACGCTTGGGCAAGTTTGGATTAGCGATGGAGCCCAAGACTGCCAAGGGAAAATTGAAGTGAAAATCGAATTAGAGCGAGTCGATACCGCGTCTAAGAACAGCTAGTTTTTTCAAGTTGTGATTGAATTAAAATAAAAGTGGATTAAACGAAAAAGTAATTTGTCATTTTAAGCAGGTTCAGTAATGAAGAAACGAGACCTATTTACATTCTTTTTTTCAGTAGTCGCGGGCTTAGTGATACTGGCTCAAGTGAAAGCTGATCCCTGCGGAATGGTACCTCCAATTTTTACTGGAGATCAATCGCCCATCACACGTATTGGGTTACAGAAAACTTATGTATTTCATAAAGACGGGGTGGAGACGTTTGTGATTCGGCCCGGTTTTTCTGGGAACGTTGATAATTTTGGAATGTTAATTCCGTTTCCCAATCCGCCTGAGTTAAGGAAAGTTGCGGACGATACGTTTGAACAAATTGCCAATGCGATCGATCCGCCAGAAGTAGTTGTCGATTTGAGGTTCAAAATGCAGGGAAATCTTGCCGCCAGCTTTGGAGGTGGGGTAAGATTCGCGGAGAGCGACAGAGCGCTGATGATGCGGAAGAATTCAGTGCAGGTGTTAAAAGAAGAAGCGGTCGGGATGTATGAAGTAGCAGTTCTCACAGCCGGTTCGGCGGAAGCTCTCAAGAAATGGATGGATAAAAACAGCTATAAGTATCCGGAAGGGATGGACGCTGTCACGGCTGATTACATTTCCGAAGGTTGGTGCTTTGTCGCGGTCAAAACAAAGGTAGGCGATCGCGGTGCTGTTAACCCTCAACCTGGACAGCGTCGAGTAAAACCTGATCTGCCCGACGGTAGTGTTTTCGATGGGAACGTTCAGGGGATGGGGTTTCGTTTCAAATCGGAGGAGTTGGTCGTGCCGATGAGATTGTCAGCATTCAACAAAGGCGAGTTGCGGAACGTTGTCTATTTGTTGACCGATGGGCCGCGGAAGATCCGAGCAATTCCCGAGGAGTATGTCGTTCGGCAGGTCAGCGGTATCGATTTGTTCAATAACGTCACGCGTCCGTTGCCACTTAGGATTATTGGTGGAACGGAAAAAGATATTCCTGAATATCGTCGAAAGCAACTTGTGAAAGAGCGGGATCCGGAGTCAAAAAACGGAGTTGCGAAAGAGTTGTTTGCGTCTGACCTCCTTGCGGTTGCCTATGGCACGCTTTCTCATGGCCATGAAGAACAAGAAAAAGAACTGTTAAGCATTGGAGAGTATTTTGGGCTCCGCGGACCGGCCATTGATCGTAAGAATGCTACAGCTTTGAAGAGCGATCGGGAGAAAACGGTCGCCTCGGGACTCGAGCTATTGGAATCGATGACTCTCACGGTTGTGGATGGCGACTTTCCAAGAGAGGTTCTAGCGAAAGAGAATTTGACGTTTGCTAATTATCGAATGCCTCGCAACCTAAATAATACGTTGAACTATGATGCCAAACGATTTGGTCCGGCCCCCAAGAAATCGGGAAAGCGAAAGGTTGGTTCGATTGACTGGAACGAGGTTGATTCGGCTGTGATTACACGAAATGAAAGAGAGTCCGAGCCGACAGTCGAGAATGGCTTGAGTGCGACCTCTTATACTTCTGGCATTTTGTTTTTTGGATTTTTGGGAATGTTGGTTTTACGGCGATCCCGAGTACGGCGATCGTCGCCATGTTGATGATAGGCGCCTTGGCTATCCCGGCCTTGGCTGCTGAACCGAATGGTCTTGATTCGCAGAACGGGATGGTGGCGCAGTTCGAGACATCAAGAATAGCGATACAAGTGAATTCGAATTGCAAATCATAGCGATATTGCAGGCAGTGGAGTGGTGTTTCAGTTAAATAATGCGAGCGGTCGGTTTCAAGGCGGTCATGCGTTGCATTTTTGAGAAACTTTAACAAAGTAATTTGTCATTTTAAGCAGGTTCAGTAATGAAGAAACGAGACCTATTTACATTCTTTTTTTCAGTAATCGCTGGCTTAGTGATACTAGCTCAAGTGAAAGCAGATCCCTGCGGAATGGTACCTCCAATTTTTACTGGGGGCCAATCGCCAATCACACGTATTGGGCTGCAGAAAACTTATGTGTTTCATAAAGACGGGGTGGAGACGTTTGTGATTCGGCCTGGTTTTTCCGGGAACGTTGATAATTTTGGAATGTTAATCCCGTTTCCCAATCCGCCTGAGTTAAGGAAAGTTGCGGACGACACGTTTGAACAAATTGCTAATGCGGTAGATCCGCCAGAGGTGGTCGTTGATCTGAGGGTGAGGATGAAAATGTTGGCTCGCGGCGGCGCAGCCATGCCCCTGGCGGCGGCGATGGAAGATTCACCGCTGATGATGCAAAAGAATTCAGTGCAGGTGTTGAAAGAAGAAGCGGTCGGGATGTATGAAGTAGCAGTTCTCTCAGCCGGTTCGGCGGAAGCTCTCAAGAAATGGATGGATAAAAACAGCTATAAGTATCCGGAAGGGATGGACGCTGTCACGGCTGATTACATTTCCGAAGGTTGGTGCTTTGTCGCGGTCAAAACAAAGGTAGGCGATCGCGGTGCTGTTAACCCTCAACCTGGACAGCGTCGAGTAAAACCTGATCTGCCCGACGGTAGTGTTTTCGATGGGAACGTTCAGGGGATGGGGTTTCGTTTCAAATCGGAGGAGTTGGTCGTGCCGATGAGATTGTCAGCATTCAACAAAGGCGAGTTGCGGAACGTTGTCTATTTGTTGACCGATGGGCCGCGGAAGATCCGAGCAATTCCCGAGGAGTATGTCGTTCGGCAGGTCAGCGGTATCGATTTGTTCAATAACGTCACGCGTCCGTTGCCACTTAGGATTATTGGTGGAACGGAAAAAGATATTCCTGAATATCGTCGAAATCAACTTGTGAAAGAGCGGAATCCAGAGCCGAAAAACGGAATTGCGAAAGAGTTGTTTGCGTCTGACCTCCTTGCGGTTGCCGATGGCACGCTTTCACTTGGCCATGAAGAACAAGAGAAAGAACTGTTGAACATTGGAGAGTATTTTGGACTCCGCGGACCGGCCATTGATCGCAAGAATGCTACAGCTTTGAAGAGCGATCGGGAGAAAACGGTCGTCTCGGGACTCGAGCTATTAAAATCGATGACTCTCACGGTTGTGGATGGTGATTTTCCAAGAGAGGTTCTAGCGAAAGAGAATTTGACGTTTGCCAATTATCGAATGCCTCGCAACCGAAATAATACGCTGAATTATGATGCCAACCGTTTCGGTCCGGGTTCCAAGAAAGAGGGCACGCTAAAAGTTGGCTCGATTGATTGGAGTGAGGTTGATTCGGCCGTGGCTACACGAAATGAAGGAGAGTCCGAGTCCACAGTCGAGAACGGCTTGAGTGCGACCTCTTATACTTCTGGCATTTTGTTTTTTGGATTTTTGGGGGTGTTGGTTTTGCGGCGATCCCGAGCGACGATGGTTGTGGTTGTCCTGATGATCGGTGCCTTGGCTATCCCGGCCTTGGCTGTTGAACCAAACGGTCTCGAATCGCAGGACGAGATGATTGCTCAACTTGACACATCAAAAACAGCTCAGTCGGCGATCAAGTCGATCGTAGCCAATACGAAAGAGAGTGATGCCAATCGCGAGGCGATGATCAAAAAGCTCTTGGCGGTGATAAGCATAGACGAGAATATTCCTAAGCGAGGCTGGGCCATTGCGGCGCTAGCTGAAATTGGAGGGCAGGATGTTGATGAATATCTTCTAAATGTTCATGCCAATAATGCACAAAATGCAGTCGTTCGAACTTGGGCTGCCGCAGCGAGAGTCTCGATGACAAAGACGACCAATGGGTTAATTGAAAAGGCAAATTTGATTCCTCAATTCCCAAGTTTAGGTCGTCCAATCGGAATGCGTATTGTCGAGGAAATGAAGGCGAATTCTGGGGATGTTAGTGCGAATCAGGTTTTAGAAGTTGCTTTCAAAGTGCCTCAAATTGCAGCGGCTCTCGCTCCGGTTATCACAAGATTTACTCCCCGGGAATTGGTCGAAGTCATGGTCGATGGGGATGTTGCTCAGGTGCGTCGCATGGCGGCTGGATATTTGGGTGCCATTGCTAATCAAGGAAAGCAGGAAGAGGTAGCAACGTCGGTGGTAGAGTCGCTGGCGTTTGATGCCATGGCGAAGGAAGTTCCCTGGAACGGAGGAGCCTTGTTTCTCCCGGGGATCTCTTGGGATAAACCAAATGCGAATAAGCTTGTGGGCGAATTAGTGAGATGGATGCTGTGGTGTGATGTAAATAACAAGCAGGAGGAGAAAAAACAAATTCATAACAACTTGCGTAGTTTGGCGTTGGCCAAAGCCGCAGGTTACAAGTCTCCAGGATGGCAGGAAACTGATACGAATGTGTGGTTAGCCACTTGGGGGGGCGTGGTAGGCCGGAAGGGAATCGCCGAAATTTTGGAAGAGCAGGATCTCGGTGCAAGTCGGAAATATGGAGTTGTGTTGAAGGGTTTAAAGTAGAGCCACGCCGAAGAGTGTTTGGTTTCTGTGGCTTTGGGTAGATCTGTTAGCATTTAGAAGTTCAATAAAAGCGGGGTTTGTCGCTGAGCTAGAAATATATTTTTGGAGTTTTTGCCCGTGAAATAAGTCGTTATCGCCCGCGGACTTAAATTCTGTAAACCGAAGCTGTTTTTTGCCGGTATACTTATTAGGAGTGAATAAAACTTTCGACGGGGAACCGGATCCAAATGGACTCACCTTCTGAATTTGAGCCTTCCGAATCTGAGCCTTCTAATTTAGAGGGTTTACCGGTCGATCATCAACTCAATCGCCGCCCTGACCCCGGGCGGCCACGGGTCGTCTTCACGAGCGAATCGGACTCTCCTGCTCAGCAGAGCCCAGCTGAACAATTTCTACTTCGAGCACCGGGTCAAGGATCTCAAGCTGACCCCTTTCCTGGCAGTGCAATTGTGGAGACGAGCGTCGCTCCAGAGCAGGAGCAAAGACCGAAGCGAACTCCCGGAGGCGACGTTTCGAGTTCGAGCAGTTCAGGCACTGGTTTTTTTGTTTTTAGCATCGTGTTCGTGCTGGGAATGTTTTTCCTTGGGCCGGAAATGGTTGAGAGATATCAATACTCTTCCACTCGCGGAAAAATGCTGGCGGAATATGATTTTGCTGTTGAGAACCTTGGAAAGCGACCGCTTACCGATGTGTCCAATGCGTATCAAATGGTTGCCCTCAGCGTCCGTCCGAGCGTGGTTAGCATAAACGCGATCAAGGACGGAAGTGGGAGGGTTGAGGAGAACGGCATGGGGTCAGGCGTGATCATGTCGACCGACGGATTTATACTTACCAATCAGCATGTCGTTCGTGGAGCCGACTCGATCTTAATTCAATTGCATGATCGGCGTCAATTCGTAGCGACGTTAGTCGGAGAGGATGAGTCCAGCGATTTGGCACTTTTAAAGATCGAAGCTCCGGATTTGATTCCTGCCACCTGGGGGGACAGTGAGCAAGTTAATGTTGGCTCGATTGTTTGGGCGATTGGAAGTCCCTACGGTTTTCAACACACCGTAACCTCGGGAATTATCAGTGGAAAAAATCGTCCCGGCGATATCAACCACCCAACGCAAAGTTTGCTGCAAACGGATGCTGCGGTGAATCCAGGGAACAGTGGTGGTCCATTAGTTGATGCTCAGGGGCGCGTGATTGGGATCAATACTTCAATTTTTGGGGACTCGTTCCAAGGGATCAGTTTTGCGGTTCCTAGTGAAACGGCCAAGTTTATTTATCGAGAACTTAGCAGTAAGGGTACCGTGACTCGCGGGTACCTAGGTGTGAAACCTGTCGAGGTAAAACATCGAGACGCGATGAGGTTGCAGCTTCCAGATCTTGATGGGGCGATGTTGTCCCAGGTTGTTGAGGGGGCTCCCGCTTTCGCGGCGGGAATTCGTTCCTTTGATATTATTCGTCAGTGGGATGACGTTGAAGTGAAAAATTTCAAACACCTTTATCGTTTAGCTGAAATGACGCGTCCACAGACACTTGTTCAGGTCAAATTAATTCGTGACGGAAAAGAACGGGTGACGCAGGTTGTTGTCGGGAAACGACCGGAAAACATGCGGTAGGCGATCGCGCGTGATCTAATTTTAGCCCCACCCACTCATCTTTATGCTTCTTGATCGCAGGAAGCCATTACCTTATTCGGGTTTCCATTAAGGTCTGCCTGGCTGTTAAGGTTTGCCTGGCTGTTAAGGTTTGTTTTTAAGATAGCTCTTCCCAGACCCGAGTTGTCGCTTCGGTTGCGTTATGTAAATGGTTTGAATAGATAATTCCCGTGGGTAGAACGTGGATTCGGTTCGATAATTACACAATAAGAGTTGCGGGTAAAAGCAATGCAAAAAGCTGTTGCGAAATGTATCGCTTTTAAAACCTGCAGCTACCACTTTCATTGATCGTTCTAATTGACTTTACAGGGAAGTAACGTCATCCATGCCTAGGCAGCAATCTACCGGCGAAAAACCAAATACTGTTAACCCCGGTAAGACCTCTTTAAATCGTCGTGGGGTATTGAAATCAGCAGTGGCGGTTGGCGCAGCCTTAACGGGCAATCAGTCCCTGCATGCAGACGGACGCCTTGGTAAGCTCGTGAAAATCGGTCAGCGGGCAAGATCTGGCCAATCTGCCTTAAAGCAGCGTGCCGCGAGTGATTACGCGCGAAGCTTACAGGCCTACGGAGGTAGGTTGGCGAATCCTATCCGCGATTTATTTCGGACTAGCCAGAATCCAGATTCTGTCCATTTTAGCGTCGTCGTGATTGGTTCGGGGTATGGAGCGTCGATTGCCGCGGCGCGCATCTCCCAAAGGTTAGGGGATCAATATCGGATGTGTATCCTCGAACGCGGGAAGGAGTGGGTTCCGGGGACTTTTCCGGATACATTTTCTGCCGTATCAGCGAATGCGAGCAATGTTTTCGCGGGGCCTACGAAGGGGCAGCGAGCGAGGCCGTTGGGTGTTTTTAATTTGATGATGAATGATGAAGTGAACATCCTCTCTGGGAATGGCCTTGGGGGAGGATCGTTAATCAACGCGAGCATCGCCTTGCGACCCAATTCAAAGGTATTTCAGCAACAGCGTTGGCCTGCCGCATTAAACAACGCGGAGGTTTTGCACCCTTATTACGATCGAGTCGCTTCGGCATTGAGCTTGAGCCGAACGCCGTTTGATCAAACACCGAAGGTCCGTATCAGGCGTCAAGCAGCGGAACAAATAAGTCGGCAACCTGTTTTTTTTGACCGATCAAATATTTCAGTCATGTATGACTATCGTTATCTGGATGAGGAATTTAGGAATTCTTTTGGGATGATTCAGCGACCGTGTACGTTGTGTGGAGATTGCACCAATGGGTGTAATGTCGGTGCGAAAAATACACTTGCCATGAATTATCTTCCAGTTGCGAAACACAATGGTACTGAGATTTATACTCAGGTAGAGGTGAATTCGATTGAAAAATGTGCAGGTTACTACCGGGTTCACATGACGCATATCGAAGAACGGAATGGCCAGGTTTCCCGGACTCCGCTGCAAGTTAATTCAGAGCTGGTCGTGGTTGGCGCCGGGAGTCCGGCAAGTGCTGCAATTTTGCTGGATTCGCAAGATGAAAAATTGCAGTTCTCTCCGAGTCTTGGAAGGCATTGGTCTGGTAATGGTGATGCGATTGGTTTCGTCACAGGCTTGCCTGGAGGAAACAATATCGGGGGTTTTGGAGCGTTTCAAGGACAGGGCAAGCAGGTCGGCCCGACGGTGCAGACGTCCCTAAATTTTTGCGACGATGAGGATTTTCGAAAACATTTGTTGATTCAGGATTCTTCGATTCCGCGGGGAGCGAAGAACCTATTTTCGGCTTTGCTGCGAGACCCCGAATTGGATCACTCGATGGTGATGCTGGGGATGGGGCATGACGAAAGTGCGGGCCGCCTAGTCAAGAAAATGGGGCGTTGGCAAATTAAATGGGAAGGGCTGAAATCGAGTGCCTATCGACAGCGAGTTTTCCGGCACTTTGAAAAACTGGCCAAGGCGCATGGGGGGCGTTATAAACGTCTGAAAGCATTCGGCGATAACCTCGTCACGGTTCATCCGCTCGGCGGGTGCGGGATGTCGGACGAACCAACTGAGGGAGCCGTCAATCATCTCGGACAGGTCTTTGATTATCAGCAGGGTGGATATTTGGACGCGGGGACTGGCGAGTTGGCAGTCCATCGGGGGTTGTATGTGTCTGACGGATCAGTGATTCCCACGGCGCTCGGGGTGAACCCCTACATGACCATCGGTGCAATTTCTGAGCGAATTGCGAATCATATCGTTAACAATCCGGAGCATTCGCATTTGTTTTCCGATTCGTCATTTTCCGGTTCATGAGAGCCATTTGAGAAAACTGCGGGGAAACATCGGGATGCATCAGTTTTCGGACTTCTGGAATGAATAAATCAGACAAGTTGGCCAAGTAAATTTGTTTTACGGTTTGACGAAAGCTTGCGCTGTGAGTAAAAAATAGGTAAATCTGTTGATGAGTGAGCTCCGCGAGGGGGAGCCGTGAAATGGGTCAGGCCTGAAATATGGAGCAGCCCTAAGCGGGGTACTCTTGTGCGGGGCTCTCTCATCCGCAGATTTTTTCGTAGACAGCGTTACGAATTTGAATTTTGCGGAAATTTTATCTGCGCCCCCACGCGTGTTTTTTCGGCCGCACCACAAAGAGTGGCTTTTCAGCCAAGGCGGCACCTACTCGTTGGCTTGGTGAATCGGTTAGAATTGGGCTCCACCAATGATGCGTGTTCAATTCTATGGCCAATGGTTTTGTGATGAATTCACCTTCGCCCACTGATGACGGACAATATAAAGTTGTCGCACTTAAATACCGCCCCCAGTTGTTTGGGGAGTTGGTTGGGCAGAGTCACATCGCGACCGCATTATCTAATGCGATTGATAAGAATCGTGTCGGTCACGCGTATCTGTTCACTGGAGCTCGAGGCGTTGGAAAGACTTCGTCTGCGCGTATTTTTGCAAAGTGTCTTAACTGCGTTGAAGGCCCAACAAAAACCCCGTGTGGAAAATGTAGTATCTGCGAAGCCGTTTCAGCGGGTGACGATGTTGATGTTTTAGAAATTGACGGCGCGAGTAATCGAGGAATTGATGAGATTCGATTGTTGCGGTCCAATGCGTCCGTTCGTCCAAGTCGCTGTAAATATAAAATCTATATCATCGACGAAGTGCACATGCTAACGATGCAGGCTTTCAATGCACTGCTAAAAACGCTGGAAGAACCGCCGCCGCACGTCAAATTTATTTTTTGCACGACGGACCCACAGAAAATACCGATCACAGTATTGTCGCGTTGTCAGCGATTTGATTTCTCACCCGTTCAGACAAATGAAATTTCCAAGCGTCTCGGCGAGATCGCAGCCAATGAAGGTGTGACTGCCGACGAGCAGGCACTGGCTTTGCTTGCTCGACGCGCCAATGGATCAATGCGAGACAGTCAGTCATTGCTTGAACAACTTTTCTCGTTTTGTGGGAACTCAATTTCAGTTCAGGAAGTCCATGAACTACTTGGGACTGCAGATATGGGCAGGATCGCCGATATCTCGACAGCAATGGTAAATGCTGATCCTATGGCCGCACTTAATTTAATTCATCACGGAATCACCGATGGTGTCGACGCCGGGCAAATGGCAGATCAACTGTTGGGCTACTTCAGGGACATGATGGTCGCGAGTGTCGATTGCAGTCCGGATACTTTTCTCAACTGTAGTGAGGGCGACCTCGAGCTTTTGAAAACACTTTCCGATGCCATTGGGCTGGAAACGATACTCACGATAGTTCAGTTGCTTGACTCTGCCGTCGTTCGGATGCAGTCAAGCCTGCACGGGAGAACGTTGTTGGAGGCTGCGGTTGTTCGGGTTTGCAATCTCGAGAAATTGGAAACGATTTCTGAATTGGTTTCTCAGTTGTCAGACCCCAAAGCCAGCAAGCCACCCGGAGCGGCGGCACCACGTCAGCGCGTTGAAATGAGGCGAGTCGATGTTTCTGGTGCTGCTGATCAGGCTGCCTTAAAAAAAAACGGAATAGCTCCTAGTCCGGAACCTCAGAAGCCGGCGAACGATGCCGTCGCAACAGAGGCTCAAGTTGCTTCTGTAACAACATCACAACGAGCGGACGCGAAGGAAGACCGAGGGAGTTCGGAAGCAGTTGCTGTCGACGTCCCGGTCAAACCAGCGGCCACGGTTGTTTCAGCGTCGGCTGGCGGAAGTCAGGCAACCGGGGATTTGCAGCCAGCTGTCGAGGCTATTCCTCAGTCAGATTCTCATTCGACGCCGTCAGATACGGGTTCGATCGAAGCTCATTGGAAAACGGTTCTCGAAACGATGGGTGATATGACGGCCGAAATGGCTGCCAATTATGAGTCGGTTGAACTGAAAGGGGCGGATCAGCTGCTCGTTACTTTGCGGGACAAGGTAAGTCGAGATCTATGCATGAAGCCCGAACGGCGCGTTCGTTTTGAAGAGGCATTTGAAAAGGAAACCCGGCAGGCGGTTCGCGTTGAGTTTTTGGTTTCTCAAAAAACCATTGAGAGGCCAGCGCCAAAGCCTAAACTCACCCGCGCACAGCAGGTAAGGAAATTGCAGGATGTAGCCTTGGTGAAAGAGGCCATGGAATTGTTTGACGCCGAGATTACTGGTTTTCGTGAACCTATTCCTTCGAAAAAGCGTTGAGTTGAGCTGGATAAAGCGGTTTGCCAAATGTAACGCAGTTGTTTAATTTTTGTTGGAGATTGAGATGTTAAAAGGAATCGGAAACATCGCTGCCTTGATGAAGCAGGCGCGGACCATGGGCCCCCGGATGCAAGAGCAAATGGAGGAACTCAAAACAAAAACAGTTCATGGTTCATCCGGCGGCGGCATGATTAAGGTGCAAGCGAACGGGATTGGACAGATTCTGAGTGTTTCAATTGATCCTGCTCTTTCCCAACAAAACGATGTCGAAATGATTCAAGATTTACTCCCTGCGGCGATTAATGACGCGTTGGAAAAGCAGCAGCAATTGAGATTGGAAGTAATGCAATCGGTTACCGAAGATTTACCCTTGCCTGGAAATATGGAAGACATGTTGAAGCAATTTATGGGGGGAGACGAAGGGAACGATTCTTCGGGTTTGGCTTCACCGAAAATTTGATTGATTTATGGGGTGTCCCTTAAACCAAGCCGCTGAGGACTTTACAGTTGCCGGGATGGATGTTGGCAATCGGCAACTGTTCCGCACATAAACCAGGGAAGGTAGAGAACACGAGATCATGGCCGAACTATCTGACTCAGTCTCAAACATGATTGATCAACTTGCGCGATTGCCGGGAATCGGCCGTAAATCGGCGGAACGTCTGGCGTACCATATTTTGCGGGTTCCAGAATCGGAGGCTTTTGCGTTAGCCGATTCGATTCGTACTGTTCGTGAGAACGTTCGCTACTGCGGGATTTGTTTTAATCTTGCTGAAAGCGAGATGTGTAATATTTGCCGTGATCCTGCTCGCGATCAAAAGTTGATTTGCGTAGTACAGCAACCGCGAGATCTAATGGCTCTCGAGCAGTCGGGGACTTATCGGGGACTGTATCATGTACTCCTTGGGCGGATCGCACCGCTTGAAAATGTCGGCCCAGACCAACTCACCATTGATCAACTGATGGGGCGGGTTTCTCAGGGCACCTTCGAAGAAGTGATTATGGCGACCAATCCTACGGTGGAGGGAGATGGTACAGCGCTTCATATTTCGAATTTACTTTCTGAATTTGACATTAGGTTGACAAAGCTTGCCCGCGGGATAACGACTGGCAGCATTCTGGAATACACGAATAAAGAAATCTTGGCAGATGCCTTGTCAGGGCGGCAGCCACTCTAGGGTGTCGGTGCGACCCAAGAATTTTGCGTAAATAGCAAGGCTAGTTAGAGTGTACTTACGGGAGTGCGTTTCCCATTTCTAACGAGCGATGGGAGCCATTCTCATAAAATGGATGGTTTTGCGGGCGACGGTGGCGACGAAAACGTTTTTTTTGACCCCGATTCGTCATTCAGAGGTTTTTAACGGTAAACTGGAGAGTCTGAGTCGGGAGGCTAACAGCGTCCGCGAGTGGAACGCTTTGGTTTGGCACTTCGAATCTGGCACTGGGTAACTCCGAATACTTTTATGCCGAGCACTTCAGTTCCGAATACGTCTTAACGCGCCTCGGTAGATTCGGTAAAAGTAGGACGCATTCTGGCGTCGGTTTATTTCTTCAGAAAAGATGTATGAAAATATCGTTTGGTCAAAATCTATCGCAAAAGCAAACCCAGAAACTGGCTCCCCGGATGATCCAGTCGATGGAGATTTTGCAGATGGCGCAAACGGCGTTGGATGAAAAGATCGAACAGGAGTTAATTGAGAATCCCGCCCTTGAGCGAACGGATGAGTCGACGGCTACTGAGGATCCATCAAAAAACACGTTGGATGTGGAAAAGGAAACCAAGGATGTCGAACAGAAGGAATTGGTTGTTGATGAGGACAAAGGTGGCGAGGATGATTTCGAGCGATTATTAAATCTCGACAAGGACATTCCTGATCACTTTGATGAAAGCACACGTCCTTCCTCAAATCGGATTCAGGAGAGCGGAGATCGCCAGCATGATTTAATTGCGAACATTGTTGATCGCGGTGAAACGCTTCAAAATCACTTGAATTCACAATTGCATGAGATGGATCTAGCTCCAGATCTTTTGAAGATGTGCGAGCGAATCGTTTCCTCGCTTTCGGCGAAAGACGGCGGTTATTTAAAAGTCTCGCTCAATGATCTTTTGCCGCCGAATAGCGGTCCCGACGATCTTGAGTTGGCCGAAGAAGCATTAGCTCATGTTCAGCAACTCGATCCTGCTGGAGTTGGCGCAAGGGATCTTTGTGAATGTTTGTTGCTTCAGCTTACTTCAGATATTACCAATCTGAAAAACGTTAGAACGCTGATCGTGAACCACCTTGAAGATTTGCAGCACAATCGTATGCCTCAGATTGAGAAGGCTACTGGTTTGACGATTGAAGAAATTAAAGATGCGTGGAACGAATTAAAAAGGCTTGATCCAAGGCCGGCAAGCCGATTTGCTGATGACTTCGTGCCCACGGTGACACCGGACATGTGGCTTGAGGTAGGTGAGGACGGTGAGTACATCGTCAAGATGGAGGAGGGGCCGACTCGTAATCTCTACATTAGCAATTACTACAAGCAGCGATTGTCCAACGGGCAGGCGACAGCTGAAGAAAAAGAATTTATCAAGCGGAAGGTCACGGCGGCGCACTGGTTGATCGAATCAATCGAACAGCGGCGAAATACGTTGACTCGCGTTGCTCAGGAAATTGTCAATCATCAAAAGGCTTTCTTCGATGATGGGCCTGAATTTTTGCGTCCTCTTAAGATGGAGCAAATTGCTGAAAAAGTGGGGGTTGCCGTTACGACGGTTAGTCGTGCTGTCGATCAAAAGTGGATCGAGACCCATCGCGGAATCCTGCCATTACGGATGTTCTTTATGGGGGGGACGACCACCGATGACGGTGAAGATGTTGCTTGGAATAAGGTTCGGATTGAGCTTCAGAAATTGATTGACGGAGAAGATAAATCCAAGCCGTATAGTGATGAAGAAATTATGCAGCTTCTTAAAAATCAGGGTTTCGCGGTCGCACGTCGAACGGTGTCCAAGTATCGCGAAAAACTCTCGATTCCAAGTTCGCGACAGCGGCGAGATTGGTCTAAAAAGAAGAAAGATAAATGATGCTGTCCCCAGTGTTTCGTGCGTGAATGCATTAGATACTTCGCTTGTCAGATTTAGAACGTTATTGTTCAGTCTGCGAGGCTCTCAGTTTCCGTCGATTCAGGTGGAAAGTTTTTCCAAAAACTGATTGTAACTTGCTAATTTTTGGTCTCGAAGTGAGAATAAGAGATCGGCCAGATTGGTCTCGATATTTAAAATCACTGAACATTTCGAAAATCTTGAATGTCTTCTGATCGCACATTTTCGGCTGCTGAAACCGATTCCATGGTGAGGGGGATTGGTGGCTTGAATAGTCCTCAAGCGAATGATCAAAAGGGCGGCATCGATACGATGATGCTGGTGAAGACTCCGGAGAATATTTCGTTCCAGTATGAAATATCAGGTCCATTCTATCGATTCGTCGCTTATCTCGCGGATCTGATTTTCGCGTTCGGTGGTTATTTTGCTGTCGTTGCTTTGTTCTACTTTTTGCTGATGTTTTCCATTATTTTTATCGGGAATGCAGTTGGCAACATCCCTCCATTTTTTGATCTGTTTGCCGGGCTCGCCTTTGGTTTGGTCATGGTCGGTTTCTTTCTTGTCTATTGGTTCTACGGAGCCTACATGGAAACCCGATTTAACGGGCAGACACTGGGAAAGCGATTGTGTGGGATACGTGTGATTTCAGTGGACGGGCATGCGATTGACGGCGTTCAGGCAACTTTGCGAAACTTTTTTCGTTTCTTAGACATCATGCCAATCGTTCCACTTCAAATGCTACTTGGTTTGGAATCGCAAGTGTTATTCGCGATTCCAACTTTTCTAATTGGCCTCGTGGTAATGGCCCTCAATCGCAAGTTTCAGCGGGTCGGAGATTTAGTTGCCGGGACTGTCGTTATTTTTGAGGAAAAAAAATATCGCCCGGATCTAATCGAATTTGAAGATGAGCGTGTTCCAAAATTAGCGGAATTAATTCCCGCGGATTTTGTTGCGTCACGAGGTCTCACTCAAGTCGTCGCAGAATTTGCGGAACAGCGGACGAATCTTGTTCCGCAACGTTCAGCAGATATTGCAAAACATGTTGCCGTTCCGCTCATGGATAGATTCGGAATTGCTGCCAATACTGATCCCGATTTGTTTATGTGTTCATTGTATCATCGGTTGTTTGTGACCCAAGAGGGAGATGAGTCTCAGTTGGGATCAGAGAAACAGCTTGTCGAGTTGAGTTTGCCCGCTCCAGTCGAAAACAGGATTGAACAATGAAAGTAGCGGAACTGATTAAACTTCGATCGCCTTTTTGGAAGGAATTAGAAGACTTGTCGATTCAAATGGGGGGGCGTTTAAGTAAGGCTGCCCCCGACGATGTGAGTCGGTTCGCAACCTTGTATCGTGCTGCCTGTGCTGATTTAGCGTTGGCTGAGTCGTATCAACTTCCGCCGCAAACCGTGGAGTATCTCCATCGGCTTGTGGGGAGAGCTCACAATCAGCTTTACCGCAGCCAAGGCTATCAATTCAAGAGTTGGACCAAGCGTATTTTTAGCGACACGCCGCGTTTGATATTTAATGACCCGTGCATCCAGATTGTGACGGTCATATTTTGGGGATTGTTTTTAATTGCTGGCTATTTGTCGTATAACACGGACGTTTGGCCAGGATTTTCAGAAGCTGTCGTGGGTACCGAAGGCCTCGATCAATTGCGAGGCAGCTACAGTCAGTTTGGTGGTAACCGCGGCATCGGTAGCGGAGCGTTTATGATGGGTTATTACATCCAAAACAATGCGACGATTGGACTGCAGTGTTTTGTGATGATGCTGATGGTGATTCCTGGATTTGTCGTGCTCTCTTACAACGCGATTTATCTTGGAGCCATATTTGGGTTTATGTTTCGACCCGATTCTGGTGCAGCGAGCGAAAATTTCCAAAACTTTGTAACCGCACACGGTCCGTTTGAGTTGACTGCGATTATTCTCGCAGCCGGTGCAGGTTTGAAAATTGGCCTTAGCTGGGTGATGTCGGGTGGGCTTAATCGAAAAGATTCACTCCTAAAAACAGCCCGGGAATCGTTGCCAATCGTTATGTGTGCGGTGGTGCTTTTTGTTTTGGCAGCGGTGATTGAAGGCTTCATTTCACCGCTCAGTGATTTCCCGTGGTGGGGCAAAGGAACCGTTGCGGTTGGCTCAAGTTGTCTGTTAATGATTTATTTTGTAGTGTTGGGGTATCCTGCAGCGTGGCCGGGAGGTGAAGAAGATGGACTTTAGTAAGACCTTTATCTCCATCCGCACACGTAGCGCTTTTCAAATTTATGATCTCGCTATCCTCGTGTGTGTTGAGTATTTTAAGCCACTGATTGGGTTGTTAGCTATTGGAGCGTTTCCGTTCATTTTATTGGACTGCTGGCTCATTGGTTGGTTGGCGACGGACTATAAAGATTTCAGATTTTTTTACTGGGTGATGTTTTTGCTGGTCGTGAGTCAGGCTCAAATTGCGACGACATTCATGACTCATTATTTAGGGCAGGCGATGTTTTTTGGGCGCCCGAAAATATCCACCACTGTGAAAGAGGTGTTGCGCGCAGGGTTTTATTTCCACTGGCTGCATGGCGGTGTGCGGATGGTAGTGCCCGTTTTGATTTGTTGTTTTTTTCTGTCTCGCTCGATCGAATTGGGTGCTGCAGATCGGTACCTCTACCTGTTCCTCTATCTGCCGGGTTTGGTCGCGTTCGGACTGGCCTTCCGAATGTTTCGACCTTTCGTCAGCGAAATTTTGCTCCTTGAGAAAACCCCACTGCGATCAAAAAATGAAACGGTGGTCTGTTTCCAACGCCGTTCCACTTCGCTTCACTACCGACAGGGTGCCGTTGACTGGCTCTTTGGGCAGGGGGTCGTTAGTTTGTTGCTTGGGCTTTTTCTGGGGCTGGCATTTTATGCTGGTTTATTGCAGTTGGATAAGATTTTAAACATTCAGGCGAACTCTGAGTGGAGCTATGCCGCTTGGTATTGGTTAGTTGCGCTTTGGCTGAGTGTGGGGTTTCTGTGTGTCGCTCGATTTTTGTTTTATATTGATACGCGTATTCGGCAGGAGGGGTGGGGAGTCGAATTGAGAATGCGATCGGAGAGTCGGCGAATTAGTGAAATCGTGACCTGAGAGTAAAATGTTTGGATGATATTGTTATTGCAAAAAGTTGATCTTGTACCATTGAGCTGGGTTGCCCCTGCGATCAAGGGGCGATTTTTGTTCCTGGCGGTTTGCTTGGGATTTTGTTTCGGTCTTGGCCTCGGTGATACGTTGTGCGCTCAAGTTAATTCAAAGTTGTCCCCTGATGATGCGCCTTGGTTGGATTCTAAGGCGGGAGAGATATTGCCAATAGATTTTGGTGACCGTGAATCAGCAAGATCCGCATCAAGAGCAGAAATTCCAGAGGCGGCACCAGCGGCACCAGTGGCACCAGCAGGCACTGGCAGGACATGGAACTGGGATTGGGTCCTAAGTGTATTTGAGATTGTGTCTTATGTTTTTCTGGCTTTGGTGGTTGGGCTGGTGGCTTACTTAGGCTACCGATATTACCGCCGATGGCGAAAGCTAAATTCGGACGAAGGGTATGACGAGAGGCCTGCATCGAGAACGGTCGAGCAGAGCATGCGGCAACTCTCATTTGATGTAGATTTTTCTGGGAGTGATTTTTGTGACGAGGCAGAGAAGGCCTATCGGAGTGGTGATTTAAGAAGTGCAATTATTTATCTGTTTAGCTACGTTTTGGTTTCCCTTGACCAAAAGGGGCACATTCGCTTACGAAAGGGAAAGACCAACAGAGAGTATTTGCGGGAGATTCGAGGACAGCGTGGGCTGGTGAAATTTTACCAACGAGTGATGGTTCCTTTTGAAGAAACCTTCTTTGGAGATTATCAACTTGAGCGGGAGGATTTTGAAAATTGTTGGAGCCAACTCGGCCAATTTCAGAAAGACGTTGTTCAAGATTCACAGGTGCCGCATGGGTAAGTTAAGTAAAACGGTCCGGCTTAGCATTGCAGTTATCTTAATGTTTGCCGTAATTTTCGTAGTGGGTTGCGAGCAGGCAAATACCCTGAACACCGAATACGGAACGATTTTTGGAACTCGAGGAGCTGACAGTCTTAACGGCACGAAGTATTTTTCGAAGTTGTTCGAAGCACAGGGGGCGACGGTCAAGCGAAGTACAGTCATTGACCCCAAGCTTGATCGATATGACACGGTGGTTTGGTTTCCCGATAGTACCACAGTCCCTTCGGCTAAAGCCGTTCAGGGGCTCAGTGAGTGGCTTGGCAGTGGTTACGACAGGACATTGATTTTTGTTGCTGGAGGAAACAACGCAACGGAGGACTACTTGAGGGTTGCGATCGACAAAGTTCCCGTGGAGCAGAAAGAAGAATATTTGCGGAGAATTTCCGAAGAAATGATCGAAAACAAGCCCGCAGGTTCGAATGCCATGCAGGCATTTATTTCCAATGGTTCATCGGGGTGTGATTGGTATGAGTTGACTAAGAAACGGATAGGCAAGAAGAAGTTTGTTTCCGGTAAGTTGCTGGAAGATGGTGAGAGTTTTCCAGACATGGAAGTCGATTTCTCTTATGAAATCCGACCCCGGCAAAAATGGAATCCAGAGGTGCTCCTCCAAGCTGGTGATGAAGCGTTTGTTTACAAGTTGAGCCCCCCTGTGGCACGCGATAATCAGAATGAATTGATTTTGGTAAGCCAAGGTAGCATTTTGCTAAACTATTCATTAATTGATGAAGATAAGCAAGCCTTGGCTTCGGCGTTGGTGAATCGGTGTGACACCTCTCAGGGAGTTTTGTTTTTGGAGAGTGGTTCCGAAGGAATCGCAGTCCGAGAGTCGGCCATTTCGAACCACAGCAATTGGAGTTGGATCGCCCAACCTCCGTTGTGCTATATCGTGCCGCATGTGTTGTTGCTTGGAGTGTTGTTTTGCTTTGTTTATTTTCCAATTTTTGGGAGACCCAAACGGGTCAAGCCTCGAAATATTTCGACTTTTAGGAATCATATCAACGCGACGGCAGAGTTGTTGTCGCGAAGTAATCAGCCGAACAGGGCTGTTAATTCAATTAGGGATTACCAACGGGCGGTTTCCAGTGATGCCAATCGAAAAAAGGCTGATTGACTGTGTCTGTAAACCGTGACCAATTAAAGAAATAATTATGAGTACATCAAACGAAACGGATGAGTCGCTTGTCAAATTCCGATGTGGCAAGTGCGATAAAGTCCTGAAGGTAAAGGCAGAGTCTAGCGGTGGTAAGGCGAAATGCCCAAGTTGTGGCGAGATCGTTCAGGTACCTGAAATTCACCCTTCAGATTTGAAGGGAACCGGTGGTGTCGAGGTGATTGAAGCAGGGCAAGTTGTGTCACCGCCTGATCCAATGAACAAGGGAGTGTCTCTGAAAAGTGAGGAAGGCGGGACTGCAGCCCAGGGCATTTATCGTCGAATTACCAAAGAAATTGAAAAGGTTTTTATTGGGCAGGATGAGCTCGTACAAGGAGCGCTGGTCGCCCTGTTTTCAAACGGCCACGTCTTGATTGAAAGCGTGCCGGGGCTCGGCAAAACGTTGTTTGTACGAACTCTTGGGAAAGTGATGGGATGTGAATTTGGGCGTATTCAATTCACTGCCGATTTGATGCCGTCGGATATTACTGGTGCACCTGTGTTTAATATGAAGTCACAGGAATTTGAGTTTCGACCTGGTCCAGTTTTTACGCAACTTTTACTGGCGGACGAAATCAATCGCTCACCAGCCAAAACACACGCCGCACTTTTAGAAATCATGCAAGAGCGGAGGGTCACCATTGACGGTAATACTTACTCGCTTGAGTTGCCATTCCTCGTGGTTGCGACACAGAATCCGATTGAGTCTGAGGGAACCTACAATTTGCCGGAAGCGCAGTTGGACCGTTTCATGTTTAAGCTCTCTGCCAAATATCCAACCGAGAAACAAGAGGCTGAAATTCTCATCCGCCATGGTGGTCAGGAAGATCTGACTCTGCAGTTAGCAGAAAACATTAATCAGGTAACGACTCCCGAGGAAATTTTAAGTTTGACCGCGGAAAGCGGTACAGTTCGGGTTGATGAATTGCTGGTGAATTACATTAATAAAATTGTTCGTCTGACGCGAACTTGGCCACAGTTTTATTTAGGTGCTTCACCGCGGGCAGGGATAAGTTTGATGCAGGGTGCGCGAACTCTGGCTATGTTTCATGGTCGAGATTATGCCGTGCCTGATGATGTGATCGAAATTGCGTTGCCGGTTCTCCGCCACCGAGTTCAATTGACTGCCGAAGCGGAAGTCGAAGGCCAGAGTGTCGACCAGCTTTTAACTGACTTGATCCGCACCATCGAAGTTCCCCGAATCAAATAGATACATTATTGATCGGCGTTTGGGTCGACTTCGAAGATAAGTAAAGCCTGTGTTATTAACTCTCCAATTCGTGTGTGAATACCTGATCAACAGCCCCATCCTGCTGTTGCTAATCATGTCATTCCCTTTATGGTTGCTCGCGCGGAAATCGGGGGTTTACCCTACGAAGCGGATGTTGTTTCTATTTTTTGTGCCAGCTGCTATTTCGTTTCTCCTTATTCCTATGACTGATGGGAGTGGGGCGTTTGAGGGGAATCAGGTTCCATTTTTTTTCTCGATGGATGTATCACTCCGTCAGATATTGCTTTTTTCAATTGTCTTGATTGATCTAACGCTCGTAGGTGGCGCCTTGGTTGATCTCATGAGGCTGGTTCCTGCATCTGCATTTTCAGGGACGCGCACGGTTCAAAGGATTGCTTCGCAAGGGAAAAGGCAAAAAGTCGAAATTGAAGTCATTAACCATTCGAAAAAATCTTGTGTAGTTGCGCTGCGAGATGATCTACCTGATTCATTTAGCGCGGAGCCGAATCGGTTTGACACGTCAATCGCCGGTCGTAGTCGGATTCAGTTTTTCTATGAACTGACAGGACAGCGTCGGGGGCGAGTGGTTCTGGATTGCATTCATTTAATGGTTGGTAGTCCGCTCAAATTATGGCAGGGATTTTATCGTTTGCCGAGCGAGTCGGTTGTCGATGTTTATCCTGATATGAAGCAAATTGCTGAGTATGATCTGCTGGCCCGGACTAATCGTCTGAATCTGATAGGTCTTCGTCGTACGAGAAAAATTGGACAGGACAATGAGTTTGAACGCTTGCGTGATTACACGCAGGATGACAACTACAAGCACATCGACTGGAGGACAACGGCTCGGCGTAACAAGTTGACTGTTCGAGATTTTCAGGCGAATCAAAGCCAGCGAATCATTTTCATGGTTGATTGCGGACGGATGATGACAGGAACGGCTGGAGAAATTAGCCTGCTGGATCATTCGCTGAATGCCATGCTCATGCTCAGCTACATTGCCTTGCGGCAGGGTGATTCAGTCGGGATGTTGAGCTTTAGCGACCGAATTCATAATTTTACGCCGGCGAAGAATGGCGTAAAGCATATCAACCGCTTGCTGACTGCTTCGTACGATCAGCAGGCCAGATATGTCGAGTCAAGGTACGATGATGCTTTTCTTTATTTGCGATCGCACTGCTCCAAGCGGTCATTGGTGATTCTAGTGACCAATGTGATTGACGAAATAAATTCGCATCAGATAAATCAATATTTGACTTCTTTGACGGGACGTCACTTGCCTTTGGGCGTGTTTCTACGTGACCGCGAAATGTTTTCTGCCGTGGAAGAATTTGAGTCGCGCGATCAACCCGGAAGGAAAGAAATCTACGAGGCTGCTGCAGCCGTAGATATTTTGAATTGGCGAAGGCAGGTGATTCGTGATCTTCGGCATCAGGGTGCGTTGGCGATGGACTTGTTTCCTGAAGATCTAACTTCGGAATTGATCAACCAGTACTTGCAAATCAAAGCTAGGCACTTGCTTTAAGCTTTGTCATTCAGTGTCTGTGGTTCAGCCTGCCTTGCGATCAGTGTAAGCAATCAGCGAAGGCAATCAGCGAAGGCGATCAGCAAAGGCGATCCAGAACTTGGCTCAGCGTGGCAGTCGATTTTTGGCTGAGGCAATCCAGAGTTTCTTCGAGTCTTTGCTGCTGTTCCGCGGTAACGGGATAGGTTTGATTGTTACTTGGGATTTCTGAAACCAGTTCTGCTCCAATGATTTCTAGTAACTCTCGAATTCCCTGATTGGTTTTTACGGAAGTATTAACGGTAGGCAATTTGTCTGTCAAATCAAGGACAAACGGCTGGTCGGGCGAGAGCAGGTCAGTTTTGTTGAGGACAATTAAATCGGGTTTGGTTTGAGAGATGAATTCAGCGCTTGCCGCTTGCTGGGTCTCGTTTACATCAAAAACACAAATCGTCAAATCTGATTTCGAGATCTGCTCTCTTGCCTGAGCAATCCCTTGAATTTCGATTGGGTCGTCAGAGTCTCTTATCCCCGCGGTGTCTTTAAGGGTGACAGGCCATCCGTCAATCGCGAGTGCTTGTGAAACCACATCGCGGGTAGTTCCGGGAATGTCGTGAACAATCGCCCGCTGAAAGCCAGCCATGGCATTTACGAGGCTGCTTTTTCCGACGTTTGGCTGGCCGCAAAGAACAACGGTTCGAGGGTTGGTGAGATGCTGCCCAAAATTTGCCCAACGTAGCATGGACCGAATGTGCGTAGCGGCGGTCTCTCGTTCATTAGCAGTTAAGTAGCTTCGTATTTGTTGAATTTGTTTTGGTAACTGTGTGGTGAGCCTCAATAAGAACGATGCGGTTTTGGATGTGGTCGCGTGAGTTAGTGCAAGTTGAGTGCTAACGCTCCAAAAATCTTGGAACTGGGTTGCAAATTCGGTTGCAGAGACTTCCGCAAATCCCTTGTCACTAAGCGAGCGTATGACAGCTTGGATTGCCGTTGTTCCACCATGGCAGTGAATTTCGAAATGATTTTCACCTCGCTTAGAAACAACGAGGTCTTCACCTGTGGATTTCCAAATGCCGTAGGCGACATCTTGGTGTTTTCGAGAGGTAAGTGGATTCCCATTGGGGGTCAGTAAACACTCGTCGATTGTAGCCCCTGCTAATTCACCGTGAACAGCAACCACGGCCACGGCGCCGCGTCCGATGGGTGTGATTTGACTGCAAACATTAGAGGGAGATGGGGAGTTCAATGGATTGATGGTGTTTTGTGTTTGGGAAAAGCTGAGTTAGAAGCTGTTTAGTTTTTTTCCAATAGCACGTGCGCCCTGGAGTACTAAGTCGGGGATATAACGCCAATCTTGATTCAGTTGCTCGATAACATTTTTGAATCCCCCCCCGGTTGCGAAAGTAGATGTCGTTTCTGTGGAGAGTTCAGACATTTGATTGACAATTTCTCTAATGGCATGCCATTGTGAATGGTAAACGCCTTTTCGAATTGCGTCGGCGGTCGATTTTCCAATGATTGAGTCGAAAACTTGACCGGGAGCCGAATCGCCTGCACTCATCCCTAGGTCTGGCAAGGCATCGGTAAAAGCATTGAGTCGCTTAAAGTTAGACTCGGCGCCGGGAAAGATTACACCGCCTTGGAAAATACCTTGAGGATCTACCCAATCGATCGTCACTGCGGTACCTGCGTCGACAATAATGACTGGTCCACGGAGGTTGTTCAATTGCAGCGCCATCCAGGCTGAAATTAATCTATCTCTCCCCAGTAGCTTTCGCGATTCGAGATTCGACGGAAGTGGGACATCACACTCTTCGATAAGATGCAAGCGATCGTTGGGTCTGTGTCGTTTGACCCAGTCCATTAGCTTCTGTTCTTTTTGTTGGTGGACGCTTGAAATCGCCCAGAAGCAGGAGTCATTTTCAAACGGCAGGCTTTGAAGTTTCTGGCTTAAATTGGTTTCGGAGTTCAACGTCAATTGAGTCTGCCAGTGGTCGGTCATATCAGGGTTGTCGACCGCGATCTTGATCGAGCTATTACCGATGTCGACTGCAATCAATCGCATGACGAATGCTGCTCCAAAACTTGGTCGATTCGATTCAGTAGCCGAGGCAAACCGTCGCCGGTGACTGCGGAAATTAGGAAGACGTCGTTTTCCGTTTCGTCTTTGAGCGTTGTTGCCACCTCTTGAGCCGGAGGCAATTCGGATTTCGTTACCACAATAATTTCCGGGCGTGTTTTTAACTGAGGGTTATATTCCTCAAGTTCGCGTCGGATAGCCCAGTAATTTTCAGTCGGGTCGGTTTGGTCGAGGGGCATGGGTTCTACCAGGTGGACGAGGATTCCCGCGCGCTCGATATGTTTCAGGAAGTCGTGCCCCAGGCCAACCCCTTCGGAAGCTCCTTCGATTAATCCTGGAATATCTGCCAGAATAAAAGACCGGTCGGCGTCAATTTGCACCTGCCCCAGATTGGGGAATTTGGTCGTAAAGGGATAATCCGCGATTTCCGGCTTTGCGCTGGAGAGTCGACTCAACAGGGTGCTTTTGCCTGCATTGGGTTTCCCAATCAAGCCAACATCGGCAATTACTTTTAGTTCAAGTTTAAGGATTCTTGATTCGCCAGGACTGCCTTGCGTCGCTTGCCGTGGTGCTTGGTTGGTGGAGGATTTGAAGCGAGTGTTGCCCCGGCCTCTGCGTCCTCCACGGGCAGCAATGACTGAGTCGCCATCCACGGCAAGGTCTTTAATGATCAAATCTGTTTCGGCATCGATCACGATGGTACCCGCGGGTACCAGAATCGTTATGTCGTCGGCACATGCTCCGTGCCGGTTCGCGCCTTCGCCGTTGTTTCCATTTTTCCCTCGGATGTGATGGCGATTTGCGAGGGCTACGAGGCTGTTGACGCCATGCTTTGCGACGAGGATGACACTTCCGCCATTGCCACCGTCACCACCATTGGGGCCTCCGCGCGGAACGTATTTTTCGCGTCGAAAACTCATGCATCCGTGTCCGCCGCGTCCGCCAATTACTTCGATTTGAACTTGGTCAACGAACATAGTATTCCAGATATAGTTGGAGTCGGTGGTGCGATGGATGGGCCCGGTTTGGGGGATTGCAAAAATAAAGGATGCCATCATCTGGCATCCTTTTTCTTATTTCATTGAGGTTGGGGGTTACAGTCGGAGGGTGTTTCCAATATTTTCACCGTCCGCTTTAGGTAACCCCTGTCCCTAATTGGTTTCGGCAACGACGTTGATCCGCCGTCCGTCGCGATCAAACATGACGTTTCCATCAACGAGCGCGAAAAGTGTATAGTCATTTCCCTGGCCAACACCCTTTCCCGGGTGCCACTTATTTCCAACTTGTCGGATCAGGATGTTACCTGCAACGACGCGTTCTCCGCCAAACTTTTTGACCCCTCGACGCTGAGCGTTGGAATCACGCCCGTTTCGACTGGAGCCTTGTCCCTTTTTATGGGCCATTAAACTGCTTTCTTTATTCTCAAATACTCGTGGTGACTCTCGGCGATTCAGTCGCCGAACGGCGCGAATCCCGAAAAACTGGGTAGTCTGGATCCGCCAATCAGAAGCGAGATTTTAGCGGTAAATCCACATATTATCAAGGCTTTTAATGAAGCGGATTCCATCAAAGTCTTTTTCCCAGAACTGGGGCTCTAAAACGAGGGTGTAGTTGTCTTTTCCCTGTTTAAATGACCACTTTTTTCCTGGAATTAACGTGGTAAGCGGGGTGTTGGCGTCCAAGGCAATCCCTGCATTTTCGAACGATTTCAAAATTGAAGGGGGCATTTTTCCCTGATCGAGCGATGGAGCGATGGCGGAGTTGAAGTCCTTAAGGTTAACTTCAGCATCCGTTTCGGTGACCAAAACATCTCGTTTGGCTTCTTCGTTTTTGAAATAGCCTCTCAAAATGGGGCCAGGCAAATTGTAGCGTTTGGTTACCAACGCCTGCATCGCAGGGTCGTCAATTAGTGGGATTCCAAATTTGACAAAGTCAGATGTTTCATTAACAGAGTCACCCGGCCGCCAAAAGTTCAGTTGCAGCGTTTTCAGTTTGGACGGTGCAGAAACTGGTTCCGACAGTCGGAAAGCATTTGTTAGGCCTTGGACAAAAACACTTACAAAGTCAATTCGAGGATCGACGTTCTCCCAAATCGCGACTCCCCAAACTCCACGATCCGTATCGTTTTTGGCTGCTGGGATTTTGGCTTGCGACATTTGGTGGCTATCAAACAAGACCTGGTTAGGGTCTTCTTTTTGGCGAATTTGTTCTAACGCAATAGGGGAGATCGTGTCGCGATAGGAGACTTTTTGGTATCCCTTGTTGACCGGAACCCAACCTTCAAGTGTGAATCGGGGAAGAAACTTCTTTGCTTGCGAGGCGATTGATTTATCGAAATCGATTTCTTTGGTGATGTGATCAAATTTTGGATTTTGTTTTACATCATTGATCGTCATGGTTTGGCCGGTATCTCGGATTCGATAGACCATGTACCAGTAGTTTCGCGTGGCGGCCTTACCGTTGCCGGTCGGAATTCGAAGTTTGGCTTGCCGAAGTCCAGTGAATGAAAATTCGTATTGCCAGACATTATTCCGGAACATTACGACGCTGCGAGATTGGCCGAATAATGTCTTTTTCTGTGCGATCGTATTGGGATCGAATTTGGTTGCGTTCAAGTCCGGCATCGCCATTGGAAGGGAGAACATGTCTCGGGGATCCAAGTTCTCCGGAACAGTCTTGAGCACGCCTTTGGCGAGCGGGCGAGGCGCGTCGGTTTGCGCGTCGGTGTAGTTAGTCAATGAAGCGAAAGCTACAAGAGACATTACGAATCCAAAAATTAAGCGGTGACTCTGCATAATAAGTTGCCAGTCAAAGGGGGTTAATAATGTTTGCGAGGGTTTGGCAAGACGAGGCTTGCTCCCTCAAAACAGGATGAAATTGCCGTCAAATTCTACGTTTTAAGTATAGTTGCCCGTTTTTCACAGGGTCAAGTTTAAGATGAATTGATGACGTTAAAAGTCCATAATCAACAATTGCGGTTGTGACGATTAGCCCAATGTTTTGAGTTGCAACGTCAACAGGTCGCTTGATTCTTGTTGCCATTTTCTGAATTCACAGGAAATGGACAATTCGGATCGGTTGTTGTCTGCGGGTGTTTTTTTTAAAAAACCGAAACGAATGTCCCCAAAAACACGCTTTTAAACGGGTTTTTTGGATAAGGCCATCTTAAAAGGAGGCGTATTTGGGGAAGTTCAACCGGCTTCTCCGTCGCTCTCTTTTTCGACAAAACGGGGTAGGATCAATCAGTCAAAAATTCCTTTCCCGAATTCTCCGGATGCGGTATCCGATGCTTCTTGTTCGGTATTAATTCCCTGATTGTGCGGGGTGGGCGGAATATCGGTTCCGTGGTCCTGTCGCAGACCTCCGGTTGGAGGGTTCGTTTTGTCTTGAGTCGTGTCGCCATGCAGTGGTTCGGCGACGGTTTCCTCATTGAAGTCTTCATCGTAACGGGAGCGGTAACCCGGTTTTGACGCGAGTTGTGTCTCGTGATTAAGTTCTTTGATCACCCGCTTCTGGATCATCTCACGGCATCTTGCATTGACAGGATGCGCAATGTCGGCGTAGAGCTTCGCTCTTCCCCCGGAGTCATGCTCGATGTGGTCTGATTTCAATTGACTTCCACAATGGTTGCAGAAGCTGGCTCTTAGGTGATTTTTAGTTCTGCATTTGTAGCAATTTGATGTAAGCTTGCGACTTGGCATCGCGACAAAAGGCCCGTTATTACCTTCGATGATTTTCAAGTCTCGAACGACGAAACAATCGTCAAACGTGACACTGCAAAATCCTCTTAAGCGATCTTCGGCGCTTTCAATTAATTTAATTCTGACTTCCGTAATCTCCATTACGTGCTCCTTCGCGTGTTCCTCGTGTTGTTGATTTAATCAGGAGGCGATCTGTGTCAGTGTTTGAGTGAAAAAAACTCTGGTGTCAGGGAATCTCGCAGCAAGATATTGGGTCGCATGCCGTGCTGTACGAGAAGTAGGAAAAACGCCGAAGTAACTCGATCCACTTCCACTCATTTGGTGGCCGAGGCAATTCAGGCGGGCAAACTCTTGTTTTAGACTCAGAAAAGTTTGTGTGATGGTGGGACTAATTGGCTCTGCAAATTCTTGCAGGCGATTAAACATGTTGGTTCCCAACGAATTTGGGTCAATTCGCCGGAAGCTGTTCATGAATGGGTGAATACTGTGAGGGCGGGTAGGGATGTTAACTTGATTGAAAATGGAGGCGGTAGGAATTCCAAAGTCAGGTTTAGCGATGACGACTGGGATTCCGCAGGCAACTCGAACAGGCTCAATTTTCTCACCACGTCCACGGCAGATAGCGGTTCCGCCGTGTAAGAAAAACGGAATGTCGCTGCCTAGTTGAGCAGCAATTTGCGATAGTTGTTTTCGATCCCAATTAAGTTTCCAAAGCTGATTGCCGGCAACTAGTGCTGCAGCCGCATTGCTGGACGCTCCTCCTAGACCAGCGGCGGATGGGATTTGTTTATCCAGCTCAATCGCAATACCGTCCTTACAGCAGTTAACAGACTGCTGTTGGTGAGCCGTCTCCCGAAGCAAAGCAAGTGAGCGAATGATTAGGTTTCGATGGTCACAGGGAATTGAGTCTTTCTCCTTCGGGAGGCTTCCGTGGTCCGGCGTGCGGATGGAAAGGCTGAAGTTCTCGTCCTTGCGTCGAGTGAAACTCATTTGATCAAAAATTGAAACCGTGGACATTACAGTTTCAAGTTCATGAAACCCATCTGCTCGGCGGTTGAGGAGCTCTAAGAACCAGTTGATCTTGGCGGGCGCCGCAATCTCGATTTTGTTAATACTAGAACGCAAGAGCATGATTGTTTTGAACGAGCCAGTGTTAGTTTGTGTGCCGGTGGTGAAAGGCCGCTGCCAGACAAATTCAAATGAAGGGCGGTCACGCAATCAACCCGAAAAGGTTGCTTTTGAGGCCGAGGTAAATAGTTGAGTGATTCTTTGAAGTCTCCAACCCCGTTTATAAAGGGTTGGATAGTCTTAACCAAGCTACTTGATAAACTTTATTGAGATATCTTCGGCTAAACTAACCAGCGATTGCTGATCTCTGAATGTGACGTTATCCCCTGAGGCCTTTAGGTAAACGGTGTTCCCTTGAAGTTGTTGCCCTAATATCATGAGTGTGTGGCAACGAAATGTAAGTTACGGCGAAAGAGGTAAACCACGTCGTGTTTTAGGTTGGGGTGGTTGGTCGACTGAGAACATCAGGACGTTTTTTAATTAAGTGGATTTCAGATTTTATGGAAGACAAAAAAACAAAAGTTCCTGATGCTTTAAAGCAGGTTTCAGGGAAGGCATTGCTGTTGCGGTCTATTTTTGGTGGTTTTTTAATGGGGCTTGCCAATCTCGTGCCGGGAATCAGTGGCGGTACGATGCTTTTAGCTTCCGGTATTTACCCGGCCTTTATTGATGCCTTGGCAGATTTGAGCCGTTTTCGATTTCGAATTCGTTCCATTATCGTGATGAGCGCGGTGGTCGCATCTGCAGGAATTGGGATTCTGTTACTCGCTGGAACACTGAAAGAGTTGGTCGTTCATCAGCGATGGGTGATGTACAGCATTTTCATCGGGTTAACGTTAGGCGGGGTTCCAATCGTTTGGAAGTTGGCACGTCCTGCATCTCCCGTCTTGGTCGGATCCGCATTGCTTTCTTTTTTTGCGATGGTCATCCTGGCAATTTTGCAGTCAAACGGAATTGTTGGTCAAAGCAGTTCCAATGTCTTGATGCTTTTCATCGCTGGATTAGCCGGTGCAAGTGCGATGATTCTGCCTGGATTGTCGGGCGGTTATTTACTCCTTCTGTTGGGGCAGTATGTGCCAATTCTTGGAGCAATTGATCAATTTAAAGATGCATTGTCGAGTCGAGACTTGGGCGATGCGGTTTCCCCGGGATTATCGGTTTTATTACCTGTTGGATTAGGGGTCGTTGCCGGAGTCCTGCTGGTTGGCAATTTACTTGAGTGGCTGCTCCGAAAGTATCAAAAGGCAACGCTGGGAATGCTGCTCGGGTTGTTATTGGGGTCAACCGCGGGTTTATGGCCGTTTCAGGAGGGTGTGCAACCAGTTCCTGGCGACATGATTAAAGGGGCGGTAGTGACGTTGGAAAATCGAGCAGAGATCGATCCGGAGGACTGGAGTATGGCCTGGGTGCGACCAAGCCTGGAACAGATTGCTGTATCGTTATTGCTGATCAGCGGTGGCGTGGCGACGACAATCGGAGTCGCGAGAGTGGGGGCCTATCTGGATTCAGATTCTGGCAACCTTCAAAATGACTCCTCCGATCATTAGACCGAAGGAGTTTCCGTAGTGGAGCAAAGGTCAGGCATTGCTAAAGTTCGAGGGGAAGCTTTGGCAAGCTAACTTACTTTTTGATTTTCTTGATCGAGGTTTCTTCATTTTTATCAATGTCGAAAACCTTGTTCAGTCGCATCAGTTTAAAGACTTCTTCGACGTTATCACCAATGGTACAAAGTCGCAATTTAACTTTTGCCTCTTTGCATTTTTTGCCGAACAGGTAGAGGTACCGATCTGCAGCACC
>Ga0214477_100073_pt1 | contig 62234 bp, 42 predicted proteins | sample M1_20Mar14CPVII9_FD_165058 | JGI IMG/M metagenome (GOLD analysis project Ga0214477, IMG submission 165058) | Marine eukaryotic communities from Monterey Bay, California, United States - M1_20Mar14CPVII9sort6BwellC16 | ecosystem: Environmental > Aquatic > Marine > Unclassified | place: USA...
ACAAGTTCATAAAGCTCCAATACACCCTTCTTCTTCCATCTCTCTGCATCTTCATCAGTCGTCAAATCATTGACTTCCTCAAGCAATGTTACTGATTCTACCCAATTTTGTGTTTCATATAATAATCGAATCTCTTGTTCATCAAGTGAATACGGAGGTCCGTCATTCTTAGCCTCTTCTGATGTAGTTGTTCGTCTATCAAGTGTAACTAGTAGTATTGATCCGCCAGGTTGAAGTAATCTACCCATTAACTTGACATAATCTTGACGTAATGATGGTTTAATTGCAACTATTGATGCTCGGTCATATATGATATCATATCGATCATTCGTCGGCATTTGAAACAGATCTCCAATAAGTATAGTCAATTTATTTCCTTTAAATGTTTGTATATCGTTTCCTATCTTCTTGTTATCGGTATCATCTTCCTCTTTACATTGTTGTTGATTATCTACTTCCTGAATTGTAAATTCAGTATGTTCCGACGCAAAATCAACTGCAGCATTACGTACAATATCAATACCAACTACATTTTTTATACCCGTATGTGTTGCTAGGAATGCCAAGTCGATTGATTTACCACATAGTGGTACAAAGACATTGTGTTTTGGTATTGGGTAGGCATTTCCTGCATTGGAGGAAAGTAATATAGTATTGATATGTTTTAGTAAATGTGGATTGATATCTTCTTTATGCCATCCCAACTTATCACTAAGCCACTGTTGCATACATCATAATAGCAGAAGAATTCATGAGATTGTCGATACTATTAAAGTTATGAGTTCATATTTGATGTGTTTAGTTTATCTTACCCTCTCTTCCCAAAAACCGTGCACATCATCTGCAGCAGATAGTGATGATGATACTGAATCTGATATCATAGTTCAATTGATATACAGTAATACATAGGCCGTCTATATCACAATATGTATCTTATCCATCAACTTAATCAACTCTACTCTCATAGTAAGACGTAAGATCAAGAAAGAATGAAGGTATCCTTCAAATGCTTGAAGAGGAAATACAGCCAACCACATACGCGCCATTTTATCAACTCGACCACACACTCGGCCAAACGATACCTAAGTGGTCAGTAGTGGGGATGTATCGTTTGTTTATTGCAAGTAGCAGGTAGAAGTATTTATAAATCGGTAAAAAATTAGATAGTGAACCACACAAAGTGTTGTTGATATGCCATTAGGACTTCCTCGACTATTGAAAAGGAATAAGAAGGATAAGAAAACAATAGATATCAATAATAACAAGATGGGTTGTACACAGAGTAAGGCAACAAGCGGTGCGGTAGCTAGTGATGGCCTTAGTAAGGGTAAGTTTGTTTTTATTAGTTTTTTCATTGCAAAATGGGCTCATTGTTTTGCAATACAACTAAACCAATCATACACCACATACTACAAAAAGCAGCCAGGCCATCCACACCAACAAGTCCAGCAGCAAACAAGGCCCTCGCTTCCGACAAGAATAACAATTCACCATCACCTGCAAAAATATCACCCGGCGTTATACAAGGCTCACCTACCAAATCAGACCTATCAGTAATATCACCACTACCAACTAATAACAATAACTCCAACCCCATGACAGGATCACACACATCATCTAGTAACAGGAGTAATACACCTACACCATCGTTGGATGGTAGTCAATCATCAACAACATCACGTAAAAGAATGTTACGGAATAGTACAAGTGCATTAGGATTAGATAAGATGATTGATGAGAAACGAGATGCTAAGACTATGAGTGAACGTGTTGTTCATATTGAGGTATGTTTATATATTTTGTTTAGTATGATATTTATATCGTAGTTGTGTGTTTTGTTTTTGTGTTGAGGTTGGCCGAGTTGAGAGGTGTATGTGTTTTTGGATCTGTGTTCCTTTTCTCACTCATATTTTCTATATCCCTCTTCTATTCAACAAACCAATGAATATTATAGGTACCATTTGGTAAACCAATTGAGGAAGTATACACAGGAGTACACGATGGACCCGTCCTAGGATCCGGTATCTCCGGTTTAGTACGATTAGCAACACATAAAGCAACAGGATTAAAATATGCAGTAAAATGTCTCGATTTAGGATTAGTCGATACCGAGGAGGGATTACAACAATTACGTGAAGAGATATATATAATGTGTCAATTAGATCATCCTAATATTGTTAGGTTAGAGGAGGTGTATGAAAGTCATTCGGAAATTTATTTAGTACAGGAATTATGTTTAGGTGGTGAATTATTCGATAGGTTAGATGAACAGCCTGATTATCATTATACCGAGGCACAATGTGCAAGATTGATTAAACAAATGTTATGTTCAGTGCGGTATATCCATTCCAAGGGTATTATCCATCGTGATTTAAAGTTGGAAAACTTTTTATTCAGTGACACTGGTGCTGATAGTGAATTGAAGATGATTGATTTTGGTTTAAGTAAACATTTCAAGTTTGGTGAAGTTCAGCATGAGGCTGTTGGTACTCCGTATACGGTTGCTCCAGAGGTTATTCGGGGTAGTTATGATGAAAGATGTGATGTTTGGGCTATTGGTGAGTATTTTTTTGTGAAAATGGGGGTATTTGTGCTATCTCAAATTGCCCATATCATATACTCATACACATACATCTACTATCCAGGTGTTATCACCTACCTACTGCTGAGTGGAGAATCTCCCTTTGGTGGATGTGGCGGTCCCGAACCACTAATGCAAGTACGAGATAACATCCTCAAGGGATCGTTTGTTTTTGAACCAGAGGATATATGGGAAAATGTATCATCGAAGGCAATGGAATTTATCAAACGTTTATTGGTAACTGATCCACACTTACGTCCCACGGCACGTGAGGTACAGAAAGATTTATGGCTACTTGAAATGGCTGAACGGCTTAAGAATAAGGATGAAAGTCATAGTTCACTGAATCCCAGTGTTGTTAAGGCACTTGTGAATTTCAAGGAATATTCCGATATGCGCAAGTTATTATGTGAGGTATTGAGTTTTACTTTGATACCTGATCAGATTCAGGGACTACGAAAGGAGTTTGAAAAGATGGATACCGACGGATCGGGAGAGATATCATTATCGGCACTAAAAACTGTCTTGTTGGGGAATGCGGCACAAGGATCTTTGGGTGCATTAAAGGAGGAAGAAGTTGAAGATATATTCAATGCCATGCGTGTGAATAAGACCGAGACTACGATTCATTGGCATGAGTTCATTGCTGCCGGTCTTAGTCATTGTAAGGTTGACGAACGGAACTTGAAACTCGCCTTTGATAGATTAGATGCCGATCACACGGGGTACATTACATTTGAAAACTTTATGGACTTGATTGGTAATGGAGATGGGCACTCGGAAGAGGAATTGCGTGCCATGTGGGGCGAAGCTTCTGAGAATAGCAGTGATGCTTTCATCACGTATGAAGACTTCCTCCTCTTGATGAAGGGCCAGGGAGCGAAACCAACTCATCCGAAACAGAAGCGACCTACTCCAACAGCACCCATGACACCAATGTTAGACCAACTAGGGTCACTACAAACTGTAGCGGAAGGTACAGAGAAACTCAAGTCGTCCTTCACCTCTGTACACTCTTCTAATCGTCCGTCGACTCCTGGAGGATTCATGTCTCCGTCTTATGATGATAACGAAGGAGAAGGAGAGCATTCCGATGGACCAATTTGCATCGACGATGACGGAGATGACGGTGTCATAAATCAGGGTTTCTCTGAGGCTATGAAGCACCAAGAGAATGGTACAGCAATAGTAGGAAGTCTCGCCCCACTAAAGAAGGCCACTGGTTCACCACCCGGCAGTGCCAGGAAACCTAGAGCAAAGTCCTTCGATAGTGACGAGAGTCATCCATCACCTCCCGTTTCAGTATTTACAAAGAACTCATTCCGAGCAGTTAACTTGCCAGAGAGTACTGGTACTGACGATAAAGTCAACACCTTGCTTGAAGACAAATCAAAGACCCCTCTGGTTGTTAATAGAGAACTATACAGAGCTCATAGATCAATGCGTCTCGCTGTTGTTGAGGCATCCAAGAGACTCGAGGAAGAACAACAACGCCGAGCTCGAGAGGAGATACGCAAGGAACAGGCCCAAGCTAACAAAGGTGCTGGCCTAATCATGCGTCATGGTGGAGAACTAAGTGCCGACGCCATTAAACAGTTTGTTATGCAACAGCAGAAGGAAGAACAGAAGAAGGTACAAGAAGCATCAAAACGAGCTGGCCGTCGTCATGCTCGTAATAGAACTTCATCCGATATCCGAGGCATGTTTGGCGGCTCCGACTCGGATATTAGCAACCTTACCAATCCGCCGAAGCGTAACCCCACTGTCGTTGGGGGTATACCTGATTTTACAAGTCCACCATCACCCCTGAATAGGGGTGGTAGGCATCCACTATCTTCCTCGATTACTTCCTCAACAAAAGGATCACCAAAGATATCACAAAATATTGCACCAGATCTACCAGAGCTACCACTTGTTCGTAAGCGAGAACCTGGTCAATTTAGAAAGACGAATTATGATCCATTCAGCTTTGGTGTAAAGAAGCAGGAGGGTCCTGAGAAATCAGAACTATTGAGGGATACTTCGTTACATAGACATTTAGATTTAGGCTTGGTGAAACCGAGCAGCAGTTCATCAAAGCCAAATAGTAGTTTGAGGAGATCGGAAGGGCATGCTAGTGGTTCGGCAACTTCTTTACCATCATCAGGGTCATCTGAAGGAAATCTAGTCTCCAAGTTTGATGAGCAGAAAAAGAAGGATAGATCAACTGTATTGTAATGGCTACTAAGATTTGTTAGACGTAAACATAGAGATGATCTTAGAGAAAGTCTGATATTATATGGTCTAACCCCCAACGAGTCGGCACCACTTTCTTAGATTCCTCTTGATCTCTTATTCCGCGTGGCGATGACGTTCGATGCGTTGTCAGTATCGTACTATGTGATCTTTGTCCTCGACTTTGTATCAAATTGATACGATATCCTACGATTGCGGTATCCACTTCAACAACAAATCATGTGCTCGATAGGGTTTTCTAAAAATATATTTGTGTATTTTCGGCATTCTATAGAGCAAGAAATATATAAAAAATACACAAAAATACACGTATTTTGAACCGTATTTGACTAAAATATACGTATTTAGTACGTATTTGAGGGGCTTACGGTATTTACAGTATCCTTTTGTACGTATAGTTTACGTAGGGTGTATTTTATTGTGTATTTTGGCAATTTTCATTGTGTATTTTTAGAAAACCCTAGTGCTCGACGCCCAACCATTGACCTCCTTCTCTCCTATGAACAGAGGCAACATAATATCTCATACCATATTATACTGTACTATATCCCTCTTTAGTAGTTTGCAAAGTGGCATAGTTTGTAGTGGCCTGAAAGAAAAGAATATAAGATACCAAGCTAGTCGAACAAAAATTGCTTCCTTACTTCATTGCAATAGTATTGCTTGTTAGTCCATTGCAATCAAGTAACAATATATCGGTATCAATCTATATATACATATCAAATAGGAATATACAAATAGAATGAGGATATCTCACAACAGAAGAGGAGTCATAGCGGCAGCTACACTGGCAATAATATCCACATCATATGCTCTAATTCCATCAACTCAAAAACAGCAGAGAAGACATGCATCACCACAACAAGTATCATTCTTTGGAACTAGTAGAAGAATAACAGGCTTATCTCACCAACCGCTCTATGCTACTATTCCTACAGAATCAGAAGAAGCTACAGCCACATCATCATCATCAGCTGGAGCACATCATGCAAATTCCCATGATGCAAATGCCAAAATAGCCAATGAATTATCCCTCGGTAAAACACTTGACAATGGACCAGTTATTGACTTTGCATCAGTCAAAGATACATCCTCCCGTGCCGAGCAAGCCCTACTAGCCGCACGTCAAAAGTATGAAACCGGCGTAAGTACATCAACAATCAATGAAAATTCACGATTAATGGGTATTAATGATGAAGTCGTTGCCGAAGTTGGTTATGAAATTGGTAACTTTGTGAATGAATATGTCGATACGTCCATTGGTGAAGATGCTAATTTGTTAGTACAAAAATGTGCACGATATTTACGTAGTAAGGCTACTAGCTCTGATACATTTCCAAAGTTGGGTAGTAGTAATATTATTGAGGGAGGTAAAGAAGATTGGTTATCATTACAATCATCCGACGGGAAGGTATTAGCCACATCCAACTTTACACCCGATGAAATATCAAGAATGGAAGGATTAATTAAACGTGCCTACGATGAATCCGGAATAGTAACGTCTGCATTTGCCAAGACTTTTTATTTGGGTACACAGGTACTACCCGAGCCTGCCATGAAGGCAATATGGGCAATATATGTTTGGTGCCGCCGGACTGATGAAATTGTTGACGCACCTCGTCCCAACGCTCAAGATCCCAATGATGAAATGTTAACTGACTTATCAGAATGGGAAATACGATTAGAACAATTATTTGATGTAGGTGATGTCGTTGATGTGTTAGACTTACCATTATTGGATTGTAAAGTGAAGTATCCATCATTACCCATTGTACCATTCTCAGATATGATTCGGGGTATGTTAATGGATATACCGGAGTTGGGACAGGAACGATATGATACGTGGAATGAATTGCACTTATATTGTTATAGAGTGGCCGGGACTGTGGGATTAATGAGTATGCCTGTTTTTGGTTGTGCTGAGGGTTATACTGATGAGATTGCTAAGTAAGTTATTTCTATGTTTAGTATCTGTGGGGGTTGACATATATATATCTTGTGTTTCTCAATCAATTTATGGCTTTTGTTTACTGGTATTCTAATCGATCCTCTCCTCTCCTATTACAACATCACCCCTCGCAAACTCACAACAGGGAACCCGCCTTATCTCTAGGTGTTGCGTTCCAAATCACCAACATCCTACGTGACGTCGGAGAGGATGCCGAACAACGTGGTCGTGTCTACCTACCCCAACAAGATATGGCAAAGTTTGGCGTTACTGAACAACAGCTAATGGATAAGGTTGTTGATGAGAATTATATCAACTTAATGAAGTTTGAAATTGCCAGGGCACGGATGTATTATGCCCGTGCATTACGTGGCGTGCCAATGTTACGTCCTGAATCTCGATTACCCGTACAATTGAGTTGTGATGCATATGGTAAAATCTTGGATAAGATTGAGGAAAATAACTACGATTCATTAACAAAGAGAGCATATGTTGGTAAGTGGGAGAAGTTGGCGGGGATACCAGCATCATGGTATCGTACATTAGACATTGCTAAGATGTTACCACTGCCGGATGAATGGGACAAACCATCCTTAGATGAGTACGAGAAACAACTTGAAGATATTCTAGAAAAGGCATGGGATGAACAAAAGTAGTAGAACTTGCTAGCAAGCTGGGAGATCGAGTAGATAAAGATCTCTTTCCTTGGAAAGAGGAGATCAATGTAAAATTAGTTTATGCGTCGTGGTTATACTTTGCACAGTATTTGTAGAATAGCACCATCAATCTATATGTGAGTAAGAAGGTGAGAGAGTGTACAAGGTTTACACCTTTGATACTCTCAATTGATTTCTGCTCTTGTCCTCTGCTCGCTCTTCATCTCATCCGAAGCGTCTTTGTATGCACGCAATGTACTTGCATATTCATCTTTTGTAACATGTCCAGCCTTGTATCCTTCTCCCACTTCCTTTAAAGCGACATCCATTCCACTCCTTGCGGCCAGCTTGAAGTGTTTCATCGCTCTATCCATTTTACCAATATGTTTATCAATCATACCGAGATTGAGCCTTGCTCCCTCGTGTCCTCCTGTTGCTGCATATTCAGCATGAGCGATGGATTTCAAGAAATCTTCCTCTACCCCTTGACCATTCTTATATGCATAAGCAATGGAATGGTGGGCAATTTTACATCCAAGCTCAACTGCGCGTTCCCACAATTGAAATGCTCTTTCATAATCCTGTTCCCCCCAAAGCTCGAATTTATATCCACATCCCAGCTTATAAAATGCATATGCATCGTTTAATTCCATCCGCTTCTCAAATTGCCTCACTATCTCTTCATTGTTGCGTGGTATAGGCGTCCTGCAGAAGGGGCAGAGATCTTTCATTCTTCCCTCAATTATTTCATCTTCCGCTGCCAATATGCAACCATCACATACAAGTTTTCCACAGCAAGGGTAATATGTTGTAGATACACGACCGACTCCACTAGCAAAAGGCATAGGAAGCATACAAATAGGACAGTCTTCTTTTGGCGGAGGCTCTTCAAACAAATTTGATACTACCAAACCGCGAAGATTCTCTGCAATATCATCAACATCACCATCCGATGGATCACTCATGTTATATGGACGTAGGTAATTACACTCTTTGTAGGGGGAGAGAAGAAGGGGAGAAGAGGGGAGGAGGGATTAGTTGAACTCGCTGCCGCACCCCAAACGAGCAAGGCACAATCAAATACTTACCAATTAATATACACAATCGATCGTTTAAGTGAGGATGATATCTTTCTCTATGCTGACAAACTATTAACAACACAATAAGTGAATAACTCTCATAAAATTTGCGGTATCCTTTGAAATTGACTCGACAATCCTACTACTACTACTCTATCTCTTCTAGCGGTAGCACAATCGTCGCTGTAGAGACACCAACACAGCAATTCGCTCTTCATTAGCTTATAAATGATATTGGGGTGGTGATTTTTTTAATTGTCGTGATTGATCCACAAATAGCGGAAAAGTTGCTCTTCAATTTTCAATCAATCTTTTGGATCTTCATATCACAGGGAGCAATAGCCAGCAATAGCACAAGCTAGCAGTCGTCGCTGGGAGACAAATATGATGCATCTACAAGATTATGATTTATCAATTGTATTGGTAGCAGTTGCAATCTTCTTGGCATCCATTATATTCTTATTACGCCCAAAAAAGGCAAGTAATGATAAGCTCCCACCATTAGTCGAGGGTAGCTTCTTCAGTATTGCCCCCATCTTCTTCTCATCACGAGCTCCATTCTTCCTTCTTGAATGTGCACGAACATACGGCAAGATATTTCGTTTACCACTGGTACCAAATGGAAATTTTGTGGTAGCAACAGATCACAAACTTGCTCGTAGTATACTCGAAGATACTAAAAGTGAAAAACCGGCTTTGCTATATCAAGGATTTAATGCTATATTTGGAGGAGGAGAGTCCTTCTTCACTGCATCGGGTCATCGATGGAAACATGTACGCAAATCTACCAACCAAGCATTTGCTCCCAAGCAAAAGGACAGAATGATTAATATTGTTCAACAGGTATTAAATAAATGGATAAACAACACCCTTGAACCCAAGAGGAATGAAAACACACCTCTAGACTTCGCGATCGAGATGCAGTTAGTTACCATTGGAGTTATTGGTCGAATAGGATTTGATCATGAGTTAACTCAAGAAGAAGTTGGAATAATAAAGGACAACTTAAAGGTGATATATGTTGAGTATATGCAGCGAGCTCCACAGAATCCTCTGAAACAAATACCATTTACTAAATGGTTCTTCTCTGGAATAAGGGAAGCAAATAGAAAGTCTCAACAGATACGGAACATCCTCCGCAATATACTTGAAAAGCATAGATTGAAGACCAATCCAGATCAGAATACAATCATACATATGATTTGCAACAACAAAGATTACAATAGTGACGATGAGCGTATCAGGGATTTGTTTGCGTATCTTGTAGGAGGGTTTGATACAACAGCTTATTCTTTGGCATGGACTCTACTCGAACTTGCCAAAAATACAAAGGAACAAGAGTATCTTCAGTCTGAGTTGTTGAAATGTGCAACTTCTAAAGATGAACTCTACAACTGCAAGGCATTAAAGAATGTGATAAGAGAAGGCCAAAGGCTACATAACACAGCTGCATTAGGCTCTGCAAGACAGATAGGGAAAGACTTTAGCTATGGAGACTGTATCATTCCAAAAGGTAGTGTAGTAGATTGTCCTTTCTTCGTTATTCATCGTGATAATGATGTATTTGAACAGGCAGATGAGTTCATGCCCCAGAGATGGCAAAAATCAAGTGAAGATATGCTACGATCTATGCTTGGGTTCTCAGCCGGTAAGCGTAACTGTCAAGGACAGCTTGTGGCCAATGTCGAGCTCATGGTGATACTTGCCGAACTATGTAGCAAGTATAAGTTCACTGTTGTTGACGAGGGTCATGTGGAATACTATGTTACACTGAAGCCTGTTGGATCTCTTCTTAGAGTTTCAAGTGTCTAGATACTCAATGTGTATATAAATGTAGATAGACAAGTTCATATATCTTCAATTCATATCAACATAGAGAATGACATCGAGCTACGAGCATATGACATGAACATAATAATATGCACAAAATAATGAACATAAGATGTGCACAAAAACTACAAGCCATTGATAAATACGAGTTAACTTTTTGTATTCTATATACCTATATCTTTAACTCATATATAGACTCTATAGCATCGAGCTACGACCAACCTCTTGATACCTTCTTATGAGAAGATAAATAAGAAAAAATGCTCCCTATTTCTTTATTTTTCTCTCGCATACATTACATTGACAGATAAGTAGGATATTGATAGGCCTTTGAATATGGCATCATTGGTTTGTGTGTTTAAGTTAAATAATGGATCATTATTTCAATAGCATTGCAAAACATTTAGACGACAGTGGTGGCGATCAAGCTCAGCAACTAGATAAACAATCACAACAACAATTACAACAACAATCACAATCACAAACTAATACAACTGCCAACAACAACAACTTAATATCGAATTATATAATGCCAAACTTACCAGGTCCATTACCAAGCATTAGTTCTTCACGACGTAGCAGTTCCGGAGGTGGAGGTGGTGTAAGACAAGGTAGTTTTGGCAATAGTACCAATGTTCAAGTACGTCAAACTTCTACAGGCAATCGACAAAGTGGTAGTAGACAGTCTAGTATAGGCCATCAACAACAACAGCAGCAACAGGTGAATACTGTATCAATTAATAATATACAAACTATACAAAATCAACAACAACAACAACAACAAGGAGGCCAACAGCAGCAGAGGTTATCTACTACGTCTAATCCGTTAGATGCCAAAGGTGAGTATTACTTATTATTTATTATTGTTATTAGCTTTGTATCTTCCTTGAATGGGTGGGAATGTACTTTTGTTTTATGGAGCAACATAATATATTAAATGCATATGGATGTAGGAGTTTAATGTTCCATACCTGTTGTTTGATCCATTTCTTATTGCAATAGGAAAGCTCCACTCAACTCAACACATACATCTCATGTCCTTTTCTCTCTCTTTCTTATCCTTTCTAATATCATTAATATATCATCTGTCATGTTCTCTTTCTCTCTTTCTTATATCATTTAAATAATAATATAGAATTATTAACAATGTTAGATGATGATATACACGAAACAACCGGTAGTGTACCCCCGCCGCCATTACCATCATCTAATAATAGTAGACAGAATAGTATTACTGTTGGTGTACAACAGGCTGGGTAAGTTTTAATAACTGTTTATGAGTTGTTTTGTTTTTTTAATATGAGTTGATAGGGTATGTGTTTTATATATGGGAAAGTTTCTCTAAGGGGGTGTTTAGAGAGAGAGAGAGAGGATTTGTATTGGGGGATTGATTGCTTTTTGAAGGGGCTTGATTTACTTGGCTGGGAGATAGAGTATAATATTATTATTCATGCCGATTGGATTTCAAGTATATGGAAATGCCGGAGGAGATGTATGCCGCCCAACCTAAGTGGCTACTTTTGCTTTAACATGAGAGATGTTATCTGACTATATATCCCAATCCCATTCTCATTCTTTACAGTCAGCAACGTCAGAGTAGCATTGGTAGTAATCAGGGTGGTGCCAGTGGTCAACAAGTTCAACTACAACAATTGAACAATAACCAACCAAATCAACAACCACCTCAACAACAACAGCAACAACAACTAATGTTATTATTACAACAACAGCAACAATTGAAGTTACAACAAATAAATGCCGCTCAACAGCAGCAACAGCAGCAGGTCCCGAATAATAATCAAATGCCAAGTATGCCTAATAATCAACAACAACAGCAGGTTCCAAATAATAATAATAATATGATGCAAGGAGGTATGCAACAACAGAATCAAATGAATTCACAGCAGCAACAGCAGATTCAAAAGGTAAGGGTTTTTGTGATATTAATCTCTTTTTCTCTTATATGTGTGTCTTTTAACTCTTCACAAATTGTTCTCACACATTTTGTGCACGCCTCAATTTTTATAATATATACCCTCACTTTACACACAGTTTCTTCAGCTACATGGGCATCAGCTATCACAGCAACAGCGTCTAAGTCTTCAACAACAACTTCTGGCATTGCAGCAGACGAATAATATTAGTCAGAGTCCAGTAATAGGAAATCAAAATATGAACAGTATGCAGCCACCACCTATGCAGCGAGGGAGTATCAATCAAGGCTCTTCTGGAGGTAACACACCTGTTCTTCAGCAAGTTAACAATACCACTACTCATAATCAACAGAACAATACCGATTCAACAGCAACAGCAGCAGCGGCAGTAAAATCAATGGATGAAATAATGATAAATCAACGTAATCAACTACGTGCATTACAAACCATGGTTAAGACACATTCGAATGATCCCGAGAAATCACGTCAATTAAGTAATATGGCCGCGGCCATTATGAATCAACAACAACAATTGGTTGTACAACAGGCTCAAGCTCAACAGCAGGCCTCTGCCGCCGCCGCTGCTGCCCAACAAAATCAAATCAATGCAGCAAGACAATCATCGAATAGCTCGACTATGCTTCAAAGTCAGATACAGGCTGCTCAGCATCAGTTGGCAACCTTTGCGGCACAGGGTGGTTCTAATAGCCAGGCTGGTATTCATCAGCGTCAACCATCGGCATCCAATGTTGTCATGCAGCAATTGATACAACAACGTCAAATGCAGCAGGCTCAGGCTCAGCAACAAGGACAACAAAGGCCATCCATCCAACAGCCTCAACTTCCACAACAGCAGATGAATAATAGTACTTCCCAACGATCATTAATGGGTGGTGGTAGTATTGGAACGATTAGTCCAATGCCAATTGTGAATAATGTTGCTGCTAAACCTCAACCACCACCAGGTGGACAAAATTCCTTGGCAAATACTACACGTGTTGTACCAGTATCACTCACTCCTAGCACTACCTCATCAAGCGCAAATGAAAGAGGTGGCGGCGGTGGTGTACAAGACGCGGCATTAATATATACAAAATATGCATTACAATCTATAGTTACATCATTAAATGAACGTGCTAAAAAGAATACTGCTACCGATAGTAGCAGAAATGTTGTAAGAGAATATACTATACGTGATTTAAGTACGTGTTTGGGAGCATGGGATTTGAATGTTTCTGCTACCAAGAATGCTAACAACAATAAACGCCAAAAGTTGGATAATAATGATAATGATCCAACTAAGACAGTTGATGACACTTCAATGAATGATGGTAATGCTGATACTGCATTTGCATTCTATTATGAAAGATCGTGTCCTATATTATTAGATGTCAAGAAATCATCGGGAGGTGGAAGAGGAAGTAGTCCCGAGTTACGTCGGAGTACATCCACTGGATCACTACCTTTTTGTGTTGAAGATTTTGGAAGTAGTACTGCGTGCGATGCCCAGGATTTAGATGGGAGGAACCTACCATCAGTGGCTGGTGCCATAGTCTTAACATATGGTGCTGATTCAAAGTTTACGGGTGGGATTGGTGAGGAGGGTGTATTAACCAAGGCAATTGTAGAGTTTTTCTATGATGAGGCGGTGGTAGTGCCAAGAAATAACAAGCCAGATCCGCTGAGCGAAGAGTTTTTAGTTGAGGCCGAAGAACAGATATTTGCTCGAGTTGATCCTAATGAAGACCACTCTTCACTAATCAAGGCGGCATTACATGCCCTATCCCCTTCATTATCACCACCGTCATCCAATACTCCAGCTCAAGACTCCACATCATCTTCTTCAGATGATGGAATATACATTCCCACGGTATGGTCTGGCAATACGAACCGTGTTTACCAATACTGCCTTCTTGGTAACCTCGACGCGTATAATGGCACCGAACGTCCATCGAAGCGATTATGCGTTGCCATACAAAAGAAGGAAAAGTTGGCATGTGGCAATGATTCTGGACCAGCCAAGGGTGTTTGTCGTATCACACTGACACTAAGTCCAGCAAGTGTCTTGGCAAAGAAGAAGGCCATGGCTAAGGAACAACAGGTCACCGAGCTGGAAGACAACAATATCAATCCTGTTACTACTCAGACAAGTTCTGAAGTACACCGTACAATACGGAAGAGTTTGCGCATCCTACGGCCACCGCATTTGGCAACGGTACAAGATGTAAATGATGATGATATGCTGCAACCAGGGAAACGACGACGAAATGCATTCCGTCGTCGATCGGTAAACCAGCAACTTGTTGACCCGACGTCAATTGTTGCTGGAGTGCGTTGTCAACATCAACTACTAGTTGATCCTCAAGAGGCAGGGAAAGTATATGTAAATGGTTCATTGGTTGTGGATTGTTCAGACGATGGCGGTTCCGATGCCTTGCCTGCACATACTTTGTTTGGTGTGGATTTCACTCTTCCATCTAGAGGTAATCAGTCCGAGATACTTCTAAACAAGTTGAATCTTGAGAGAGAATATGGCGCATTACTTGTAGATGCGTTGATATTCGCTGGTCAAAGCGATGCCGACGTGGCAGTGAAGTTATTAGGACGGCTCATCACGGGTAATACCGAAAGTCCAAATGAACTCGAGGACACGTCGTCCAATACGGGAAGTCGATACCATGATTCACTCCCTCGTACTGAGAAGTGTCATTCAATCAAATTTGACAATATCTCAAAACCCTGCTTGGAGTCTATTGTCTTGTCAAGTTCGGTGTATGATCCTGTGGGCATTGGTGCCAAGGCCATTGGGACAAAGTTCAGGATGCAATATGGTAAAGAAGCCTTCCCATGCGAGGCTGGTTCAAGTGACGAGTATCGTCTTCATCGTCTCTTGGGTGCACAAAAGATAGCAAAGATAGTCCCACGTCGTGCACGAGACGTATTAAAACGTGGGGCGTATTTAGGCATAGATCAAATGGCAAGCTTTCTTTGGACACAGGGATTAGGATCAAGTTGGGATGGTAATCATAGTGATGCCATGCGAGCTGCCGAGGCTCAGGAGGGAGCAATCAAACTATTAAAGAAGGGAGGATTTCAGGATGTAAAGCCAGATAATATACGATTTGTTGCTCGGAAGAAGTTGGAACCAGTCATAGATGATGACGATGATCAAACGACGCCTCCTTCTGTATCCAAGTTAAGGTGCTGGTATGACGCAAGTAGTGGAAATTATTATGTCAGTGATGCCATTTTGTTTGTTGAGGAGGAGGACAAGCCAAGTGACGGTGAGGGTAAAGACTCCAAGGATAATTCCGAGAAGAAAGTTGCTACTGGCAATAATTCTTTTCCAAGACCTGCCTCTGCGAAAGATGCTGCCTACCTTCTTGCATTTTACATTGCTAAGGAACACCCGAACCCGAGCTCTCAAGTCATTCACATGCTGAGGAGTGACTAATCACATTTTAGGATGTAACATAAGGACAGTATATGGATAGGATAGTATCTGTCAGATCTACTTTATATTAGCTCTTTAGAGTCGGCTCGTATTCACACACCAATTGATTACTTAAAGATTAAGCTTCTTTACTCTAATGCTTGATTAAGCTTCTCAACTCCAGCATCTGGCCTTTGCAAGCACATCATCGATACATCCTACTCCAGGGACTGTAAATTGTGCAGAATCCTTCTTACCTCCGCCCTTACCCTTCGTTCCTTCCGTTGCGGCAACAGCCCAAGCCTTACAATCAACATCCTTCATTCCCTTAGGAGCAAAGGCAATTACCATGAATCTGTCTGCACTTTCATCGGCAGAAACTAATAGAAGAGCCTTGTCCTTGACCTTCTTTCCGTAAGCGGCAGTGACAGCCTTGGCAACCTTTCCATCAACACCAAAGTCACATCGAACAACAACCTTGTTCCCATCAGTTACAGTATTAGCAACCTCAATCACTTGCTCAACCACCTTGGTTGTTTGTTTTGCGGCATGCTTCTTCTTCCATGCAACAACTTGCTTTCCGTACGTTCCCAATGTTTCACGGAATTGAATCTTCTTGGCAGCAGAAATTGAAAGGCCTTCCAACTCCACAGTAAGGAGTTTTACTTGTGACTCAAGCTCGGTGCCTTGCAACTTTCCAGCCTCGGTCAACTTGGCATCAAAGTCAGATGCGGCTGCAGTGGCGATGGCAGCATCCTTCATTGTAACTCCCGTAATACGACGTACACCCTTGGCAATACCCTCCTCGCTCAACAAGACAAACCCTTGAGCCTCAGATGTGTTCTTCAAGTGTGTTCCTCCACAGAATTCGACACTGTATGAGTTCCATTGATCATCCTGTGGATTTCCTAACATCTGAGTAATGGTGGATGGAGATACTGCGACCACACGGACTGGATCAGGGTAGACTTCTCCAAATACGGCACGCAATGAAGATATTTTCTGTGCATCCTCGAGAGGTGCAACAAAGTTATCGACGGGAATGGAGGAGTTAATCTGATCGACACAAACACGTTCTACCGCAGCTAGTTGCTCAGCAGTCAATGGACCGCTCCATGAGAAATCAAACCGTAACTTGTTCTCGTCAACAAGGGAGCCTTTTTGGTCAACAGATGCATTAGGCTGATCGCTCGTTGCATTTGTGATGAGCACATCTCTCAAGGCAAAGTTAAGAATGTGTGTCATGGTATGATTAGCAGCAATGGGAGCACGTCGGACGTAGTCAACAGAGCAGGTGGCATTATCACCAACCGAGATGGATCCATCCGTGACCTCTCCAAGATGCAATACGAAGCTGCCATAAATCTGAACATTATTAATCTGAATAGTCGCACCAGATGAAGTTTTGATAGTACCAATATCAAATGTTTGACCACCCGATTCTCCATAGAAGTTGGACTTGTCAAGAACAATACCCACTGCTCCATTCTCCTTTGAAATCGTATCGACAAAACCAATACCATCCTCAGTCTCATTCCTTCCAATGAATAATGCCTTGATGGTACACCCTTCCAAGTCCTCATTCCATACATACTTGGCATCATCATTGGTAGCATCAACACCCTTATTCACCAAGTGAGAAGTTTGCTCAGCTACAAGACGCATATCCTTCCCAGACCCGGCAGACATCTTCTCCAAATGTGCCTTTTCACTAATCTTCTTCTCATGGTCCATCTTGGCATCGAATCCAGCCATATCAAGTGTCAATCCACGTTCCTCACACATCAATTCTGTCAAATCAACAGGGAAACCCATCGAGGTGTACAAGAAATGTGCATCCTCACCAGAAAAGACTTTATTATCAGGACCTAATGCATCACATCGTTTCTTAAATTCAACAATACCCTTATCAACAGTCTTTGAGAATGATTCCTCCTCCTCACGGACAATACTGGTTACATACTCCTCCTTCTCACGTAGTTCTGGGAATGTATCCCCCATAAGTTCCACCAATGTATTAACAAGTTTAGCAAAGAAACCCAATTCAGCATTTAAATTCTGACGTCCATATCGTACCGCACGTCGTAAGACACGTCTCAACACATATCCCCGTCCATCATTCGATGGCACCGCACCATCGGCAATTGCAAAGCTTAATGTCCGTACATGATCGGCAACTACACGGTATGCCATATCAATATACTCAGGACCATCCTCCTCACCTACCTTACCACTGTAGGGTCTTGCACCGGTAATCTTTTGTATAGCATCAAATAGTGGGATGAATATATCAGTATCATAGTTGGAATCAACACCCTGGAGTATAGAGGTTAGACGTTCAAATCCCATACCGGTATCAACATGCTGGGATGGTAAGGGACGTAATGATCCATCGGCCTCACGATTGAATTGGATGAATACATTATTCCATATTTCAATAACATCTGGTAGATCGGCATTCACAAGTGCGGCGGCATTACGATTGCCTATACGATCGTAGTGAATTTCCTGTTTGTTGGTTTGTTGTAGTTGTGGTTTATTTTGATAAGTTGTTGATGATGTTTGGTGTATTGCAATATGCATAGATTATAAAGAGTTGTGAGTGTACACATCATGTGAGCAAAAAAGTCAATATTCACTAAACATAGACAAACTTACCACACAAGGACCACAAGGACCAGTAGCACCCATCTCCCAAAAGTTATCCTTAGCATCAAATGGTAATACACGATCGGCCGGTAAATACTGTAACCATATATCACGCGCCTCCGTATCCATTGGCGTATTCTCGTCACCACTAAAGTATGATGCATATAATCGACTTTTATCTAATTTAAATTCTTCTGTGAGGCATTTCCATGCTAATTCAATGGCTTCCTTCTTGAAGTAATCACCAAAGGACCAATTACCAAGCATTTCAAAGAAGGTATGATGATATACATCCTTCCCTACATCATCTAAATCGTTATGTTTACCACCGGCACGGATACATTTTTGGGAATTGGTAGCACGTTTTAATTGTGCCATTGGTGAGTTTGGATCGACTGTGCCGAGGAATAATGGTTTGTATTGATTCATGCCTGCGTTGGCGAAGAGTAATGTTGGATCGTCGTGGGGTACACATGGTGATGATTTCCAATAGGTGTGTCCATTACGTTTGAAGTATTCAATGAAGGTTGATCGGACTTTGTTTGCTGGCCATTCTAGTTCTTTCTTGTCTTCTCCGGTTGACGACATGATGGAAGAAGAGATATCTATTGCAACAACGATAGTAGAAGGTAGTTCTAAGTGTCAGTGTATAAACAGACAACAACTATTGTGGTGTAGTACAAATAAATGACGATTGCCGCAAACAACATTTCAAGAGGTATCTTTATGGGAAATTATTACAAGTGGATCTTAGAGAAGTAGGCTTTGAGTTGCAAAGACTACACTTCCGACTACCGTCAGAGAGCAAGAGAATATATATCAATCAATCAATTCAATTCAATGTATCTTGATGCTAGTCTTGAGTATTATTTAAGTTTAAGGTCAATGGATGTTCCGGTATCATTGTATCTAGCTCAAAAAATGACACATGATATGTTCAATTTGCCCCATACGAGTGTTGAATGTATGGATAGACTATTACATCAAGTAGGACTAATCTATACATAATATTGAAGTAATGTGTGTTTAACTAATTTGAACGTTACCAAAGACGGAACTTAGACGGGTATTGATGTGCATGTGATCATATCTTTCGTGATTGTTTCGACGGGAATGTTCTCAATGGCAGTCCACATGTCTGCTAAAGATTCACTGGATCCAGCCTTGTGGCTAATCAACACTTCTCTATACTCGGCGGCCGATACACCCAGGATTTTACTTTCCAAATACACCACTTTAGTCTTCATACCCGTCTGTGATTCAATGCGTTGCACTATATCGTAGCCCCATTGATGTGTCAACAAAGATCCTCCACGACCCATGGGATTGCCATGAATCTCAGGGGCATCATATAAGACTACCTCATTCCCGTTAACTCTTTTCGCGGCTTGAAACGTTCCGAACTGCTTCGAAGTCAAAGGTACTGTGAAGACATGAAATCCTCCAGGTTTTAGTGTACGTTCTATTTCTTTGAATGCCCTATTAGGCTCGTATATATGCTCAAATACATCTTGTGTAATGATTATGTCAAATGTTGCATTGAGAATGCAATGTTGATCCTCCAAGTCTAATGATATGTGCCCCAGGTCATTTACAGTTTCACCGCAGTCCTGGGATGTTGAGAATTGAGAAGCTATGTACTTCTCTTTTCCAAAAATATTCTGTAACTGTTTGCTCATACCAAAATCATTCGGGGAGCTTTCATGGACCTTGCTAGCATGTTTAAAATGCGGTAGCAAGTTTGCCAATACGAATGCTAAAGCTCGTTCCCTCGGCTGGGTTTTACAGGATATAGATATATAATTGTCTCGGAACCAGCCATCTTTGCTAATAAAAGTATCATTATTACTGCAGACAGGATCATATCCATTGAAATGGTAAGGAAGTGTGCCTGTATAGGATTGTAACGGGCCAGGTCTTTGAAAAGGAATATAACTTGTACTATTGGCAACTAATTGAATTCCCAATTGTTTTGAAACTCGTGTAAGGTATTCTTGATCAATAGAATTTTTATTGCTGATCACCAAATCTCTAGGTTTTTCTGTAACATGAGCAAAACTATCATTGTATTTGCAGGAATATCTTATTCCACTGCCGTCTACACTGCTTGGTAAAAGTCCAATAAGGTCTTTTATTATTGTTGTTGCTTTTGAGGAAGTTGTTGGCGGTGGAGACTCGGTGGTCAAGAAGAATGTAGTCACGACGATGCAAAAAGTAGAGGACAATATGGATGCTTTCAACAAGAAGATAATGCCCCTTTGCTTCATTTGATTTGGTATATCAATGGGGCAGTAGTTATCTAATCCACAGTACTTGTATCTTATCTTCTTGCCACACTGTTATTATTATTATTATATTAGTACTAGTATTCGTCTCTAAACCATAATGATGATTGATATACCTTTGATTCGTTCTATCCAATATACGTAACTACTAAATTGTAACACAACCTTTACAAAACCCGATATTACACTAATCACTACTAATCACTAAATGATAAGTAATATACCTTAATACGTTACTGCCAATTCAAGATCTGGTACTGAGCGTCTTTGCTATTCGTGGATCAGGATCACCACCCCAATACCATTAATATAAACCAATGAAGACGACGATGCTTCCTATTGATTGACACTACTCAGCAATCAGCAGTTTAGTACACGCTTCAGTTTACCCTACCTGGGTACTCCAACACCTTTTATTTGTGTTCCTCCTCCGGTCATTTAAGAATAAATTTGGCGATACCAAGAAAAGGGGAGACAGGGCAGCAAACTTCTAGGGAGAAGATACCTTTAGCATTTGCCCTAGGGGGACTATAACAAGGCTCCCTGGGGGTTAATTCCAAGCAGAAGAGCGGCGGCCGCTGAACACTAGTGATGGCTGGCTATTGAGAGATGACAACTAAACCATCAATATTGTTGAAGGATGATTCTAAGTGCCGCAATGTCAGTAGTACCGAAGGACTAGATATACTCTGTACCGCGATAGAATTAGAATCAGAATCATCAATCAAAACCACATATTGTACCCTAATTATTAATGAATGCAGTAGTGACAATAACATTATAAACAATGCAGCAAAATGTTTACAGGTGGACAAGCTCAAGAATATAGGCAGAAAATTATGCTCTCGTGAAGGATGCACAACAAGAAGTAGAGGAGATGGATTATGTTTAAAGCATGGATCAACAAGAAATAGATTCGTTGTATGTAGGCATGAAGGTTGCAGTAAGAAGGCTCAATTGAAAGGCTTGTGTAGAGGTCATGGCGGGAGGAGGTGCAAGGTTGATGGTTGTTCGAATATTACAGTTGCTAATAGTTTTCTATGTATTGACCACTCCAGTTGAAGTGTGTGCTTTGGTATGGAGCCGGTGCGGTAAATGTATTAAACACGCAATAATGCCAACTAGTTTCAATTTGAAGTTGGTTAGATGGGATTATCAACATTACGATATAGTATGAGTAGATGCTATGTTACTACAATGGAAAAATCCCCTTCACCTGCAATCATCCGATATGTTCAGCAAGAAAGAAACAATAAATAACACTCATAAAGAAATGAGGCAAAAAAACTCAACGCATATTTAGGAGAAGAGGATTGCTCAATTGCAATATGGATATTGGATAGTAACTCTAGTCGGGTCTGCCCTTTGATAAAACACTCTACAAACTCATTATCTTTACCAACTAGACTATTGCAATACAAAAACAAAACACATTACATCACTACATTCGACTAGACAGTATGATCCAAACGCATCATTTTTCGACGACGTTGATCACCTGGAGACAAAAGGGGTCCATGCTGGTTCTTCCTCCATTTAAGCTCCTTATCCGACGCATGTTGTTTGTAGTATTCAAAGATTCCCCAGATCATTTGAGCATCAACGGCAGCAATACGAACAACGGCGGCAATGTGTAACATATCGATTAAAGAATTAGTCTCTTGAGGTCCACAGATTAAGCGATGCAATTCCGAGAGTTGATATCCTTTCCGCTTCTTGAGGAGTTCGTTACGACGGCTGGATTTGCTTTGAGCTGGCAAGTACTTCTCTGCCAGTTGCAATGGATATGTGTCACACTTTGGAGCAACATTCCAAACGATTTGCTGTTCTGGATTAAGACTTTTTACAATGATGGCATCGACAACCTTCATGTCATGTGCAACAACAAAGCCATCATTAGGTACCTTACGAAGGATAGTAATAAATTCATCAAGTACAACATCCCTATCACCTCCCAAATCATTGGCAACTTTAGTAGTGATACCATGGACTCCTATCGCCTGTGGAGTAATTACATCGGATGAATTAGGTTTTAGTAGATATTGTTTGGATTCGAGGCGATTGCCATCAGCATCATAAAGTTTCCAGGCAACCTCAACGATACTTTTACTCATCGTGTCAACACCAACAACCATATACTTCATGTTTGATGGGGACTCTCTACCATCATTTAGTGAAATGGTATTCCATTGATTGTCATCTAGCCATTTAGACCGAGCCTTTTTCGCCTCCATATTGTTCATGAGCGGAGCAGTAATCGTTGCAAACTGAAAACCTTCCATTGCTGTTTGTTGTAGATCGTATAAAGTGAAATTATGAGGAGATGTAACATCAAGAGAGGGAGAGGCAGCCAATAATTGAGAGTGTCAAGATGAGGGGAGTCGGGGTCTGGGAGTCGAGTAGGATACCGGAAAAGAAGATACCAAAAGAAGATACCGGTGTCAAGGCAGTCTCCCCTCTTTACCCTGTCTCCCCTCCATGCTATTAAGCAGAACAACCATCATAAATCATAGAGCATGCACCAGATATCAATTAATTCAATTGCAATAGAGAGAAATTACAATAACATACTTACCTACCGATTATCCAAGCTACATTAATATTCCCAATTTAAAATCTTATTTAGTCGCAAGATACTTATCGGTTAACAATGAATGAGGTACAATGGATCGGCGGTGGACCGGTAACAAAGGAGCAAATAGATTTTTTTCTCGGTCCAGCAACTCACGATATGATAGAAGAGGAGCTACAACTTAAACATAAAGTATCACAAGATATCCCGACGGTACCTATCGAGGATAGAGCCAAGCTCATCTATGGTCAAATTAAAGAAGAAGACGGCGAACCAGAGGCTGTGTCATCGTCTTCTAATCCTTCATCAGTAGATGACGTTGTCTCAGATGAGATTGTTGATACTGTGGCGAGCCGAGAATCCAATCATGCCACATCTGATCAGATTGATCATACTACAGCCAAGTATCAAGAAGAGAAGATACTAGTGCCAGTGCCTCGCTTCACTGTGGTTGGCAGATCTCTACATTTTGCATTGCAATGGTCGGGCGATGAAGTGGATAGACTTACAAGTCCGTTCAACAATAAGAGGTTAATGAGTAGAGAAGATCATGCAGACTTATGTGGCTCGATTGAGGGAATACACGAGTATCTTCAGAAGACTATCAAGTCTGACAACATCAAGGAGTGCGCCAGTGGGTTGGAGAAGCTTCTAAATGGTGGTCATATAACAAACGATCAAGCAAAGGCTTACAAGAAACAGTACAATATTGGGTAAGGTTGGTTTGTACATCTATCATTCTTCTTGTATTCAATCTTCTCACATGAAAAGTTTTGTCATGCTCTTTCATCTTACATCTCTCGCAGATTGAATGAGGAAGACGCCAAGGCCAAAGTGTGGTATGAATTGAAGCACGCAACACCAATCAGACGGAACCGTCCAGGTGAATCTAAGCGGTCAAGACGTGCACGAGCTGAGAAGAAGAAGGCAAGAGAAGAGACGATACAACGAGAAGAGGAAAGGAGAGAACAAGCCAGACTTGCTACCACTGGTATGCAATCTTTGCCCAGTTCATCATCTCCAAGTAAGTCTTATCGACTTGGCAAACGCAACAAAAAGTATGTTGTCATTAACGAACCTGTAAAGAGTAGTACACCTCGTACAAATAACTACCGCAGAAAAGCTAAAGTTGCCGAGCAGAAAGTATCCAACTACTACAAGAACAAGGCATCATCTCGGGGTCGGAAGACAACTCTCAATCAACCTACTAACTCGAACACAAGAAGATCACTCAAGTTCAAGAGGCGTCTATACAATAAGATATGCCAAAGTAGAAGAAAAGTTGTACGTCCGGTTCCTATGGTCAATTATAAAGAGTCCAGGCGTGAGGAGATTCGCTTTGATGATACTGATGCTGATTGGGATGTTTTGAATGAGTTTATAGCAATTGCAAAGCGGGAGGCTGTAGAATTAGAATTGAGGACAACAAAGGAGAGAGAAGATGAAGAAGAAACTGCAACTTCTGATACTGATCAGTATGATCCAGTGAAGGCAGCCCTAGATTTTCTCGCGGTAAATGGAATAGCTGTTGAGACTTCAGTTGACCGTGTTGAGCATAGAAGACCTATACATCCAGCTACATTAATGGCAGAGGAGCTCCGATTCTACCGTCTTTGTCATATTGTTGCTGTATTCGGGGCTTCAAATACTAAATCTGGGAGGAGAATCAAGAAAACGTTACATAGAATGATGTTTGGTATCAATATTCGACCACGACGTAGTAGGCTTGCTATCACAAGTTATTACACAGCCAAGGTTGAGGATATACTTAGCAAGTACATGTACAACCAAAGACTTCGAGTTCAATCTGCATTGGAAGAGCAAGTAAGAAGTGATGGGGAGAAGGGTGGAGATGATACTCACGATACTCTCTCATGTACAAGCAGTTCATCTAATACAGAAGACTCTAATGATTCTACCGATGGCATTCAATTTGGGCCATACCCATCTCCACTCTTCTACGATGAAGCGTCTTCTACTCAAGACACCCCAGCTCCGGAAGTTACAAAAGATACCTATGCCAATGATACTCTCTCATTCATGAGTTCATCAAGTAACGAAGGTTGTCCAAATACTGCTTCTTTGCCTCGAGTGGAAGAGGATAGCGTGGATATGAATGTTAGTGTTGAATTGATGATTGGAGGAGGTACTACGACTCGACGAAGCAAGTATGCAAGTTCCTATGAAGGCAGATCACCAGAGGAGAAAAGAGCTGCAATCAATAAACGTAGACGTGACAAGATTAAGAACCGAAGTCCAGCAGAGGCGTTACAGGCAAGAGCTAAGGATAGTGCCCGAAAGAAGACACCTCAAGCAAGGGAGATGGATAGAGCTCGAAAGAAGACACCTCACGCAAGGGAGATGGATAGAGCCCGAAAGAATAACCCCCATACAAGAGAGAAGAATAGACAACAGATGGAGAGAGATCGGGCTCAAGCAAAGCAGCGACAAAGAGACAAGTCTTGTACATTTGATGAGACTAAAGTCTGGGAGATGCCCGGGAAAGATTACAATCACGAAAACTTCGAAGACTATCCACAAGTAGCAGCTCAACTTTGGTATGACAATAACGGTTCTTGGAAAGACAGGGAGATGAAGTGGTTGATTGCATACCTGCATATAGATGACATGATGTCAAGTGGTATTATAGATAGCCCTCGGCCAGTTCTTACAAAGTTATCTACTACAGCTATTAAGAACCATCGTACATTGATTGAGACTGTTCATTCGGTGTTTGATGGAGCCAAATGGGCCGCTCAGAGAAAGTGGCAAGAAGACGAGTGCATTGAAGATTCTGAAATGGCTGCATTGATGTGGCTTGACAGCCCAGATAGTAAAATCAATGCTGAGGTCATTAAAGATGCTATACATCCATTGGATCTCAACAGCTGTACTCCGGTTATTGATCAAGCTTGGGCTGGCAGTTTGATAGGATTGAAATTGCTGCCTCTTAAGCCAAAATCTGGTAAAATTGCTAGAGCAACTGCATCTTACTGGGAAGAGCAAGGCCAGCCACATCAAGGTTAGCCACCTCTGCCAGGCAAGTTGGTTCGAGTTGATTGTAGTACTGAAGATGGGAGGTACTACATTTGCAAGTTTGATGATGACAATGACTATCCGATGACATATGAGAACCTCAAGAAGAATGTTGATATGGATCAGCCTTTGTTATCAACATTTGATCTACCCGAGTTTCCAAAAGAGACTAGCACTTACATTGATTGGGAGCATGTACATCTCCGTGATCTTGCAATTAAGTCGTTAGAGTCAGAGGGAGAGAACCACGACAAGCTTAGAGGCGTCCTTCGAGAATACTGTTTCGATAGAATAACACAGATCCAAGAGTATCAACGTCTGACACCTGAGAAACAGCACGAGTTAGGTGCAAGATTCCTCGAGGCACAGGGTAGAGGTGTATCTTGGGGCAAGGAAAAGTTCAATGACAAATCAATTGATGCTCCACTCTACACTTGTGCAAGTTGTGGTTGTCGTGGCTACGATTGTGATGGGTGTGAATACCAAGATGTTAGTTTAGACGATGGTCTAGAAATACTGAAGATGGATGCATCGAGCTATCAGCGTCACACGGATAGGTTAGAGATAGAGAGCCATCATCCTCTGAAGGTTCCTGTGAACAAGGACGGCAAGCTAGAGGAAATCAAGACATCTAAAGTCTATTCATTGTGGCCACAAGATGACAAGCTAATCGAAGACTTGTGTCAAGAGTGTAACAAGGCGGAAGGGGGTCGAGAGTATGATGATAGATTGTTCGAGATTGAACCTTGTGATACAGATGACGACGGTTCAGATACCTTCCTCTTTAACAAATGCGCAACAGCTGAGAATGGAGACAATATTTGTACAATTGATCACCGTCCACGAATAAAGCGTTATCATTTGCATCCAGAGTTTGTTGAAGTGTATGAAATGGATAATGGAAAGCGTGGAATACGAGCCAAGATTTGTAGTAGTTGTCATGACTCCATCAAAGGTGGCAAGATCCCAGAGCTATCACTTGCGAATGGTGTTGACTTTGGTGACTACAGACGAATAGGTCTAACACCTTTGACTCTTAGAGAACGTCATATCATCTCTAAGGTTAGACACTACATCAATGTCGTTAAGATTGAGAGCAATAAGAAGACAGGCCCCAGTGATATGTCTGAGAAGAAAGTACAGTATAACCATCATTCTGCCTTGAAAGGCTGTGGGATTATCTTCGATCACGACAGTCCACAAGTCGTGAGCAATCTATTGACTCCAGAAAGTATAAATGGAGATGTTCAGCTCCAGTTTGTCTGCCACAAAGGAGAATATGATCGTATGATAGCAAAGCTTGAGGCAATCAAGTCTGCAAATGTATATGGTCGTGCACATGTCATTTATCAATGGCTTTCGGTATTGAGACACATCAACAAGTGGTATGAAGATGATAAAGAATTGAGAGAGTTACCTTATTATTACGACTTTGAAAAGCTGATAGATGAATGTAATTACGACTTGATTCAACAGGCAGAAAGGATTGATAACAAAGACCTAGAGAAGGAAGTCAATATTGCAACAGATGATGTAGCAGGCGTTCGTGCAAAGACAGTATCGTCTACTACACGACTTGATGACGATGAAGATGTTGACTTTCCAATGAGATGTGTTAACTTTACTGCTTCAGATAAGACAGCACATAGTAATCGTGCAGATCATGATCACAAATTCTTAGTCGAAGCTGCAGCAACTCTGAAAGTGGGTGTAAAAGATGAACGAGCACAGTATGAACATGATGCAGCCAAGAAGCGACAGACTAAATCATTCAGAGATAAAAATCCGTTGAATGAGTTCTTAACGGGTGATGAGGGTCTAGTCAAGGCTCATGTTGATGTGTTCATGCTGGGAACTGCATATGATCAAGAGCACAAGTCACCACGTTTGACTCCAAAGCAGCGGCAGCATCTTTTCATGCAGTACACCACAGCCGCTGCATCAAGTACAGGTCTGATATTTCATCTATTTGACCAGATGCAGAGGCATGATACAATAAGAGCAGTACATGCAAAGACATTAGACTCGAGAAAATTCCAAGACTTTGTAAAGGAAGTTACATCTGATGTCTTTCAAGGCAGATTAAAGAAGGCCGTGGCCAACCCAGATAGTCCTGATGGAAAGTATGTGATGAAGAAGCTTGTCCCGATGCTTGCAAGTGCTGGAAGATCTGCAACATTTGGTGCACTAGAGAGAGATCGAAGCAAAGGTGAAATCTTAGCTCTAGGACGGAGGTTCGGCTGTGCTCCATCGTTCTTGACATTTGCAATTGATGATGTAAATAGCGTGTCTTCAATACGACTCACCACCCCAAGTTTAGATAATACCGACTTCCCAAGCCAAGTATCAGGTGAGATACACGAGGCATTAAGAAATGACTTTGGTGTGGAGGGACATATTCCTATACCCAAGACATACTATGAGAGGTACGCACGTCTCACAAAGAATCCTGTTGGAGCTGCTTTAGTTTATAAGAAGTTCGTCGAGGATGTGCTGACGATACTTATTGGAGGAAAGAGCCAATCCTCTCGTAGGACAACATTTGCATCATGGGATATTGATTCTACTGGAATCACTGGTACCAACATTGCCTATTTTGGAAAGACTGAAACGACTGCTAGAGGTTCTCTTCACTTTCATGTTGTGTTATGGGGAGGTATCTCTCCAGATTTCCTCGAGCTTATGTCAGATATACCTGAGCTGTGCAAACGAATCGGATCTATCCTAGAGTCGATGTTTTCAGCTTCAGTTGACAAAGAAGAACATGTATCTGACTTGGCAATGCACCAGGTGAGGACTCGGTTCCCAAAGAATCCCCATCTTCGGATACCACCAAGGGCGATGCAGATCTCACCAGATCCTTCGTTAGCTCCTGAGTTTGCATCGCATGTGTCTACAACAATTAGATGTAATGGTATCCACGATCATTCGTTTACATGTTTCAAAAGTACAATGGGGCACAGTGGATGCAGACTTTGCAAGCCAAGTGGGTTGAGGAAGGAGACGCTTCCTGTTATTCTCGAGGCAGACGAAGAGAAGGAAGACGAGAAATATGCTTACAAAGTCAATAAAACTGTAACTCCACTTCATAATCTGGATGGAGAAAGGCCGTCAAGTCAAAATCTATTTCCTTTGTCGTCATCAGATCCGAGAACTATTGTTTGGGAGATGAAGAGACCCGAAGAAGAGCCGCTAGATCCTCTACCAGAGGCTATAGAGGATAAAACGAGAGACGATATCCTTCAATATTTGTACCGACAAATGTTACCTCAGTATAATGTCGATGATGAAGAAGTTCTCTATAACCCTCCTAAGGACGAGAATTGCCTCTTTCGTGTGCTACTGAAGGGATTGAAAAGAGCACGGCCGAGTATAGCCGAGGGGATGACAACAAAATCATTGCGTGCAGAGTTGATGGAGTATCTTGAGTCACATGAAAATGAAGCTGTTAAGGCCGACGCTGATAATGAAGTTGACTCAGCTGATACCACCACCTTGAAAGATCTAGCAGAAGAACAGATGAATGCAAGGGATGATATCAAACATATGGAGTTTGACATCAAAGAATATCTGAAAGAAATGCGTGATGACACCCGATACAAATGTAAGCGAGGTGGATCTCTCGAGTACTATCTTTTTGCAAAGAAGTACGAGGTGAATGTCGCCGTCCATACTGATGGAGATAGAGAGACCAAAGACCTTGCAAAAGGTGTCAATATTGGAAATACTAAACCAACTATACACTTATCTTATCACAACGAGCACTACAAGCTGCTTCGATTCGAGTGGCCTTGGAGTCAGTTTGTAACAAATACTACACCCGAGAATTCCTTCGAGTCAAGTTGTGATGGGTTTGAAGAGCGCCCTGGAATGTGGTTGGCAAGTCAAGTCGACTCGTATGACTTTGTGCAAGACAATAATAACCTCTTTCACAACCTTATGCAAGGCTTGGTGATCGTGGGAGGTAGCAAACAATCCAACCCAATCAAATCTTCTCAGCTTACACTTCGAGGTTTAAAGCGTGACTTGATGAAATATCTAAAAGATAATCCGCAACAAGAGTTCAAGCCGCTTGAAAGAGAAGAAACTAAGCAAATAGCAACAGTAACATTGGAAGCTAAAGTTTCTCATCGTCTAAGTATCAACAAGGAACAGCCTATTGAAAATCAATCACCTGTAGAGCAATATGCTAATCTTATTCAAGATGATCAGTTTTGGGGTGACGAGTTGGAGATGCATTTGTTTGCCAAGTCAAAGAATGTAAATGTAGTTGTATATGAGCAAAATAGAGAGTGCTTTGTAGAATCTCGTGTGTTCGAGGCTCATACTTCTGACTCGGAGACAATACATCTACTTCGTTGTAGTAAGACTACCAATTCAAGCCAGGATGGTACTGAGGATAGCAAGTTGAGTCAAGACAAAGTATATTTTACTTTATTCATGCCAAAACATTACTCCATCATGAAGGCGTTGATGTCAATTAAGGATGAGACGACGCTTCGTAACATCTACAAAAAGATTTCAGATACTGTTCAAGGTAGAAACGGGCTTGTAGTTGATTACAACCCCCTCTTGACTGCACAGTTAGGATGCAATACGAACTTGCTGTTTCTCGGGTCAAAAGAGCAGAGCAGAGGTGCCCTATTCTATATCGGGCCGTACATCAACAAGAACGGAGTTGAGATCATCGATGCTCTGCCTTTGCTTGTCAAAGCTTATGATGACGCTAAGATACATGTCAGTGTTGCGGATGATTCTGGTACAGACAAACGAACTGTTCAACATACCTTGACTAGGACTCTAAACAAACTTAATGCGCAGATGGAAGTGTCCGATACCCAAGCCTCTGGTGCTCTGTTTGGTTTAGATGCACGAATGACATCCGAGATCTTCTCATACTATAACTTCAATGCGTATAAGAACTTTATCATGGATGCACTAGATCACGTGAAAGCTCAAAAGAGAACGAAGCGTGCTCTTGAGATGTGCAATAGATCCAATGCACACCATATAACTTATGATTCTAGTGAAAATGAGGAAGAGAATGACTGTGATGAAGAGTCATGCAGTGATGACAAGAGTGACTCTGAGACTATTGAATCTGAACGTGATGAAGAAGATGTAGTAGACGAGACTGAGACTGGGGTTGAGGGTGTTATTGATCACGCCGAAGAGGATGTTGAAGACAAAGAAGAAGTACAAGCTGACTTGTGGAAAGATTGGGAAGATGGAGTTTGTGACAAATTTGATATGACACATGAAAAGGAAGCGTATGGAAGAACTCAGCTATTTTATACGGATGATGATAACTTTCATGCTATATCATACCCAGAACTATATAGATATCGAGGAGAAGAGTTGAAGCATCTCAATCGGTTGGAGTATTGTTCTCTTGTTAAAGTTGCTACTAAAAGTGGAGATGACACCATTAACACTGCAAAGCCAAGTCGAGGAAGGAAGAAGAGTAGGCAGTATCAGTTTGGCAGTGGTCTTGCTGAAAAGATTGGTACCAAGTATCATCAGATTCTCCGATCCAAGCAGTGTACGCCTAAGTTCTTTTGTAAGCTACCATCGCCTCCGGGCAAGAAGCCTTCTGATGCATCAAAGATTAAACGTTGGAGAAAACGAGCTAATAACTTTGCCTTTCATTACTTGACTATGTTTCGAGCTGAGACCGACTTGTACGACTCGAGTCAAGCTTGCAACTACCAATATAATTGGGAAGCATTCCTTGAGTTTGAAACTAGTTTGAGGTGTAGTGATCGAGCAATTGACCACTCTAGACTAGAGCAGATGGATCGTATGATTCATGGCTGGAAGGTAAATACAGCCAGGCGTATGATGTTGGCAAAGTACCGCCGTAGAAACCGAACTAAATGGTCAGATCAGCAGAAAGAACTGAACCGAGCATACAAAACAAAAGCCATGGAGAATCATGGTGATGTACTTGATTATGATCACAGTTTCAACCCAGACTTGACTACAAAGCAAGCAGAGAAGATCGACCAGATCACGAAGCACAAAAGTGAGTGTGTGTCCATCCTTCAACATTGCACACCTGATAGTTTAGAAGAGCAACAAGAGGCATCCATCAATACTAAACACTCAACAACGACCTTGCCATTAGATGAAGAGTCTTATAGGGACTTGAAAACGGCCCAGCCAGCTCCCAATTGCAAAGATAAAGTTCGACTGAGTTGTCCAGTGCCTCGACTAATTACAAGGCAAGTCGATAAGTACTTGAGGAAGCAAGGCTTATCAAAGGATAAAGATCATGCTGTGAAGCTCCTTCGTGATCATTTTACTGCGATGTACGAAGGTAGATCAGAAGATGATGACTACGAGGCACCATATCTATTGATTTGTGGCGGTCCAGGAAATGGTAAGTCAAAGTTGGTTGAAACATTTGACGGTATGTCAAAGTGTATGGATGTTGGGAGTCTAGTGAAGACGGCCTATGTTGGTGGTGCAGCGGTCAATATCAATGGCTCTTCTTTGATGGGACTATTTGATATCCCAGTTATCCAGAAGGGCAAAGATGAGGAGACCAAGAAGAGTCGTATAATTCCATGGAATGGGGATAAGCGCAAAGCTTTCAAGAAGAGGTATGATCTTGAAAGGATATCATGCATCGTTGTAGATGAGATATCTACTGTTAAGCCGTATATGCTTGCGTATTTGAACGCTAGATTGATGGATCTTTACCCTGATAGCGGCGGCAAGCTGTTTGGTGGTCGTGCAGTCGTTTTGCTTGGTGACTTTGATCAACTACCTCCAGTCGGGGATGACTCTTTGGCATGTGCGGCAATGAAGTACGAAGAAGCAAAGTTTAAGAAGAAGATCTCAACTGATAATGATGAAGATATTCTTGATGAAATCTTGTCTGGTCAATTGGATCCAAAGAAGTGCTTTGATCTCAAAACGGCAGGTGTTCTCTTATTTCAGAGAGTAAAGCATATCAAGCTCACCGAGCAACATAGATCAAAAGATCCCAAACACACTGCATTACTTCAAAAGATGAGCTCTGATGGAAGCCTTCACCCACGACATCTAAAGTTATACAAAGACTTGTCTGAAGAGGATATGAATGGCGAGTTTTCATTTGCGACGATGGTTGTAACTGGTAATGCCGAGAGGCACGAGCTTAATGCATTACAAGCCAAGCGTTGGGCGTCGCACCACAAAACTAAGGTGGTACGGTGGTTTAGAAAACGAGATGCCGACAATTGGAAGGGCAAGCCCAGGGACCCACTGCATGTAGAAATGGCAATGAGGGAGAATTGTTTCTATGAAAGATTTGTGCCTGGGGCTGCCGGATACATAACTGAAAACATCAACACCGATATTGGACTTGCAAATGGCGTCGAGATCAAGTATCATTCACTCTCATTTGACACAGAAGACAAAGAAAGGATCTTCAACGAAGAGTTTGAATCAGACGGATCACTCGTTATGACACTTGATGAGCCTCCTTCTGCCATAAATGTTGAACTGTTTGCTGACTTCCCCGGAGATTCCGATGACAAGAAGAAGGAAAACAGAAAGAAAAGAAAAGAATGGACTCATGGCTCACTGGTGAATGATGGCCGTGTTATCATCCAAATCTCTCGACGGTGGGGTAGCAAGATTGATTGGGGTAAAGAGAATATAGAAGGGTCGTGGCAGCTTGGATACAAAGGATCAGTATTGCCAATGAAGGACTGCTTTCCAATCGAGCCTGCATTTTCTGTAACAATCTACAAGGCACAGGGAAGGACGATCCGAAGATTGATCATATTTGTTTCACCTCATCCAGTTCAGTTGTTGAGGATGTCTTGGGAGGGACTATATGTTGCTCTGTCACGTGTAAAGTATAGAGATCATATACGTCTGGCTGTCGATAGAAGCACCCTCGAGGGTGAAAAGAAGGCAATGGAGTATATGGCGAAGCTGCAGAAGAACAAGTATACAGATAGCTTTTTTTGTGGATTCGAACAGAGTGTAGATGGCCGAGCGAGGATATGGAAGCGAAATCTGGCACTGAAGGCTGCTGGCTTTGATAAGCTACCAAAGAAGAAAGCTACAAGCAAGCGACGTAAGAAAGGCTAGTGATGGTGCATGGAGTCAAGAGATAATCCATTGACATTGATCAACTTGTGGTTTAGTTATCTTGTTAAGTATTAGATTATATAGATGATTTGATTTGTGTATAGCATGTCAATATAAGCATCGGGTAAACTGCACCTGCCCTAGCATGCCTGACGTCTCAAACTCTCATAAAAAAGGATACCTCTGAGATCCGCCTAGCCTCGCCTAAAATGATCTTGTGCTTTTACTTAGTTTTGTGTGTGTGGTGTATTGGGAAAGAAGAGAGTTATATCAAATGGGATCATCCAAGCTATTTAGTTGTGGAGTCTATTCAATGATCAAGATCGAACCTCATCATACAATTAATACAACATAAAATTAATAATACAACACAAAGTCACAATAACAACCATCAACAAAATATCCAGATATCGTCAAACACTAGGTATCTACAACATTATCATGCCATCTTCATCATCAAGTGTTGTCAATCACTGCTTCATATGGAAGTGGAATACATCTTATTCTGACGAGGATAAGGTCAAAGTTCTTTCCGATTTAAGAAAGTTATCGTCAGATAATTGTACAGTATCATGCGGGGAGAACTGCATTAACAATCTTAATCTACCAGGTTGCGGATCTAATCCAAAGGATAGTATGAGTCAAGGGTTTGATTGCGGACTACATTGCATTGCAAAAGACGAAGAAGCCTTCCGTCAGTGGTGGAGTTCATCTGAGCATAAAGAATTCATGGAGAAATATCCAGACTTTGCATCGATTAAAATCAATTTGCAGTGGATGCAATAAGCTTAGAATATATAAGAATCGACTTATCTACGCCATCAATATATGTTAATTGGGTTATGGGATACAAGAATATGGCCGAGATACGAGGTACTAATGAGCTATATTAGATGTATATATACCGATGTTTGTGCTGTACTTAATCTCCTCTCAAACTAGCTACTTCAAATACTAGTTCATCTCACTGCCAAAATAGCTTGTCTCTCTTGGGATCTATCTTTGGACTGTTGGGACATGGAATCTTACTCGGCTTGTCCTTATAATGACATGAGAATATAGGTTCAATACTACAACATTGTTCAACTAAACTGCCATCTGAAACATCTCCTTCTATCAGTTTTGTAATATCTTTACTTATACATTCATCCCTTACATACCACTCTCCCATCTGTCGAAAGAATAATAGTTTATTCACCTTGTTCTCTGTCCAACTCATGTGAAGTAGGTAGGCATTACTCGTCCCTTCTATTATCTTGTGCATCGTCGGCCAGTCTTGATGATAATGGAAGCCACCGGGAAACATATCAGTCTGTATCTTATCAAATACTTTAACTTTCAAACCAAATAATGAACTATGCTCATTCAGTAACTGAACTAATACTTGTTGATGTGATTTAGATTTCCGTATGACAGCTCCGTGATATAATAATGATGTGAATAGATATGCAGTCTTCTTATTAGCCCGAACATAGTAGAAACCGCTATTGGCCGAGTATGGATTATATCGTGGTTGGGCACTACCATCATGTTGAAATAGTATATCAAATTCTTGTATAGCAGGATTGGACTTATCATGAAAGTAAGTCAACGGATCTTTATACCAAACAATGTCCACATCTTGAAATAACACGTCATGTCCGAGTAAACTAACATAGAGGACACATAATACCTTGGCATACATCATACTTGCAAATATCGGGTCACCATATGCTTTGGCTTCTCCGCTTGGTAGTATACCAAGATTCTTAGCGTCAAAGTATGTTGCAATACCCAATCCCTGTGATAGTTTATATGCCTCCTCATCTGTCGGAAAGACTAATATATTATCAGTTGATAATCCTCTACTTCGTGCTGAGCAGATGAAATTACTCAACAGTTCCGATTGACCAGCATTCACTGTTAATACTACCACTGTATTATCACGTACGACATTTCGTTTCTCTAATAAACTTTTCAATTCTTTTAATACTGTATCAACATTTTCAAGAAAGATTTGTAATCTATCAAAATGCTGTAGTAAGAATCCCTTCTCTTTTCTTTTAAAGTTCTTCCACAATTCTGGTAAATCAAATTCATCGACACCATTTTTGCCTAGTGTGATTCGTCCGACATGTCGTAATGGTAATGTAGAATTTAATACCCGGTCTTTAGGTTTTAATCCCTCAAATGGTGGTACACGTAACCATCTATTAATATGATATGATTCAAAGTTGGATGTTATTACATGACAATCTTTTGCATTTGGATTGATGGATGTAAATATTACATTTAATGTATCACAATTTTGCATTGCCTTTGAGACCGAAGGTGATTTAGCTAGTGTTGATGAACTATCATCTTGCTGTTGTATTCCGTGTATAGCCTCATTCTTCAATTTGGTATCTGATGGTAATGATGTACGTGTATTATATATTAGAATAGCTTCTGAATCGGGAGCAGATTTGATTGGTACACCAAAATCATATGTTGATAATAGTTCATCTCGTGAGATACGTAAAGCTCCTACTGCATAACTACTTGTTGATTTTGGAAATATTGTATCTTTATAATAGCTTGATTTGATACTATCCTCTTCATGTGCCAACTCTTGCTGTACTCGTTTATCAATTAGATGACGTAATGTAGATGAAATTTCAATCGGTGCATCATTGCAATTAGGTGTTTGTTGTAGTTGTAGTTTGCTTTCATTGACAGCATTTATATAGCCAAAGTAATATGGCAGGATAATAACTAAAGCAATAAGTATAATATTGAGTATACCAGATCGGAAGAACATCCTTATACGGGGCAGACAATAACTGCAACACAAACTCTCCTATGAATATGTACAATAACAAAAGACTCCCAACTAAGTGTGAAATTTATGAGAGTATAATTAAAATCGATATATATTGATACCTATTGTTGATCTCTTGATACTCATATACAGTCGGGGTATCATCCAAAACCACTTCTAATGATGCTACCAGTGGTGGTGTTTAAGTAGTTGCAATACCATACCAAAACTAAGACTATATCAAGCTATATCAAATGAGCAACAATAGTAGAAATAAATTAAAAATGGCAGACGATTCAAGTGACGACGATATCCCCATCAGTCAGCTCACGAAGAAGGAATCCGAGTCTACAGTTATGTCTGTCCTTTCAGCTATGAAGACTGATCCGGAATTGAATACCAAAATACCTCCAGAGACTGCTGACTTAATTTCTGGTTTTGCAAGCAAGCATTTTGCTGCGGAGAATGAGATCAATAATGCCTCTACTATGGCAAAAGATTACAGTAAGGATGCTCTACTACTAATGTCTAAAAAATACCCTACAAAGTTCCTCGGTCTTGATTTTAAAGATTGTGAATATATGAATGACTTGACATTACACCCTTTGGTTGCAAATATGGGTACAAGTGATATCCCTCAAGAATGGGGTACAAAGTGTTGGGAAATAAGGAAATGGAGGCAGCTGTCACAAGAGGCCCAAGATAAATTCTTATTGAACTTATCTGAACGTCCATCTATTGATGAAATGGCTAAACAATTAGGGTCGCTTCAATTAGGGTCGCTAAAAAATCTTGATAGAGGCAAGAAGAAGAAAGAAGAGAAAACTGATGATACCAAGTCTCTCGAGGAGAGGGTTTTGAGTGGAGATAAGAGGGCCATGGAAGAATTGAAGCAGAAGATGCACGAAGAAGGAGCACAAGCACAAGCCGGTAAGAAAGTAAAGGCAAAGAAGTCAGCATCTAATACTAATATACAAAAAGAAGAAGATATGTTTATATGTGCTTACTGTGGCAAGGAGGGTTTTGATGCTATTGCCAATACTTGCAACAAATGCAAGTCAGTGAAGTAATGTAATGCCGCATGTAAGAAGAAACACAGATCGAAGCATAAAAAAGCTTGTGAGAGATATATAGCGGCTGCTAGAACAGATAAAATACACAAATCGAAGCATGAGAAAGCTCGTGAGAGATTTGTAACTCAGGGAGATGTTTTAAAGGTGGTCCTTCCCATTGAGCAAATCAACGATCCATTGGGGCAACAATGTGACACGACTGGATATCAATTGGCTGCATGCTGTATCTGGTCGCGCAGCAGAGACCCCTCGACACCGTGGTATTGTTGCCTAGATTGTCAAGAGAAGGACTTTAAAGGATGGCCGGCTGAAAATAAGGATATTCCCTTGAAGGTTATGTCACGTGCATTACGTAATGCCATGATTGAGAGGGTACGTTTTTAGCACCTTGTTTTGTATTTGATGTATGTTTGTTCTCTCTTATACCTTGACTAATTTCACTTCTTTTCTACTTCTTGTTCATACAATGATATAAACAGTCATCTAAATATCCAGCACCCAACATGCCTAATCTTCCAACGGGCGAAGAGGATAATGAGGAGGAAGAGGAGGCTGCTACTCCAGCCGTGTATAAACAACAGGCACAGGAAGGTTGGGATTTGACCAAGATATTCACTATCAGGGAGTTGCTCAAGTCCAAACCAACAATGTGTCACCGTGCAAACGATGGGGAAGTGAATTGTGGACTTGTTGCCTGTTGTAGATGGGAATCACCAATGAGCCAAGCACCTTGGAACACTTGTCTTGATTGTCAATTAAAGTGAGTTAATGCGTATGCTTATATGTATGTGTTCATCTTCTTGTATTTGCTTGCAATACTCACCATTTGCCTATTCTATGTCATCTCCATTCAACCACCCTGCAGAGACTTCTTGGGTTTTCCAGAGGAGAGCTATGAGCTGCCAATCGACTTTATGACAGAGGAACACCGTGAGATCATAGCTACAAAGTGCTCCCATCCTAACAAGAAGAAGGAGTTTCCCAACCTTCCCACGAGTAGACCTGTGGGAGGAGGGAGTTTGCTTTCCAATAGCCCAAATGATGATTCTTCTTCTGCCAAGAGTAATCCGAAAATAGCTGCTACTTCTGTTGAGGGGAAGAATCAAGCAGCTGCCAAGCCTGCTTCCAAGATATCCGAGAAGGCCATGTTTTATCACCGCAAGTGGCAAGCCGAAGCTGAGAAGCAAGGCGGACCAAATGCCAAGATTGTTGTGAGCAAGCCTGAAGCCAAGAAGATTATCTTTGAGAAGTTAGCTAGTAAGGGTGCACCAATGAATATCAATGAAATGTGAGTAACTTCATCTTATGCTTTGCATCTATGCGTTGCTTCTTCTATGCTTTGATTATCTAACACATTTTATCATTTAGATACTCAAAGCTAAAGGCCATTGTGCCTTCTATCATTCTTAAAGCATGTCTTGATGATATGGTTGACAAGAGTGGTAGTTCATCGGAAGAGTATACTGGAACTCTCTGTCTCAAGGACGTAGGTAACGTGAACGACAATCTCTATTACATCGATCATACTGATACCATTTGGGAGTGTAACTTTTGCCAGGCGAAGTTCTCAACTTTTGAAAAGGCTAGTGAACACGAGAAGATGTGCCTTGACAGAAAGTTACCACCCAAGAGAGAGAAGCGAATTATCAGCGTATTCAAGTCTATGAGAATAAACGATGATGAACTTACATCACCACATGATGAAAGTCTATTTGAACAGCCTCCGCGTTCAGAGGATTGCCCGATTTGCTTTTTACAATTACCTCATTTCATGTCTGGAAACGTATACATGGCGTGTTGCGGAAAAGTTATCTGCAGTGGATGTTACTTTACACTTAATGAAGAAAATCCTACTGGAAGCAGTTTCCTTTGTGTGTTTTGTAGAGAACCTAAACCTGATTCTGAAGATGATGTGGGAGATAGATACTTGGACCGTTTTGATGTGAATGATGCTGATGCGATCTGTAGTGTGGGTTGTTTCCATCAGTCAGGCAAGTTCGGGTTTGAACAGAGCTATACCGAGGCATTAGCACTCTGGCGAGAGGCAGGAGAACTTGGTAGTGTTGAGTCATATTACAATATTGCTGATGCATATGACAATGGCAGAGGAGTAGAGAGGGATCAAGAAAAAGCTTGGCATTACTATGAGCTGGCTGCTATGGGAGGTAACGTCCTAGCAAGGTACAATCTAGGAGTGACTGAGATGCTTGTCGGCAATATGGACAGGGCATTAAAACACCACATGATTGCAATTAAGAGTGGATGTGCCGATTCTTTGAAGAAGATCAAACATCTACACTGGAATGGACACGCGACAGCAGATGAATATGATTTAGCTTTAAGATCATATCATGCATATATTGACGAGATTAAGAGTGAACAACGGGATCGAGCTGCTGCATTCAGCGATGAATACACTTATTACAAATATTCTAAATCAGAAAAGGAGGTCATACTTCAGATGAGAGAAGAAATAGAAGCGCGTAGAAAAGCAGCACGGGAAGCGAGAGAAGCAATAGAGGCACTAGAGGCACAAAGTGAATATCGGACAAGAAGACCGGGGAGTGTATGGCCAACAATGATTGTATCATCAGACGGTGTTCCTCATACAACAATGTTAACATCACCAGACGGTGTTCCTCATGATTCACTAGGAGTTGAAAAGGCGCAACCTGCTGGTATGGCAGAGGCCATGCGTCTAGCACAAGCAGGGGCTGCTGGTATGGCAGAGGCTGCAGCGGAGGCTACATCATCGCAACAAGAAGGTGAAGAGGAAGTCTCCACTGAAGGCAAAGAAGAAGAAGAAGAAGAAGAAGAAGGCGTGGAATCAAGGGATATTGAAATTGTAATGTCTCAGACGAACTGTTCAAGAGCAAAGGCTGTCAACTCTTAGGGAGAAGGATAATAATTTGGTCAATGCAATTGTATCTTTGTCATATGGACAGAAAGATGATGATACAGAGGATATGAAGTATGGAATAGGTAAGGTATGATAGTTTATCTTAATATAATGTAACAAATGATCAAATATAGTGCCAATTATAAATGACTGCAAAGATATGCTCAAGTAATGGGACAAGACATACCACCACTACTAGAAGATATTACTCATCATTAGAAGAAATTGTCATTGGTTAACAGTATTATCAAAACTTACATCCCTGGTATGCCTATATAAGCGTCATACCTTAGTGCAGTAAAGCTTGGTGGCGCACACGCAATCATGAAGAGAAAGAGAAGAGAAGAGAGGATACCGATTTTATGAGAGTCTATGTGTGTAACTCTGTGTAACTTTTGTTGAATTTGTGAAGGAAGCAGTTGTTACGATAGTAGTTGTTTGTGTAGTGGGTTTATTATAGAAGGCAGGCTCCTCAAATCATAGTATATAGTAGAGATATTAATATAATGAAGAACTCAATGGCGATCCTCACCATATCAGCTATATGCTTGAGCAATTTGAGCATTAGAAGTTATGGATTTTCTTTTTCTTCGATATCATCAATAAGAAGAAGTAGAATATATAGTATTGAAGACGGTAGTACTGCAGAAGAAGCCGAGGCAATAAGACTTGATCGGTTAAACGCTGCTGATGAGGTAGCAAGCCAGCTCAATAAAAACATAGAAGAGTGTGTTATGAGTTGTGTTGACGATGATAATGATACTACAAACTTTTCTAATGAAAAGGAACAGGAGAGAACTGCTCTAAAGAAGCAACTCTACAAGCTATCTGCAAGTTACGATAGAGGATTCGGTGCAACACCAACAGCTCGAGATGAAGCGGAAGATATCATTACTCAATTGGCAGCTGTCAACCCTACACATAATCCTGCTCGTGGTATAGATGGAGATGGTACAGCTGGTGAAGACGACATACCATTGAAAGGTATTTGGAGAATGATATGGACTTCCGCATATGATGTTGTTTCTTTAGGGGCATCACCTATATCCACAACAAGTGCTATATATCAAGATATATCTTATCCACCTGCTGCAATTAATATTATAGATTTCATTCCAAAAAGTCAATCGATCCTACCAGCATCATTATCGCCACCATCATTGTTACGAGCTGAGGTGGCAACACGAGCCTCTTCACGGAATGTTAGTACTAATGATAGGGTTGGTCTGATATTTGAGGGGTTGAAACTGCAACCGATTGAACTGCTTGGTCAAAAAGTCGATAATCTTCCTCCACTATCAATAGATTTTACATGGCAACGAACATTGGTTGAAAAGTTGATAGAATTAGTTCCTGGGTTAGACAAGAGTAGCTTTGGATTTAGTGACGAAGGGTCTGAAGAAGTAAGCCCAGACGCGCCAGGTTATTTTGATATACCATATGTTGATAATGAGTTGTTGGTAATACGTCAACAATCTACTCCGGTTCAAGGAACGGGAGGTGTCTTTGCTTTAATCAAGGTTGATAGTTGTAAGCCTTGAACTTGAGACTATAAGATAAGAAAGGAACAACTAAGTGGGGGTGCAGCATAATGTATATGGTTCACATTCACAATATTCTTTTGCGTGCTAGGTAAAAGAGGCAAAGAAATCCCTACGAATAAAAGTTATGTGAGAGTGCAATATTATGTTGATGTGTTAGTATATAATGATATGCACATACTCTTTAAGCTACTTGACAATACTGATATCAACTTTAATCAAATGATGAACATAATCAAGTAGCAAGATATCAATATCACGACTCTGTTCTGATACTCGCTCTGATATCTAGTATTAGAGGATACCGTATCTTTTGGGGGGAAATTTGAGGCCATCCGATTATTGATTATCGTATGTATGGTAGTTCTTCTTCATATATATTATTATTATTATACTGATAAATAGAGTTTGTTCTTCTCCATATATTATATGTCGTACTGAATAATTATGAGCACATCCGAGGTATTAGATCAGTGTGCAGCGTGTGGAAAGGAGAGTGATGATCTCAAGACTTGTAATGGTTGTAAATCTGTAAAGTATTGCAATAGAGAATGTCAAATTTCCCATCGACCACAACACAAGAAACAATGTCAACAGCGTGCGGCTGAATTAATGGACGAGGCATTATTCAAACAACCTCCACCCCGTAAGGATTGCGCAATTTGTATGCACCAACTTCCTATTGCAGAAGAGACAGTTTATAAGAATTGCTGCGGCAAAACAATTTGCATTGGGTGCTTGTATGGACAAATTAAGGCATCGAATGCTAAACCACAGAGGCTTCCAAACTTACCCTGTCCCTTCTGCAGGCTTCAACCATCATTCTCATACAAAGAAGGGAAAGAAAGATTCAAAAAACGAATGGAGCTGGGTGATGCTGATGCTTTCTTTACAGTGGGAACGGAATATATGTATGGAGATGCCGGTACTCAACAAGATATAAAGAAGGCTTTGGAAATGTATTCACGTGCAATTGAGCTTGGTTCGATTGAAGCTCATAACAAAATTGGGATTCTCTATTCTGATGGGAAATATCTCCCAAAAGATTCAAAGAAGATGATGTATCATTTCCAGCAGGGGGCAATTAAGGGATGTGAATATGCGCGCTACCATATCGGTGTAGAAGAGTATAAGATGGGAAGAAAAAATAGGGCGCTGAAACATTGGGTAATTGGTGCTACAATTGGACACAAGGGTTCTTTGGATAATGTCAAGGCAGTAGGTACCAATGCTCAATATATGATTGCATTGCGGGGATATCAGGCGTACCTTGAAGAGGCTAAAAGTGAAAAGAGAGATAAAGTTGCAAGCTTGGTCCAGAAGGATAAAGCCTCGACAACACTCAAATATGAAAAGAATCGTACTCGTAAGTAGAGTGGGGGTTATCTTACGAGTAGGATCACGGGAAGAAAGACAAAAGTTGCTAGGTATCGAGAGAAATGGGGGGATGAAAATAATTGGGGAGTGCAGAGTGGGGATGAAATGAAGGGGAGACTTCATTTGATGGCTCAAACAGTGCATCATAATGTTAAAATAATACGGAGGTTATTGAATAGGCAAACATATAAAAATTTATCTGAATATTAATATACAACATATGTGTACTTGATAAAGGGCATCATACTCCCCTCTCTTGACAAAAGATATTCCCCTCCCTCATATTAAAATATCCAGTTATCTATATGATTGGTCAAAACATGCATCTCTCTCTGCTGCTTGAATTGCAACGTTGCCGATTCTTCCTCTCGCAGATTCGATTCACGAGTGAGACTAACAAGTCATGAGGATATATACCTATTTCCACTCACAAATCAATCAGAGCCTCTCATTTTTTTTGTAACTAATTAAGCGTTGTTATTACTCTAATTAATAGAAGAATGGTACGATTTAGCAAGCTCGCATTAGGGGCCGCATTCGTCGGTGCTCTCACTGTCATCCCATCATCCATCGTTGGTAATGTCGGTAAGTTTAGTTATTGTTTCGTCGTGAAAAGATATATTTGCAAAGTTGTTGCAATGACGATGTGAAAAAATATCTAACCAGCCCCACCTTGTATGCCCCTCATATAATCTAGCATTTGCAACAGCAGCTGAAATGACTGATGCCGAAAAGGCAGCAGAGGAAGCAGCTATGAAGACAGCTGAACAGGAAATGATGGAATCGGCTGCACCCTACACACCACCTGAAGGTTAGTATCATATTTTATATTTATTTCTACTGCCCCATATAATATTATGTTGTCCAATTAGTGATTTGTCCAATGTATATGCATATATCCAAATATATCTAACACTTTGCAATTATTCTCTACATATTAATAATAGGTTCTAATCAATTCGAGTATGAAGCCGAGGTACACAAGATGCTTGACATTGTAATCAACTCATTATACACCAACAAAGATATTTTTCTACGTGAATTAATCTCCAATGCATCCGATGCACTCGATAAATTACGTTTCCTAAGTGTTACCAAGCCTGAATTATTAGGTACCAAACCTGAACTAGAAGTACAAATTGATTATGATCCCGAGGGTAAAACATTAACCATTAGAGATTCAGGTATTGGTATGTCAAAGGAGGACCTAGTTGCCAACTTAGGTACCGTTGCACGATCAGGAACAACCAACTTTATTAAAGCGCTTAGTGAAGGTGAAAAGAATGATGTTAACACTATCGGAATGTTTGGTGTTGGATTTTATTCAAGTTTTTTGGTAGCTGATAAGGTTAGTGTGGCAAGTAAGAGTAATGATAGTGATACACAATTTGTTTGGGAAAGTTTAAATGGTGAGGCTAGTTTCCATGTTGGACCGGATCCACGGGGGAATACCTTGGGAAGAGGTACTGAGATTACATTGACGCTCAAGGAGGATGCTGATGAGGTAAGAGAGAAGTTGTTATTTTTCAGTACTTGTATTGCAATACCTGTTTCTCACAAATCCCTTTAACTCCATTCATTCAATCGTAATATCTGCAGTACTTGTCACCCTACAAACTCAAGGAATTGATCCGTCACTACTCCGAGTTTGTTACACATCCAGTTAGTCTTCGTCAAATTAAGACTATCGAGGTGCCCAAGGAGAAGGAAGAAGTTGAGGAAGCCGATGTTACCGAGGATGAGAGCAAGAAGGATGATGAAGAGAAGGATGACATTGATGATATTGAGATTTCTGATGACGACGACGAAGAGAAGAAGGAAGAGGAAGTTGAAATGGAGGATGTTACAACCTACGAGTATGAACAAATCAATACCGATCCTGCCATTTGGGCACGTGATAAGGAATCAATCACTGATGAGGAATATCAAGAGTTTTGGAATGTCGTACAAAAGGATGGCGGTAAGGCTGAGGATTGGACCCATTTCAATGCCGAGGGTAATATCAACTTCAAGTCTATCCTTTATGTCCCGTCGGATGTTCCTCTTGCTTTACAACAAGGACAGATGGAGCAAATGAGTAATGGTCTTCGATTGTATGTTAGAAAGGTACTAATCTCTGATGAATTCGACTTGATGCCTCGATACCTCTCCTTCATTAAGGGTGTAGTTGATAGTGATGATCTTCCCCTCAATGTCAACCGTGAAACACTCCAAGAGAGTAAGATTATCAAGATTATTAAGAAGAAGTTGGTACGAAAGGCTATTGATTTGATCAAGAAGATGTCTAATGCTCCTATGCCAGAAGAGGAGGCCGAAATTGATGCTGACGGTAATGTCATTGAGCAGCCCAAGAAGCTCCACCCTTACATTGAATGGTACAAGAAGTTTGGTCTATCTTTGAAGATGGGATGCATCGATGATTCCGCAAACAAGGATAAGCTTCAGAAGCTACTACGATTCAAGTCTAGCAAAACGGAGGGAGAGGATAACTACACAAGTCTCCAGGAGTATGTCGATAGAATGAAGGATTGGCAAAAGGAGATTTACGTCTTCCCAGGCGAGACATTGAAGCAATTGAAGGAGAGTAGCTTCATGGATGCCTTTGATGAAAGAGATGTAGAGGTACTCTTCCTAACTGATGCCGTTGATGAGTACTTTATTGGAAATGTACGTGAATTCGACGGTAAGAAGTACCGTGATATCACCAAGGAGGGTGTCAAGTTTAGTGACGAGGATGAAGACCTTGCCAAGCGACGAACAAAGGTTTATACTGAGAAGTTCAAGCCTCTTACCAAATTCCTCAAGAAGCTTTATGGACCTGATGTTACCCGTGTATCAATCTCAAAGAGGTTGGGCCGTGCTCCTGCTATTGTATCAAGTTCCGAATGGGGCAACTCTGCCAACATGGATCGTATCATGAGAGCTCAGGCATTTGCCCATGGAGTCGCTCCCGGAGAGAATGCTATCCCAACTGGCAACTTGGAGTTGAATCCTCGCCATCCTTTCGTGATCAAGCTTCTTGAGTCTATTCCTGAAGACGAAGAAGCTGAGATTCCTGACTCGGTAAAGGATAACGCCTGGATTCTACTAGACACTGCTACAATGAGTGGTGGCTTTCCCATTAGAGATCCTAAGAAGTATGCGGCTCGTATGACTCGTGTATTGAAGAGCAGCCTTGGTGTCGAATCACTTGCCTTGGCCGATGAGCTTACCGCGGAAGATCTTCCGGAGGTAGAGGATGAGCCAGAAGAGCCTCAATTCCAAATGCCAGACGGTATGGAAGGCTTTGACATGTCTCAATTCAACATGGACGATCTTACTGATCTTGACATGTAAAGGGTATGAGAAGAGGACAGTTTTGATATGATGTAGTGAGCTGCTCTGTTTGAGCCTTCTCCTTTAGAATGCTCAGATGTGGCATTACTACTTTTTAGCTGGATAAAACAATACATAGATGATGTTTGATTGATAAACTTACTCTATAATGTAGCTAGCGTTATACTTACATATGTATACAAACTCCCTCAATAGTAGAATGCCGTGAAATAGTTGCAGATTAGAGAGAGTAGGGAGATGAGGCAGAAGAGGATAGAGAACCAAACGGTATCCTTTTATGAGAGTTGTGTTTCCACTTTTGATATCGTAGTTTTCATCTCATCTTCACATCTATTAGTAGCATATCATAAAGCTCCAAATTCGTATCATTATTGATTTGATATAAATCCAACATACTCAACACGCTAGGAAACAAATCATATTATTATCAGTACCTTGAACCTTGCAATTAATATGACCAGCCAAATAATAATAGGAGATAGTATCTCCACAGCCGTCTTACACCTGTTCAGAGTTGTTATATTCGTTAAAGCAGTATTGGAATACCGACGAGGAGAGCTCGACGGAGTAGTGACACCCCTTATTGGTATCATCTGTGCAACATACTTGCATAATGATATTTATAAAGAATACATCGAGAGACAGTGGCAAGTAGCAGAAAGGAAGTTGTCTCAAGAACAGAGGGAGAAGTTATATTACAAATTTCAGCTATGAAAAAGATTTCAGAGTCTTTGGTCATCTCTTTGGTGTACTTCCAGCAATATACTTTGACAGGCGAGATATTGTATACAGTTTAATTATAGCGGTTGGTGTAGGCGAGTTGTTCGAGGCATGTGAGTGTGACGGAGTAATGCATGATGCAAGGGAAGAAATATTAGAAGACAAACGTGATACTGACAATAGGATGAGGGCTAATTTAAGTGATGCTGCATTTGAAATCACCATTAAGTCATTGTCCGGTAATAGTTTTATATTGGACGTCGAGCCATCGGACACAATTATCGAGATCAAAAACAAAATTTATGATGTAAAAGGTGTACCCACTCGTATCCAACGTCTCAATAATGTCGGTAGAACACTCGAGGATGATCGAATACTCTCAGACTACAATATTCAAAGGGGATCAGTCATCTATTGTCTTCTTCCCTTGAGAGCAGGAAATGCCTTTTGATTTCGACAACGTCTATACAAAAGAATATGTTTTGTTTGGTTGGCTCTATCTTGTATGGTATGGTGATGATAATGTTTAAGTGGCAATGGGGAGATACATATTAAAGAAGATTGGGTATTGTAGTTAATTTTCATATTAGATATGTTGAATGAATAAGGAAACAGTCTGTACTAAAAATGGGATAGACGTCTTAGGGATAAATGTAGCAGCTTGTCCCTCATACCACCTGACACTACTTTCTAAATATACCCGATGCTTCAGCTTTATCCCTCATGTCACTCTTCATTTCTTTTTGACGCTCATGATGAGCACTTAAAGTATTTGCATATTCATCCTTCGTCACAAATCCCCTTATAAACATGGCTTAACTTGATCCATAGATTCTTCGTATCCCGCTTTTGCTGCAAGTATACTATGCTTCATTGATTGTTGATAATTACCAGCCTCTGCCTCTACTGATCCAAGATTATGCCTTGCCTGTATTATTCAAACGAGTTGAAGGATTGGGATTAAACGAAGATCTATTTTAAGTATGCCCTAACTTCTTATTACCCTCGTACACACTAGTTGAAAGATACATATGATCTCTCCTAAACAGCATCACTCACTAACTCATTTATGCCATCCAAGATGTTGTCCTGAATCCCTTTCCAGCGTAGATGGTGTTCTCAGCACCAAGTTCCTCTTCAATCCTCAAAAGTTGGTTGTACTTGGCCAACCTTTCTGAACGACACGGAGCACCCGTCTTAATCTGTCCAGTACATAATCCAACAGCCAAATCAGCAATGTATGTATCCTCAGTCTCACCACTACGATGACTTGTCATAACACCCCATCCAGCCTGCTTCGACTTCTTAACGGCATCAATTGACTCTGAAATACTTCCTATTTGATTCACCTTGAGTAATAGACAGGTACATGACTTCTCATCAATGGCACGTCCAATCTTTTCAATATTGGTAACTGTCAAGTCATCACCAACAACTTGGAATGCCTCACTATTCTTGGCAGTAAACTTCGACCAGTTATCCCAATCATCTTCATCGAAGGGATCTTCAATTGTAACAATGGGATAATCGGCTGCCAAACTTTGATACAAATCGCCAAGTTCCTGTCCCGAGATGATATTACCATCATACTTGAAGTCAAGGTCATACTCATCCTTATCCTTCACACGGAATTCAGATGCAGCAACATCTAATCCGATGGAACACTTATCTTCATACCCTGCCTTCTTTAAGGCTTCCATGATTAATTCACATCCCTCACGATTGTCACAGGGTGGAGCGAATCCCCCCTCATCGCCAATTAGTGTGGCATCACCGCCAAACTTGGCCTTAATGATCTTACCAAGTGTATGGTATACCTCACATCCAATTTGCATGGCCTCAGAGAAGGACGTGGCACCAGTGGGAATGACAAAGTATTCCTGGAAGGCAAGTTTATTACCAGCATGTGACCCACCGTTGATAACGTTGAAACATGGTACAGGCATGGTATACTTGTCATTATCATTACCAGCAATTTTGGCATAGTGTGCGTAGAGAGGTAAGTTGTTGGCTGCGGCACCTGCCTTTGAGGCTGCTAGTGAGACTCCAAGAATGGCTAATTTGTGTTTCATATGAGTGATATGTGAGATACGAGGATGAGCTTTCAGAATGAACAATCTCAAACATTCAAAAAGCAACACAATCTTACCATTGGCACCCATCTTATTCTTATTAGGCGTACCATCAATATCAATCATCTTATTATCAATAGCACGTTGATCGGCAGGATCCATACCAATAACAGCGGGTCCTAACACATCATTGACATTAGCAACGGCACCTAATACACCCTTTCCTAGGTATCGCGACCCTCCGTCACGTAGTTCACATGCTTCGTATGCACCGGTGGAGGCACCGGATGGTACCGAGGCTACGAATTTACCATCTTCTGTGCATAGTTCAACCTATTATTTGATTGTATTGTGTATTGATTTTTATGTTTGAATATGAGTTGCATTATGGTAAGTAGAAGGAAGATGATGCAATAGTTTGTGAGTTAAAATCATATCTTATGAACAAAACATCATATACATACAAACATAAGAAGACTCTCTTATACCACACAACACATATAATATACTTATAACTTACCTCAACAGTAGGGTTACCACGACTATCTAAAATTTCACGTGCCTTGACACTTGAAATCTTTGCCATGTTAAGTTGTGTATGCGATTTGATAGAAGTTCTTTTTGGTGTTGTAAATGCAGATGATTGTCCTGTAATAGTGTGTGTATATGATATGATATAGTGTGGAATGCGCCCCGAGATTGAAGTTCATTTTTAAATCAGTTTGTTATGTCAGTAAAAAGCAAAAGACAGAGAGATTTAGAGAAAGATATTGCATAGAGAAGAAGATCACACATATATACGCTCTCGGTCACTCCCAAACTTATAACCGTCGCATAAATCTCTGAAGTGAACCGATAACCAGACAAAGAGAACTGTACATAATCTAAATCCATATCTTCCTCGCGGAGTGTCAATGATTTGCAATTGCAATATCAAGTGCATATCATATCATATATGCTCTCGGTATCCTCATTACACATATGTACTCCCCCCTATGCATAACCGACCAACTGTACATCTCAAAGTATACTAGACGAGACGAGCAAAGAGAGATAGTATCATCAAAACCATAGGATGCGGAGTTGTACAAACTGAATCTTTTGCAATTGCAACATATCTTGATGGATACCCAAATCACCGCCGCCCTACGCCAGTATAGCGAGAACATATGATCAACTTACCAAGCGCTAATAGGCTAACTAATGCTCCGTAATACTTTGCCATTGTATATCTGATATCGATTTGCTTCAACTCGTTGCAATAAATTTATGAGAGGAAGTGAAGTTGATGATTGGCTATGACGTCGATTGCAAAAGATCCAAGTGTATCTTTGCAATTTCAATGCATGAAATGCACACATCAAAGGTAATCTATAATAATAGGTCTTATCTACCTGTAAAGTTGAAAATTATCTTGCTCCCCTCCCCTTCTCCCAACAAGAGAAATTTGCCATCACCATCAACATTTGAATCTTTCTTCTCTTTGATCATGGGAAGTTGTTGTTAGATATCGACATCATAGCTCTACAACTATACTATTGCAAATAGACTGAAGCACAAATCGACGGCGTAAGATAGATACCAAACAACGAACAATACAATGAAATCATCACTATTAATCTTACTATCAACAATCACTGCAATCTCTGCTTTCCTTGCACCAACAACTACCACTCAACTACGCACTCCATCATACAACAACAATGTCCAAACAACAAGCAGCAGTGTACTATACAATCATAAACTAGTCCTAGTCCGACACGGCGAGTCCGAATGGAATGACTTAAACATCTTCACAGGATGGGCAGACGCATCATTAAACACCAAAGGATTAGGAGAGGCAGCCGAAGGTGGAAAGTTATTAAAAGATGGTGGATATACATTTGATGTTGCCTATACGAGTGTATTGAAACGTGCTATTAAGACACTTTGGATTATATTGGAAGAGTTGGATTTAATGTATATTCCAATTGTAAGTTTTAAATTATATGTTATGTGTTTTTGGATATTGTGTATATTGATGTGATTTGGTTGGTCATATATGATACTGCTGTATGAGGAAGTTTAATATGTTGTAATGAGATTGCTGGGTCGTTGGGTGTATGACGGGGGAGGAATACATTTCATGTCTACCGGCTCGTATCTCTTGATCCATCAACCCAAAATTCTCTCCTTTGTTTGTGGAATCTCTGGATTATATGTAATCTAACTTCTTCTTTCCTTCCTCACAACCATCAACACACATTTAGATTAACACATGGCGTCTTAATGAACGTCACTACGGTGGATTACAGGGCCTAAACAAACAAGAAACAGTTGACAAACACGGTAAAGATCAGGTATTAATCTGGCGTCGTTCCTACGATATTCCACCTCCCGAATGTGACGAGTCTAGTGAATACTACCCCGGTAATGATCCACGATATGCCAACATTGCAAAGGAAGACATACCCAAGACGGAAAGTTTGAAATTAACAGGAGAGCGATTCATGCCAGTTTGGGAGAATGAAATTTCCCCGGCAATTAAGAGTGGGAAGAAGGTTATTATTGCCGCTCATGGTAACACACTACGTGCATTGGTAAAGCATCTTGATAATATCTCGGAAGATGAGATTACGGGTTTGAATATTCCCACTGGCGTGCCACTTGTTTATGAATTTGATGATGATATGAATGTTGTGCCGAACGAGAATGGTATTGGACCATTGCAAGGTGTATACTTGGGTGATTTGGATGATGTTAGGGCACGAATTGAGGGTGTTGCAAATCAAACAAAGTAAAGATATATGAATGAGTTGAGTGTTGAGAGGAAGAGAGAGACAAGCCAACTAAGTGGGAGACTACTAATGAAGAGATACGGATTTTGTGGAAGTAGATTATTCTATATCAGGTTACAACTAACCAGATATATTATATTATAGTATAGTATTTTTGTCACTTAATACTACTTACATATAATAGAGCATAGCAATTGAAGGCAAGTAGAGAGTCTATCATCTGATCTTATAATTCAATCATCGTGAATAAATTCCTTCTCAACCCCCCCGTCAAAAGAAAAAAAAATTGCTTCAGATCAGATCGCGATAACAATGTAAAACCACGTACCTACCTACCTACCAAAACACATTGAAGTTGTTGTTGGTAATTGAATTGAAGAGAGAGCTTGATACCATTATACTATTCATGTAAAGGATAGTGGTTATCGGATAATCAAGTCAATAGTATTGCTACATCATAAACAAAAAAGGTAGAGCGGCGTATGCTTCAGCGTCCGAGTTCGCATATCGGAGTAATATCACCATTAACCATTGCAATAAGAGAAAGAAGATATAAACAGAGACATCATGGCTCCCGATAATATAATAAACGATGATGATATTGGGGGATCAGCTATTGAAGAAGAAACACCGCCCCCATGTAGCGAAGAGACGATAGCTAGTGTTTTTCTTGGTCGATGGGTATTGATCGACAGCAAGATATCAACTCCAATGATATCTTTCAAATCCGGAGAGATGACTGTCAAACATCAGAAGAATGAAGAAACCGGCGAAGATGAATATGTAACCGATACGAAATGGACGATGAGATTATGTTGCTTCCCATACCGAGGATCAAGCACGTCTATAACGAGACTCACTGGTAAAGATACATTTACTGTGAATTTCAATAAGGCGAATGTGGTTGATGGATTAGTTGATTATGGAAGAAGGGAGGGTAATAATAAGTTCAAAACTGTGGGGAAGAAGGGAACAAATGAAGTAGAATATCAGGGAGATAGATGCCACATGAAAATCACAGACGCGAGATATAGTTTGTACATCGAACAAGAATGGAAGAGAGTGGCGAGTTGAAGTATTAGAAGAGTGTAGGACTAGGAGAGAGAGATTAAGAAACGGCTGTGAAGCACAGTAAAACTGACTGCTCAATATTAGAACTTGTTCGAGCAGAAAACTGGTACTGCATAGTCAATTATTCATAATAGGTCTATTACATAAACATTGCAACGATTTGAAATACTTTTCTTTTGTTATCGATATAATGTCACTACTTTTTCACAGGGTTTTAATGTACCCTCTATTATCTAATGTCCTAATCTTTTCACACATCTCTGTGCATCTATACTTACTCATATTCCCATCGGAGAATCCTATACCTATCACATCTCTCTTTAGATATGTGTTATCATATCTCATAAACTCATATACTATTCATCCAGTAGTAGCTGTAGTAAAGGTTTCTATTCTTTCCCACTCTTGATTTATATACAACGAATATCTCGGATCAACTATCTTTCCGTAACATTTATCTCCCTTATATTCTAATTCATTTGTTCCACTTTTTCCAACCATTTTAAACTTGTTATTATCTCGTTTACAGTATGGAAAATCGACTATATCTGTTTTCATGTTTGTTACTGTAAATTCTTCTTCGCCGGTATATCTGGTTATTGATGTGTTAGTACCACGGAATTTAATGCAGGGTAAACAACAATAACGCATCTTCCATAAAGTTTTTGTGACGAATTCGTCTTCTCCTGTTTTCTCATTAAGTTGATGTGTAATAACCATCTCCCCTGAGATAAATGACATAAATGGAGTTGATATTTCACTGTTTACTAATATCCATCGACCAAGAATCATAGAAGCCACATCATTACTTGAGTCATCTTGTGCCTGTTCTGTTGAGTAGCCCTTGTCATTATCGACCTCTTCGACATCAGAAGTTATTGTCATCTATTGTGCTCACTAAATGGTCATCGACCTCATCTTCATTCTCACGTCTTGCTCTTCACCGATATGATAATAGAGATTAGCAGATTCTGATCTGTCTATGCAAGTAAGCCTCTCTCCCCCTTACTTCTCTAAAAAAATAGAGATACGATACCGTATCTTGCACATCAACTCAAATATATAATCGTGGTAGTACTTAGTAAAATAGAGATAGAATATCATCAGTGATATCTCGGATATGTTCATTAACACCATCGGTGGTATACTTCTATATTTGATCTATTTTACCCACTCATCTTTTGGTTTCATAACAACAAACATCCACAAGACACAAACAACATCAAAACTTGACATGTCAGAGGAGATGTTTCAATCTACATATGTTCTTAGTAAGTCAACAACTCTTGCATAATTCTGTGTAGATTAATTTCTTTCCGCCACTGTCAAGTTCGCTTTGTGGTGGCTCTCGTGTTACTAATCTGAGCTTTTACTATTTATACTATAAGATGTTTTCGAAGATGAAAACATCACCCCTTCTTCTACTTTTGCTTAGCGCTCCTCAGCCATCAACATCTCCCAAAGTAAAGGCATCATGTAATACATCGCATCACATATACAGTAGCCGCCGGCCGCAGTGGCCACTTCACTTCGGCGGCGGCAACCGCTGAATATACCTAGTTATGTTAGCTGAGGAGCTTTTTTGATTTTTTTATTCCCGGCAAAACGAAACAAAAGCAAACAAAACAATGTACAATATAATATCAATGCTTAATAAACCAACTGCGGTGCCATCTACCCAGCCACAGCATCAACAAGGTGAGAGTATTGTTTCATTTTATATGGGTGTGCGTTGTACATACATTGTTTGTGTATTTTAATTACTTATTAGTTGCTAACACTACACCAACCTCAAACACCAACGACCACCGTCATATAGTATAATATATCCAACAAGCACAATACACCGCCATCCCAATCATCAACACTACCAACACCTCCTCCTACAAATGTACTAATAAGAGAAGTAAGTACTACTACAATATAAACAGATAATAATTGTGGTTTTGGTTGCACCACACCAACAATTAACAAAAGCATAATAATATCATCTTCATCCAATATATCAGTTACAACAATACTTATTATCAACAAGTATTAACAACAACATTATACAACTAATATACCAATACCACTATTTTATTACATAATAATGAAGAATAGAAAGCTCGGCGGCCCCTCTGGCCAAGAGCAGGAGGACAATAAAAGGTTGTCCAATATCTCTAATCGTATAGACAGAGTAAAGAGGATTAAGACAGGTGAAGAATTAGTTAATACCAGCCATGTTCTCCCCCAAGGCGTCGAAAATCTTGCATTTCATTACTATAATCAACACAAGGTTGTTATACCTTCAGTTTCTTTCACTGTAGGAAGTAATCACAAAATGCTTACCAATATGAAACAAAAAACATTAAATAAGCACATCAGAAAGCTTATTGAATTTGATATCTACGAGACTGTCAAGAATCAATTGTCATTGGGTACTTCCATTCAACTACAAAATTTAGATACAGCTAACAATGTATTCATCTACTCAATTGTAAAATCCAACACACCACCTTCTATTTCATTTACATCAATGGATGATGTAGATATTAGTCATGATCATTCTATTATTGAAGTTGAGCCACTATCAATGTCATCCAATACCAATATGCACGTTCATCCAGCTATTGAGAAGCACTTATTACCATGTGGCCAAGCAATGTATTCCTTACTTGAATCAAGAGGTTTGATCCATAATGTTCATAATGCCGAAAGGGTTGGGCCAAATCAATCTCATTCGGGAAGTGGAGGATTATATCAACAAGTCGAGAAGCGACGAGGTGGTAGGATCAATATATTGAAAACAGGATGGGCAAAAAGATTCTTGAAACGGTTAGTTAAGTACCCAAAAGGTGTTGATCTTCGTATTATATTTGATTATGAACGACTCGATTATGAAACAGATATGGCTCTACAAGTTATCTTTGATAAGTTTATTCAGGATATGAAGAATGATCCCGAGGTACCATCCTACATCAAGCGTCTGGTATGTGAGATAATACACGACCGTGGCGGCGGTAGGTTTGGTGGTAAGACTGTCATTATGGGCAAAGCAATTGAACATGCAGAGCAAAAGAAGAATAATGAATCACAACCAGCTGAATATGGGCAATACGACGACAACCGCTTCTATGAAATGAAGGACAAAGTTGTTGAAGCATGTGAAGCCGTCAATCCTATTGTTTCTCCCATTGCCAAGCGTACCAAGTCCAAGTCAGCTCGTACCGCCAAACGTGCTAAGTATTCTAAGTCTCAATCAATCTTCCAAGTCTCGTCATCCAAACCTATTGGTTGTTGTCAGAGTTGGGCTGTTGCTCCTCATCCAGACCCATCAAGAGAAGATCTACTATTTCTCAAACCACTTATTTCGGCATATATCACTGGTGTTGGTGGAGATGGTTCGAATATAGAAGATGCATATGATGGGCCAGCCTTGTCAGGGAATAATCTAACACTTGAAGAACGATACTCGGACGACTTTGGTTGGAAGTCCAAACGAACTATGAATGCCAAAGCAAAGATTATCCAACTTATCAAGGATAAGGATGTATATGTCAAACTACTCGATAGGAACAGAACTGCCTGCCGCCTAGCTGATACTACCTTGGATACAATGATTGATGAGAATTCTTCCTACAAAATGGGGGCTGACATATTTGGTGGTGAAATCAAGTTACTTACTGATGATGATCCGTCTGCATTGCTTACTCACAGTCCTGTTTGTCGATCTGGTGACTGCCGTGACTTTGCTACTCTCAATGTTAATGCACAAGGATGTATGAATGTGGATGCACATCGTAACATGCTATTAATGTGCCAAGGCAAACCAATCGAATGTCGTATGCCTGCTATTGAGGCATCCATGGCTCAAAGACTTTTCATCGATGGGCTTGGACAGTATTGTTTAATGAAGGGGTTATTGGTTCGTGAGTATCTTGCACCAGAGCTGATGCCATTCGACAAATATGGAGGAAACAAACATGGGCGAATCACTCACTATCCTCTCTACCCAATGGCAACAAACAATAAGGCAGTCTACACAAGAAGGATGTAAATAATAGACTTGTACATAATACCTAAATGGTACTAACTTTATATGAGATTGCTCACATACTATTTCTATGCCTTGTATTGTGTCATATCCTCTTTCTCTAACCTCTAATCTCTCTCCTCATACACTCCGCCCTTTCTCACATTTCATACATCTACATTTTGCCCCGACTTCTGTTCCAACTTCTGTTGAGGCACCACTTCAGGTGGAGGCAGTAGCATACCATCAACACCAACTCCACAAGAAGGAGCATAATAAACGGGAGGAGCCGGCTGATAATCCTCATCTCCAGGTCCATAAGAAGATGCAGCTGCCACATTCGACTTCTTCTTACCACCAGCACTGCTACTGCGACCGCCCTTTCTCTTCTTACTCTCTACAGCTGGCTTTTTCTTATCGTTGTCATCTTTCAATGCACGATGTTTCTTGGCACGATCTTTACGACGCTCCTCAGGCGAAGGACGCTTCCTACCTTCAGAAGTTCCATCAATACCCTCATCAAGAATACTGAAATCAGCAGTCTTGCCCGACTTCTTCTTTCCACCTTTCTTCTTCTTGGATAACTTCTTCTTTAAAGTCGCTTTATATTCGTCTGATTGACGAAGTTCAGCTACTTCAAGGATAGATGCCCTTACCGTCTTACACCAACGTTCCTTGTCCAGAGATACCACATTGTCTCGATGGTTGTACGTCTGCTTGAGGTTGGGGACGGGTCCCTTGTCTTGGAGCATGTTGTATAAACGTGCATAAACCTTCCTTTCAGCATCATATTCAAAATTGAATAAAGCAGCTAGTACAACATCAAATGGAATACTAAACAACAAAGAATTGTTAGATGGATGGTATCAGCCAAGATAATTAGTGCATATAATGTACACTCACTCGTCAAGGTCATCAAAAAGTAATCCACCTTGAAGTAGTTCCAGTAGAGCCACTACACCTTCTAATTCAATACTATTCCCAATCGCCTCAACAGAACTAATATCATCAGAAGACAGATTAAGAAAGGATAATAACTTTGGCATGGCAGAAGCCATCTTACTTGCTGTCTCAGACTCCTCCTTTAAACAATTGTTCTTCCTGGTGATTCCCGAATTCTTCTTTCCTTCTTTGGCCGTTTTACTCTTCTTAGCCTTGGCAGAATGTTTCTACAATGATTTACGAGATGATGAGGATAAGTAGTAGCAACAAACAAGTATTACATTCATAAAACTTACATTGCCACCGGTTGAAATGAGTGAATTTCGCTTCATGACACCAATCAATAAGCATGCCAAAGACAACAATGCATCATGAATACTTTCGGGTGTAGCATCATCAGACATACCAGCATATCTACGTTTGGCCGCGCCAAATTGATTGAAGATATTTTGATAATCACGGTGAAGAAAAAGCATCAGAAGAGTACCAAATAGCGTACCCTCTGGGATGGGGAGTTTATTGTCATTAAATGAACTAAGCAGTTCGATTGCAAAATTGTGATCTTGATCTGAAACTGAACCAGAATAAAATGGGCCTTCCCATTCAGGTACAATTTGACGGATATCATTTAGCATACCATCAAAGTGTAACAACTGAGCAGAATTTGGTTTAGCGGCATATAAACTTCCACGCCATTCTATGTAGAAAATATATAATAGTAGATGTTTGTTAGAAAAGATGAAGAGTGAGATATTTATACTTTTGGTAATAATACTTACTTTCAAGATAACTCGTCTTCACTTCAGATTCGTCCATCTCGTTAATTGTCTTGGCCAAATATTCCACAAGAGGAACATAAAATTTTGCAGTAATAAACTGATTAACTGGATCATTAACCTCCTCACCCCTAGAGTTGTAAACATTCCCACCAGTAAGAAAGGACGATCCACGTGCAAGGAATGAACTAAACGTTTTATGACGTTTATCTATACTTTTCCCGGTATATGCTGGTAAAATACCAGTATCAAGTAGGAAACTTAAACAATCAGATGTACCATACTCTTGAGCTGCCATAATTAGTTTTGTGATACCACCAATGCGCCAATGATCTACCATACTACCATTTAAATCAAAAGGAAGGTTGATTTCCTCTTTACTACCAGTAAATTCAACTTTCTTGGTAATGGCTTTGGAGGGTACGGCTACACTATTATCAATCCATGCATATGGATATGAAGTAGACGATTCTGTGTGTAGTTTGATGAGGTCAGGTATAATAGAAACATCATTGCCCTGATTATCATCTTTACCAGAGAACAAAAAGCTCATTATCTGGGAATGGTTGACGACGTCAACGAGATTTGTCACTGCCATGGTTGAATGTACTTGTTTGCAATTTTGTGGATAAGTGCACCGTCAAGTTTTTATTTTTATTGTTTGGTGGTGTGGTACGTCAAAGATATGAAACTGATAAATTATTATAGACAAAGTATAGCAATAATAATAGTAGACGATATTACGGATATGGTAGAAGAGTATGAGTATCGTTATCAGCTGTATGGTCTCTCTCTTGAGAGCTTGCTGTTACTTACTAGTTACTACACATTGAATTGAATTAATTGGGAGTCTTTATGTAATGGAAAGAAAATCAGGATACTTACTTCTTACTATGGTACTCCATTAATTCCTCACCCACTTTTAAACTAGATGCAGATATTCTTTGTTTGGCAATATCTCCCTTTTCTAATGCCTCATCTTTATTCAAACATACTTCAAAGGTCCCTTCCTATACCCTTATTCTTGATACATAAACTTCAAATAATTTATCAAGCAGCATGTCCTCTATGTTTCAGTCTACATATGTTCTTAATCAAGCAGCTGCTAGTAGAGCCATGGATTCGGCTTGTCGCGAGGCGGAAGCAAATGGATGGGCGGTAACAATTGCAATTGCTGATGCCGGCGGTGTACCAATCCTAGTGAAACGGTTAGATGGAGCCTTTGCAGCATCATATCAGATAGCATGTGAAAAAGCAAGAACGGCAGCTCAATTTAAGAAAGAAACGGGTGTATTAGAAGCATCTACAAATGTTACAGATGGTAGTAGTAGAACTGCATTATTATCTGCACCATATGTGCTAATGAGAGGCGGAGTGCCAATATTTATAAATGATCAAATCGTTGGTAGTGTTGGAGTTAGCGGTGTAAAACCAAATGAGGATGAGCAAGTTGCCATGGCAGCTGTGAAAGCACTGAGTTCTGCAATATCCAAATTATAGAGAAGACAATATACTGCGGCTGATACATTTGTTGTTGCAACTTCTGATATACTGAGACTATGAAACAGTTGTGTTATGAACACATCACATGCACAATATGGATATACGGGTAAGCATCAAACTACAAATAGTACCACTGATCAACTCATTGGAATACAACTAGATGACCACATTTCAGAGTTTGTCGCTGTTATCCTGGACTACTGCAGATATGTTTAAGAGGTTTAACTTTAACGAGCTCAAGAGGAAGATCTATCTCTTGGTTACCTTTACTCGTAGAGCTAACTTCTAAGTCTTCCAACATAATATCCGTGTGAACATCCTCTTGTATTATGAATATTCTCTTGATATTAGCATTTAAGAGACTACTAACCTTCTTCTTCCTCTGAGCTTGTTAGCTCCCTTCGCTCTTTAAATAAATGACCGTTCGATCGCCATTTCCTTTTACCCCGCCCAGCCCTTTCGTATGCCACTCCAATTGGACTCCATGCTTCGTACAAAGCGTACTAAAAGGGAGGTACGGCTTTGCGAAGCAAAGACTCCACGGAAAAATCACAAAACTAGGGCTAAGTGAAATTTTTATTATTTTATTGCAAAGTACAAAATTAGATACCTTTAAAAAATACCACTTTTCACACATGGCTAATTTCTGTGATTATCTAAAATCAAATTTTGGCCTCGCGGGAATAGCCTTACTTAGTAAACGGACAACATTTCACGTACAAACATCGTCTCTCACGTCGGTGCGTAGGACAACGTCGGATCTCATTCTACCGGATAATCCTTCTAAACTTAAGCTGTCCTATACATATGTAACACATTTTCGGCGTTGGTGGGGCTGGTTCAGCATGTGTTTGACCATAAGAAACAGCCTTTGCAACAACAATATTCTGTTGATGTGTGTGAATAGTAGTGATTTGTTGATGGTACTGCTGACCACCAGATAGAAGTTTGACCATGGCTGCCTTTATCTATGTATTGTCTATATAGTGATTGAGATATTCTATACATATGAGCAATTCTAATATAG
>Ga0214477_100074_pt1 | contig 61907 bp, 48 predicted proteins | sample M1_20Mar14CPVII9_FD_165058 | JGI IMG/M metagenome (GOLD analysis project Ga0214477, IMG submission 165058) | Marine eukaryotic communities from Monterey Bay, California, United States - M1_20Mar14CPVII9sort6BwellC16 | ecosystem: Environmental > Aquatic > Marine > Unclassified | place: USA...
TTTTTGTTAGGGGGGGGGGGGGGGGGGGGGGGGGGTGTCTTTAGTTGGCATTTAGTTCATTTATTTTCCGTTTGAGATTTACTCCCAAAGATACCGAAGTATGATACTGATGAGCAGAGCATTAACCCTAGCTTAAAATAGTAATCCAATATAGTATTTCCTACTACTATTACTACTACCTGTGTGCTCATGTACTATTAGTTCTTTTAAGCACTACTACATCTAATCTTCGACTCATATGCATATCATATGTCTTCTACGACTACTGCAATAACTCGGCACTGTTTTCACTACCTTCGGAGATTGACACTTGTTTGGTAGTTGTTGTATTTAACTCAGCAATGGAAAGACGCTTCATACTCTCAGCCGCCAAGAAGAGCATCTCAGTATCACTTAGACGACGATTCGTAGCACGTAACATTGAACTCTTTCTTGGCTGCCTTTTGTTCGTACCTGAAGCAAACACATACTGTGCACGGGTTACCTCATCTTCGACGAGATAATCAAACACCTTTCGTACCTCCTCTAACTCTAAGCTAGCTGACTCTGTAATGTAATCATCGTCATAGGATAGTCGCATCAACTTCAAACTCAAGACACCAATTGAATCACACAGATGAGCTTTGTTCACTACTTCCACAGGAAAATTGTGGACTTGCGAATTATGAGGATCCTCTCGAAACAAGTAAAAGGCAATGTATTGAAACCAACCACACCATCCAGCAATGTTTTTAAGAATTGATGCCAATTCATCTTCGGCCTTGCCATCATCCTTTAGGCGTGAGAAGTAAGTATCAATAAGTATATTGATATGAGCCTTGATACTTTCATTTGCTTCCATATGGCCGCTCATGGCGTGAGCAATTAAGCAACCAATTGGGAAGGCAATACCTTTGCCTACGTCTTGACCAATGGCCCCTGCCATTGTCATCTCCCAATCCACAAGAACCATAGTTCCTTCCTTGCCAAATTGTTCGAGGTGTTCAATAGATGGTTTGGCTTCTACTAATGTATTGAATACTGTGAAGAGGAGTAGTAGAACATATCATGTTAGTGTATACGAGTCTGACAATGCACAAAAGAAGGACATGATATATAGACTCTACTTACCATGTGAATCGGCATGGATTAGACAATCTCTCTTATGATAATCGGCAATACTAGCATTCATAATCTTTAACATAACTTCTTCTCCTATGCTGGTACAATATGCCTCAGTCCTATCTGATGGATTGTCAAGTTTACTAGCTTCCATTGCACTTTTCTTCATGGTATTCTCAAGTAGAGCTTCCATACACGGCTTCACAGTCTCGTTGAAGGATGGATCAAAGTTTTTGATTAAATGTAGTTCAGCTAATGTATTAGCAAGCTTTGGAGCAATACGAGGATCTACTGAGCCGTCAATGAATTGGTTACAGAACTGTTCATCAGCTTTACTCCATTCAGTGACTAATAGTTTCATACTTTGCCCCTCGTACTCAATGTCAGACAAGAGGATGGGATTAACAATACTATCTGGTGCCAACTTTGACATTGTAACCATGATTTCATATTCGTTTGTTGTACGTTGCAAATCATAATGAGCATCCTTATCAGGGTTCCACAGTGCAAACTCGAAGCAAAGCTTAGCAAATACAACTATCTCTGGCTTATCAACGATGAATACCTTGTATGAGTAATTGGTATAACCGCCGGATAAGACAGTAGCATCGAGTTTACCACCATTGTTGATGGCATTGTTGATCTGTTGTAATACGGTATGAGAAGATGATTTGCATTCGTTTGCAATTGTTGATAGTAGTAGTTTCTTCTTCAGGAGCTTATCTTCTACTTGTGCATTATCATTGATGTTGCTGTTATCGTTGCTGGGCTCCATGTTGTTGTATATTGATGGCAAAAAATGTTGATGTGTGATATTGTCGAATGATATTTTTGATATTTATGCGCATAATCTGCCGATCCTCTTCAACAAAGAGCCTCATATCTTTCATCTTCACCTTCTTGGCACCTTCTTGGCTCGATCGAGCAAGATGTGAGGAGTAGAAATGCTGCATATCGATATCTTTGTCATCGTCATGATAGAAGCAAGAGCAATTTTCATGTAATTAGAAAACTCTGTTATGGAAGAAAAGAAGGAAAGGTATTTGATGGACCAATTGAGAGGCAGCAACATTAGATATCGCGCGCCGGCGGCGGCTCCTATATATGGCAACTTGATAAGTGCTAAGCTCTTCATGCAGTATGCCTCTATACCAGCGGCGGTTTGCAATAATTTGTCTCTCTCAACAAAACAATGGTAAAAATATACCTACATGAACATACGTCACATACAAATTTTATGAAACATCACACATCACATGATACGTGTCGTAGTGTCGTCAATATAATGTGTAGCAATACATCATTATTATCAAAAGTATTATATTACTGTTCTACATACACCGCTACTCTCTCTGTCTTCAGCAGACATTGTGATGTACTATGATGGACAGTATTAAAACTATTCAAGTATTGTTACCCGCTCGTATGCTATGTGTATCTTAGATTTATCTACCACTCGGTTAATTAGTTTACTAACTAATTATACACCGGCTTCACAGCCAGTAAAGACCTTGTCAACAGAGTCAAAGAGAGGCAACATGTGATGCTCCCCCTCCTCACCTGTAGCCAAGTCGACTTCATCCTCATCCTCATCAATACGACGAGCCACACTAGCCACGTAGTGGTGATGGTTGGAGGGGAAGTCAACATATCTTACGTGTACTCCATCTTGAGGCTCGTCCTTAATACTCCAGAGTAGCTTGGCGACACCAGCTTGTTGTATAGGATCAATATCCTTGCGTTCGGCAGAGTTGGTACGAACGAAGTAAATACCAACAAAGCCTAGTTTCTTGGCCAGTACAGCCAACTTAGTCATACGGGTCTGCTCGTATACGATCGAGCGGTCATCGTGGCGGTGCTCATCTATTTCCTTGAAGATGATGTAGAATTTGCCATCATATTCCCAGACGATAAATGCATCGGGCCTCGAGTCTGAGTTTTCAATCTTTTCATCCCAAGCATTCCACTCGATTTTGTGGTTAACTTCTAGATCATGAAGGAACTTTGTCTCGACACGCTTCCTTCTTGCACGATAACTTTGTGGATCTAACTCAAATCCAAGAGGTGACAATTCATCAACTAGCCACTCTGGTATCTTCTTCCCTTGTCGAACCCTCTTCCGTAGTTGACTAACGAATGGCCACACTTTCTTTAGTGGTTGACTATTTGTTGTTGTAGGATATGGAACATGACAGTGTCGTTTCTCCTCTTCTGTACTTGTTGAATTGTGAAACTTTTTCAATACTGCCACTACCCACTTCATATTTGGACTTTTCCATACCCATTCAAAGCCAATCTCATCGAGTCGATTGATACGCTCGGTAGTCAAAGAACCATTATTCACCTTCTGGTATTGTGTACGCTGAGTGTTTACCCAAGTGCCAAGTTGAGGATCCGGATTATACCCTTGAGGTACATTCGTATCCCCACCATGATCGGCTTTGTATAGCTTGAGCTTGTCAAACATATCATTCCACTGCTGATCTTGTTGACTGAATGTAAATCCAATAGATTGTAGCTTTTGTATACGCTCGTCAGTCAATTGACCATTATTTGTCTTCTTGAATTGTCTACGTTGATGGCTTACCCAGTTTCCAAGAGAAGGATCCCGAGAATAAGTAAAAGGCACATTCGTATCCCCACCATGATTGGCTTTGTATAGCTTGAGCTTGTCAAACATATCATTCCACTGCTGATCTTGTTGACTGAATGTAAATCCAATAGATTGTAGCTTTTGTATACGCTCGTCAGTCAATTGACCATTATTTGTCTTCTTGAATTGTCTACGTTGATGGCTTACCCAGTTTCCAAGAGAAGGATCCCGAGAATAAGTAAAAGGCACATTCGTATCCCCACCATGATTGGCTTTGTATAGCTTGAGCTTGTCAAACATATCATTCCACTCTTTATCTAGTTGATTGAATGTAAATCCAATAGATAGTAGCTTTTGTATACGCTCGTCAGTCAATTGACCATGATTCTTCTTCTTGTATTGTATACGTTGGGTCTGTACCCATTTTCCAAGTTTATCATCCAAAGAATATCTTTGAGGTACATTAGTATCCCCACCATGATCGGCTTTGTATAGCTTGAGCTTGTCAAACATATCATTCCAACCTTTATCTCGTTTGCTAATCTTCTTGGGCTTATTGATCTTCTTTCTCTTCTTTGGTGGTTGATTATCCTCCTCTTCACTACTTTCATTATTATCCATTTCGTCAGCCATACCTGATAACCCTTTTTCTACATTTTGTTTTGTATCCTTAATTTCATTCTTTTCCTCATTTGATAGACCGTACAGTGGTTGTATTTTGTATAGGTTCTTGTTGCAAATGTACCGACCGTCCTTGGCACCCTCAATGATTGCTTTATTAATAGAGGCTACACTAACTCTACCAGTAGCACCAACTCTTCTTTTGATTTCTTTTACAACATCTTCTGCAGAAGTACCGTCATTACTGTTGTTGGTATTTGCCAATTCTTCTAGTACAATAGATACTCTACATGTGTATGATAATGAGTACTTATCTCCTCCTAATATTATAATGTCTTCATTATCTAGACCAGTAGACAATATATCCTTTACGTATTGAGATGCGATATCATCATTTGGCAATTGTATGTTACTATCTGAGGCAGTACTTTTCACAGCATCTAAAATTGAATCAAAGGTGACACCTTTCACATTAGCAAAGAGAGTGGATGATATAGCTTCTTGTATAAATGACTCTGGTATAGATTCACTCGCCGAGGGTGGAGGATGAGTAAAATCATTATATACGGCAGTATAATGTTCATTTTGCAACTCGGATATGTCAGTAGTTACATTGCTAACATCATTATTATTATTATTAGATGTGGCATTATTGAAATGTTCATTTTGCAAATCGGATATATCAATATGCACATCTCCATTTTCATTAGCTGTCTCCTCTACTGCAATACAATTGCTCGAACGTTCATTACTACTGGCCATTCTCTTTCTCCTTTCCTACATAAAGCGGCAGTAAAGACGCGTTCGACAGTAGTATTGGAGTAGGTTTGTGGTTAGAAACGATGGGCTAAAGATTTGGTACTACGGTAATACAGTACGGTTTTCTCGTTTAGAAATTCAGTTATGTTATCTACTCAATCGACTTACTATCAACTGAGCAGTCCACTTTACCTCATCCTGCCAAGTCCACAGCCACACTATTAGTAATTATAACTAATTGTTAGTGTTAATCATCATTCACCACCGCCTATAATTTAAACACCGTTGTTAGGAATTATTTTGATATAATAATAGTTGTTCGTCATTGGTCTATCATCGTATCAACAACCTGCAACCTTTACCACTTGATCTCCTATTAAAATATTGCAACTCCAATACTGATATAATATAATTGATATAATAATATATAATGAGTATTGAAAACAAAGTTGTATCCGCGGTAAGTGGTGGTGCTGACGATATAATATATTTGTATGTTGATCATAATTCATTATTTGTATTAATATCTTAATCTAAATCCAATCTTCCTATATTCATAGTTGTCTCATAATATTTCAAATGTAAAAGAATGTAGTTGTGAACTGATCAATGGATCTTTTTTACAGGTGTATGTTGTGAGTAATGTCTTCAAAGGCATGGATAAGCTCATTGGCCGCCATAAACATGTAAAGAATGTATTGAACAAAGCTAAATTGAGTGAAGAACTATCTTCATACCATATTCAAATTGTTGCTTTGACACGTAATGAAGATCGTCGTAGGAAGAAGATTGCACTTGAATTGCAACCTGGATATGAGCCGCCTAAACGCAGGCCCAAATCATCCAAAGGCGGATCATCAAAGAAGAAAAGATCAGCCACTACTACTACTCCTTTGGTTGCAACTAATACTGCAAAGTCAAATGTAAAATCACGTACTAACGCTGATGACGAATTCAGTGATGACGATGGTAATACTAGTGATAGTGATTGTAGTTGGAATAGCGATGACGAGTCGATGGCTCATGAAGAACAGGAAGCCAACACTGAGAGCGATGATGAGTTTGAGATGATGTTGCTTGCATCACACGACGATGAGTCGGTGGGTGATATCAATCTAGACTCAGACACCGAGGATGCTGATGAAATCACCTTTAATCATTGCGTATGTGGAAAAGTTCATGGCATACCATTTTGGTTGCAGTGTGATAGATGTGATGCCTGGTATCATGCAGCAAAGGGGTGTGTTGGTTTCGACGAAGATCAAGCTAAGGATGAAGAGTGGTGCTGTCCGGAGTGCACGGAGTAAGCTACTATTGATTATTCTGATGTTACCGATGAATAAAGGGGTGGTAAGTATATTCATATAATAATAAGTCTTCATTACTTCATATCTCTCCCTTTTATATCTAACTGCGTGATATTTAGAAATGAATGAACGGCCGTCTTTATCACAAAATTTCAACCAAGAGCAAATACCCGTCTCAATTTCAAGATGAGAGAATATTCAACTACTGCCTTGGGGCAGTGAACTGCCCTCTTTTGGCGATCTACGGGAAAACTTTTGATGATGACGACTCTAGAGAAGAAGCAGCGCGATTACGTGATGGTGAATTGCAAATGCTACAACCGAGCGGTGTATGCTAGTTTTACATTAGTTGTATAGGATTAAATTATACTGAATATATTTACAGAGCGGTTCATTATGTTAGGGATTGGATTAGTCTCCTGGTTTATTAAGCATCATTACTCTCGTAGCAGGAAGTTTAAAATCACCAGCCATGTGGGAAGGGACTGCACATAGTCCATCCACTCAGATCGGTTACACAATAAGGATAATGAGTAGGACAGCAGAAACCGGTACAACAATCAATGCCACTATTGCAATCTGAATCAGCACTGCAGTCAATTATCCACGGTGCTGAGATATACTCGCTCGTTTCATCAAATAACTCATCGTCATCTGGGTCTTCCTTTGTTTGATGAAAGGGCAAGTTTGGCATCTTGCCAATCTCGGATGGGATTGTCCCAGCCACGTGATCAGAAGATAGAAGATTAAGGTCAAACTTGTTTTTGTCATCAACATCTTCTTCTAATTCTACAATGGCATCAGAAAGAGAATATGGCTCCCGTCCACAAAAACGAGGATATACACAAAAGCGATGACTACTAGAGCAGCAGAATCCTCCACAACAATGGATCAATCCACTACTATCGCAGTCTGAATTACGGCTGCATGAATTGCCATGGGGATCTTTCTGAAGAAAAGAAGTATCCATCATGTTATCATCGTCGTCATGATATGACACTGAATCTTCCTTTGTTTGATGAAAGGGCAAGTTTGGTAATCGGCCAATATCGGGTGGAAACTCACCAATCATATGATCAGGTACTTCTTCTTTATGATGATGACCGAGCTTGTTGTAATCATCTTCTTCTAAACTTCTTGACGACCCCCCTCCTCGAAGGGAGGCTCGGGGTTTGGCATTATCATCATTAGCATGTACACTGAAACTATTAGTAATAAGGGTCAAGAGCAGAGTATGGACAAGTAGAAGCTTCATTGTATGATAGTAGTAAAGTAGTTGATATTGGTAGTAGTAGTAAAGTCGTTGGTAGTAGTTGATATTATTTGGTGGTATTGTAATTTTATGAGACGATTATGATATGCGGCCGGACGTACAATTAACATTACGCAAGAACACACAAGATGCTCATTCCCATGGATATGTATATAACAACATAACAACAGTAGAGTAAGCTTGGATATGATTCTGGAACATAGTTCTCCTTGACTCAAACTACTCTTGATAAAAAGAAGCAAGATCGGTGATATAGGATACTGTATCTTTTTTACTAATTCCTACGTTGTTTTGGAAGATATCGATCAAAATTGGGAGATGAAGAGTCTCACTTGTTCGAGTTTGTTTGGTCATGTTAGATTCGACACTTCAATTCAATCATCACATAAAAACAATCAAGCAACAAGCAAACAATCAATCAAATCAATCAAAAGAACAACTGCAACAAACACAAGATACACACTCTACTTGATACACAAATTAACTCTACTTATCCACTACAAAGATGAAGCTATCTCAATGCATTACATTCACTGCCATAGCTGCAACGATACTTTCTACTCAAACTGCGGCAGATAAGAAAAGTAAAATCTATAAATCTTCACCCCAAGATCAGTATGAAACTGTTCTCGCCGTACAATCTAAGGCTGGCAAGGCCTCATATGTAAATGAAAAGGTTATTAGATCGCCTACGTATGTAGCAACACCTTACCCCGACTCAAGGTTTGTAGACAATCCAATGGCTAAAGCTGGCAAGGAGGGTAGTCACAAAGGTGTTCGTAATCTTCTCGATCGATATGGAACTGCTGTTCTAGTCAGTGATGTGAAGGCTGACAAGGAGGGTAGTAGTCATCACAGTGCCAATCGATATGAATCCGAACAGTACCAGGAAGATGTTGACTTTTTCATCGGTAGTCCAGGAAAAGAGGGAGATAGGTGTAAGCTCCCATTCCCAAACTGTGGCAAAGGTCTAAGATGTAGAAACCGTTCAGGTGACCATCCAATCTGTCACCGTAATGATGTATGCCGTCCTAGAGGGATGCAGTGCGTCCTCAGTCGTAATTGTTGTGATAATCTTGGGTGCTGGGACGACAGGTGCCAATAGGGCAAACTTTTTTGTATGTAAAGAATACTGGAGGCAGGAACATGAAATGTACAAAGTAATATAAAATTAGAAAAGAAGAATTAGACAAGTCTACATATTCATTATCCCTATTTTCTTTATCCTATTAACATATATCCTAACCTATAGTATTGTCAAATAGCTCATAGTAGAGTGGATTGCTTCCCTCATCCACTGCTACTGCAGTATCTCGGCTTCCTATCTCTCTTTCTCCTGACTTCGACTGTTGTCGTTATATAGTCATCGATTAGAAAAACTTCTGACAACTACTCAAGCTCTTCTCTTCTTCACCATCACCATCTAATCTTATGTACGATGCATTGAGTTTCTTCTCTATACGCTTATCATGCTTATACTCCTTCTTAAACTGCTTAATTTGTATTTCAGTATAATACAACTTGGATATGTCAGGTGTGTTTGTTCGTGGCCTATAATGTATAGATGATATTAAGTTATTAGAGTTGAATGTTACATACTTCTTTGTTTGCGGAGTATTGACAAGTGGTGGTGGTGACGTTGATGGTGTAGAAGGTCGTTGGATGTGGTGTTCGCTCTCGTCTTTACTAGATGATTGAGATTGAGGCATCTTCATAATCTGTTCATAGTAGCTATCACTACTACTACTAGAATCATCACTATCATCATCATCGTCGTCGTTATTATTCTCCCAACATTCCTCATCTTGTTGATGCAATAGTGTATTGATTGAGAAGAATTGCAATGGCGATTTTGTCGTCGCTTGATGATGTTGCTTGGAGTTATACGATGACGATGTTGTATCCTTTGCAATAACTATCGGATGAAAGTGAGCCGCCGTAGAAGAAGATGCTATCGGCCAGTGATCCGGCGTATCAGCTCGTTGTCGAGTAGATGAAGAAAACATGGTTGTGTACAGACTTTGGTATTGAGTAGTAGTAGCATCGTGTAGTACTTGTTCCTCGTAGGGTTTGTTATTGATTGACATTGTTTCCATCGCCATCGTCATCATGATGGGGCACTCGATTTGTCGTGGTGGCATTTTGCAATATCTCTAGCTCTTTCAGACCGTCAAAGATCACTTATATATCTCAACTGCTGATATATAGTAGCGTTGTTTCTAAATGTTATTGTCAGCCTCGCCGCCGTCGACAAATAGAGTGGCTACAAGTTTCACATCTAAAAGTCATTTGTAGATTCGCTTCAATGACCGCGGATAGAATCTACGATCAAGAATGCCTTCAACATTAAAAGTGTCTCCGGTATCCTTAACAAATTGCAACGCTTGTCTTGATGACGACTAAACAATAACCGAGCTTATTATACAAACACTATAACCGTGGCTAGACTATGGTCATCCAATTAATCCAATAGAATAGATGGCAAACTAGTACACATAGAGAGACTAATGGGCAAATGTGCCAAGGATATAACAATAGGCATGAACTAATGCCAAACTACGAATATATAAGAACTGACAACTTCCTCGACCTCCCAACAACATCTACTATGAATGAACAACAACAGCCAAAATCAATGAATGACGAATACAATGAGATTAGAAAAGAGTGCATCCAACGTTCATTCAAATCGACACAATCATCTATTAAAAGTAGCGCTACCTCGAGTAGCAATGCTAATGATGCTAATGTGCAATCTCAAATATTAATGGGCTCATCTACTAACAATACTACTCAACGCCGACGTCGATCAATCGATGACAACATTACCAATAACAACTCCTCTACTAATAACAATCGATTAAATAAACAAAATCATCGTCGTCATTCAATATCAAATAATACATCAATCAATAATAACTCATTTGTCAACTCGTCACAGATATCGAATATATTACAAGAACATTTACTACACTCTCCTACTATAGACGCCGATATCGATAAGCAGCAACATAAACAATCTTCAGCTATCTATAACACAAACAGCACACCACAGAATGTACACGATGCTATCAATTTAGAACTACAACATAGAAATAATAGAAGAGATGGTAATAATAGGACGATACAGAATAGAAAGAGTAGGAGGGATAGCTCAACATCTCCATCACCACCCACTTCGGAATTACAACGTCATTTACAACGTAGCACTAATCAATCAAATCAATCATCATCGGTAGTAAGTCAACGAAGAGGTAATAGACAAGCAGGTAGTAGTAGACATACCAGCGGAGGGGGTTCATTACGAGATTCAAATGCCACAATACTACACTCTAATCAAAGACGTCGTACTAATCAAGGTACATTGAGAGATTCGAATGTCACTATATTACATTCCAATCAACAACAAAAAGAGACACAGAATAGTAATCAGTTGGGTAATAACAATGGAAGTAGACCAAAAGAGCTTGTTGATTCGTTGCAATACTCGTTAGATGATTCAGGTAAGTCCACGATGTGCATATATGATATGAGCTTATGATATGAGCACTTGATATGAACATATGATATGTCTTGGCTAACCTATACCTAACTCTTCACTTCTTCTCCCTCGTAGACTACAACTACTCAAACCGTTCTTCATCAAGTGACTATCCATCACATATAATATCCTACGATAACAAGGGATCATCAATATTACAAAGTACATCTAGTCTAGCTAGCTTTACAAGTAATGTTAGTTACACAATGGATATTAATTTGGCTAATGAGTTGTTTCCCGTGATGAATAGAGGATTAGATGCTACTAGAAGTGGGTTGGATGGTAGTTTGGAAAGTGGCTATCATGGTGAGGGAGAGGTTGGTAGTGGTAGCATGAACAGTAGTGCCAGAAGCAGATCAACTAAAAGTTCAAGTAGTATAATGGGAGCATCATTACAACGTGACTTGCCAAGTCATTGGACAACAACATCTGAATCAGTATTAGATATTGAACAACAACAACAATTACAAACGGCAAGTATGATACCACCACGACGAATTAATCGTACAACTACAAATGATGCAACATTACGAGAGAGTGATAAGGCATATCATTCATTGATGAAGTTAATGTCTACTAATCCAAATTGTTTATATGATGATAATGATAAAGAGAGTAACTTTGTTGGTTATGCACAACATAATACGAATCAACAACAGAGGGGGAGAGTTGCAACAAGTAGTAGTTATAGACGGGGTAGTAATGCAGACTTGTCCCCATTAAACGTTGAAACGTCTCCATCTCTATCATCAACTAGTAGTGGCGGTAGCAGTAGTAGATCAAATGGCACAGCTAGATCAAAACGGATCAAACAATGTATACGAGTAATGAGTATCTTGATACTATTGACAGTTATTAGTATATTACTTATATATCTAATTGATGAAAGTTTATTAAATGATATAAGTACTAATGTATTGGGTAGATTTGTGGATGTGAAAGAGAAGAAGGGTAGTGACAATGTAGTATCGGAGACTCCACATTTAGTGACAGAGACTACTGAAGAAGAAGAGTCGAGACATCGTGAGATGATAATGAATGCAGTAGCGGAGGAAACAGTAGTAGAAGAAGGAGTATATCTAGGACTGAATGAAGAAGAACAGTATGCTCTTCTTCTGCCTGGTGTATGAGAAACTATGAGTATACAAGCGTGGTATTGGGTGTAGATGTTAGAGTGGTATTACTTGTGTGTATCGAGAAGCTGTTCAAAGAGGAGAAGAATACCGTAGGGAAAGAGTTTCCAGTAGTAAAGTTATGTTTCTTGTCTACAACTCATTTCTTATCCCTATGATATGTATATGTATGAAGCGAAGCGTTTCAAGCTGCCATTGCTATCAATATCCGATTCTTTGTATGTCTCAATGGTAGGTATGGCTCTATTGAACATACTTTCCCATTGTCGTCTACCTCTAATATATCATGCCAGACTTGGCTATACCTCTTCCCTTCTCTTATGAGCTTAACTTCTATATGATCATGGCCTATTATTACCGCACATTGGAGTATGAATCTATCTTCATTGAGCATATCATAGACCTGTTCACCGCCGTTCGAGCTCGTGCGGAGACCTCGTAAATGAAGTGAGTTGCTTATTTTGACGTCTTCTTTGTCGAACAGTAATTGAAATATATCATCTACACCATCTACAGTAACCCCTTCATCATTCTGAATCTCTATAAAGTACTCAAGAGATTCTTTGACCTCGCTCATCTGTTGAAATCTTGTCTTCTTGATCATTGAAATTGAAATGTGAGCATATCTTATGACCAACAGACATATGAACAAGAACATCCATGATCAGTAGTTGTTCTTGACTTCTTATTGGGCAAGTATTCATTCTGATTAACTTGTTGGGCTTCCTCTGATGCCCTAACCTCAGTTAGAGAAAATGTGATCATATGTTCTCTACGAATGTCTTCAAGCAAGATCGGTGTCACATCTCTCTATTGGGCTTATCATAACAGCGGCAAAGATCTTACTTGCCCTTCAGATTTCAATAATAAGTGTCGCTCACATAATTCGACTGTTTGTAGCTGTGCTTTAGTAGTAGAGATGGAGTTGAGTATGGTATTAAATGAACACATTTCCCATGTAGATAGTAAGATTAGTGATAAGATCGATAAAGCATGAACACATTGCAATGTCTATCCGAAAGTCAAATGAACATCTCATAAAAATCAAATCAACAACAACCTGATCAAAGCATAAAACAATCAACAATACAAACTATCAATATCATACAACAACATAACATGAATCTATCAAAGTACATTCAACTATCTGCCGCTCTACTTCTTGTCACCGCCACATCTTCCGCCTCGGCCGCCCATGTTCAATGTAATACACATGACGATATTGGCATTGGTGCTTGTCCTCGTAACAACCAAATGAGCTATGTATGTGAAGACGGCCAAAACATGTGCTGCACATGGACTAATTTACCGATTGTACGGAATCAACGTATGCAGCGTCGTGTTGATGACATGACTAGTGAAATCGATCTTCCCAAGTTTGGTAACTGTCAGCGTTACACTTACACCGGGAAACACTCTACTAAGTATGGAAACAAGAAGCAGTATCAGTATGATACCTTAACTGGAACAAGTTGGGTAGCTACCGAGATCAAGTACCCACATGGAAGGATGAGGCGTGTATTGGATTTGCCGAAAATAAATGGGTATGAACCAAGCCTCTCATTCAATGAAGACGGTACATACACGGCAAATGGAGGGTGTATAGAACGCTCTGGAAAGGTTGAAATGTCTACTTCTGAATTCGATCTAAATGAAATATCAGCCGTAATGACATGTGATGATATTCGTGTGGACAATCAAGAACGAGCCTTTGAAAAAGCTGTTCTGAATCAAGATAATCTCCAGTATTCGATTGATCAACAGGTTCTAACATTGTATGATGAAGAGGGTGAGATGGTGGCATCCTTTGTTCCTCTAGACAAGAAGTCAAAGAAGAAGAAGGGTGGGCACTTGCGAGTTGTCCAAGCCTAAAGTCGTTCATACTAGAGAAGTAGATCATAAACATTGAGTATTTAGAAGTCTTGTCTTGTGTTATCAAACTTGTAACCTATACATCATTATAAATCTCTATCTACAACTCACTAATCAGTGGTTGTCTTCTCCTCTGTACTCTACTAAACGGCAATGTCTCTCTAACCAAACTATCGTCATCTACATTCAAATAACTAACTTCATATAATATCAATCCACTATGTTCTCTAACATAACTTGTATTAACAACACATGGTGTCATATAAACCTCGTTACTATTTGGTGGACTTACATTGCAGGATGCACGTGTACCATCTGTATATTGAGTATAGGTATGAATGTATGAGGTTTCTATTGTTGAGTAGGTTGAGCTGGTGATTGTATTTTGCATCGTTATTACAGAGTTGTCGCTGCCGTCGCCGTTTGATGTTGAAGTGATTATAGCAGGAGTTGCAAAGTACGATTCATCTCTGTATAATTCTACAATGGTGCCAATCTTGAATAGTTGAGGCGAAGATGTTGTAGAGCTGTTCATTGTTGAGAGTGCCGAGCGTACGATGAGCAAGTTATTCAATGCCTTGTGAAAAGCGCGGACGGCGAGTAGCGATGCGGCGCTCTTCTTATCGATATCTTCTTCTTCAATGGTGGCATTTGATTGAGTTACTTTGCTGTCACAGACATTTCTATTATTCGTATGATGAGATGATAGTAGTTGTTGTCGAGATAGAGCTATTGGCAATGTTGTTGATGATGATGCATTGACGATAAGTAGAAATTGTGCCACTGCGAAAATGATTGCAATTGTTGCTGCGAGACGTTCCATTGTTGTTAGATGCCGGTTCATCATTATATTATAGGATTGTATCAGAAGAGATTAATAGTAGAAGATTATAGTAGACTGTATTATGAGAGGAGGGGAGGCAACGATTAGCAATGCCTCGATGACACTTTGTATGCCTTTGTTGACCGGTACAAATGACCAAATGACAGCCCACGAATACGGTATGTATCGTCCTTTTAGTATCTTGCGAGGCTCACGCAGAAAAGATACGGGGCTCAAGAATTTTTTGCCTTTTTGCATTGCAATAGTAGCTTTGTTCTTCTTCTACTCCTTGCCTAAGTTAAAGCACACCAGTCTCTTTATCGTCATATACTTTTGATGTTGCTATTGTTGTTGTTGGTAGCAAGTGGCGCGGCGGCTGCAGAAGAAGCGTCGTGGGAGGGCACCCTAAACTACACAGCCTACAATGAAGAAACATGTCAAACATCAATTGCAACCGGAACAACTACCAAGCTATTTAAATTGGATATAGACGATTCAAAGTTACCAAACGATATATCCTTCTTCTGTGAGACTGATATTATCGGTAATAATACTAGATACACCAAGGTAGTATTTAGTGGATGCAATACTGAAGATGAAGGATTTTTATCCTTTAGTTTCATCTCCTGTAATGATGAATTATGTTCATCTTGCGAAGATGATTGGAGTCCAGAATTTACGGGATATATGACATTTAATACAGCCCGGAAGTTATATAACGATGTTGGTAGTTGTATTGATTTTGTGGGTGTTACTGTTGATGAGGAACAGATTGCTACTGATGGTTCGGCCGGTGATATTTTAAGTGATACAAATACAAGTAGTACAACTGATGCAACGGCGGTAGTAGTGCCATCGGTATTTCAAACATTTGATATTGGTACTGAATTAGATACATTGCAATCATATTGGAATGTAATGTTTGATAATTCGTGTGTCTTTTCTGATGCAGGGGTGAAATCATTCATTACTAATGGTGAGTCGGAAGTGAATTGGTCAGAAAGAAGTACCGTTGAAAAAGACGATTCTTCTACAAACAACATTACTCAAGAAGTTACAGGGGATTGGAATGGTAATGAAAAGGTATCGTCGGTAGTTAGTTTTGGTATTGACAGGGTAGTAGTTAGTTTGGCTTTATCATTTGTTATGATTGAATATTATTATTGAGAATCATCTCTAGAGTCGGAGAGACATGGATACTACAAATATAACACAGCAATGAATGGTGCTAGTTTAGAAATCTTTTACTTGTTACTCTTTTGTCTCATGAGCCTTGAACCTCTTCCGCTAGAACAGTAGGCATATACTTTGATAGATAATCAACGCTCCTCCCTCTCTATGTTTCTTCAATACTTAGCCATTCCGCCTCCAAACGAGCTTCATAGATGGATGTATCACTATCGACTCTGCCCAAATTAACAGCAGCTGTTCTCAGTAGTCCACCGTGCATATCTAACCCACTAATATCATTTTGCAATCAAGACTAGCATACTATCCTCCTCATTGTTTGACGTCCGTGTAACATAAACCGTATCATCATAATAGTAACAATCAAGAGTATCACCAAGATGTGTCTCATTTATATAATTGATAGTCAAGCCCTTGCTACACTCTTTGTCCTTCTCATTGCCTAAACTTTTAACATGATATGCCACCTCTACTAAAAAGGCATGATCGGCATGATTACCAAAGTTGATATGACTTGGTCCAACCTTTACTGATAGTATTGGCTTTGTTGCTGTTTGTGTTATTTCGGTAGGTAGACTTGTATCAAATCTTTCCAATTCCGGCATTATTATTTCATTTGATGTTGTGGGTTGCCCAAACTCTAAGAAGTGATCACGCTCTTCTTTACTAAATCGATCTAACTTATCAGTAGAAGTATCTTTCCGACAAAAGACTCGTATTGTTGTTGCTAATAGTTCATCCTTCATTGTTAATGCATTACCAAAGTGTATTGATGAACTACCAACTTTCATTACAAATAGTGACGAAAGTGCATTATCCATTGACTTTTGAACTAATCTATCGACCGGATAACAATCTACCGCCTGACTTACACAAAACCAATCATGTTCATATAATCTATTATCATTGTTACTATCGCTTGTATGAGGTATTATACCACTGGCGTGTAAGTGATGGTCGGCTATTCGGAGTGCAATTGATGGTAGAATTTGTTGTTTGCCATCACGACGTTGCAATATATCACCCGTCATTCTTATAGTTGTTTGTAGTGTTGTACGTATCATTTTGTTCTTGTATTCTCACTGTTTAATATATATGTACTTATGTTATCATTCATATATGAATTGTAAACGAATAGCCACTATAGATTCTCTATCGATAGTAATAGAGGTAGTAAGGGTTTCATTAAACCGTTTGATCGCTTAACTATTAGTATCACAGGGTCACCATTATTCAATCTGCAGTAGTCGTAACGAATGAATTCTATAGATGGATTTGATATCATCGCATTATCTATACTGCTCTTGATATGTGCGGTAAGTAGTATCGATAATCAATATGTTCTTCATCGTATCAGGCGAACACGCGTCATTTGTCATTTTAGCAATGTTGATGAGATAGAAGCTAGTAATTAAAAGTTTAGGGTTAGGTTAATTTTAGGGGTTTTGAAAAATGGCCAGAAGTTTCCTTCTCTCATTCCGAAAGTTTTGAAAAAGGATACCGACCACAAATTGCATAGCATTTTTGATTGGTCTTGGAACAATCGACTAGTAAGTGGCAACATTCGGATTCTACCACTCTATCTCTGCTACTACCCAAAAATTGGTCTAACTCAGTACCTCATATCTGATGCATGACGGAAGACAAGGATGTACTTTGATATGAGGGGATAAGCAAGGATACCGGTCTTTCCCTTACCTATTATGTCCAGTGGGGGCTACAGATGGTTCTAATCCGAGGAATAAGGGCCTCACCCTACTTGTGAAAAAACCATACAGTTCCATAAATAACTAGTAAGCAGCAGTATATCATATTGTCACCTAAAAGTAATTGCTTACTGCTACTCTCTCTGATTCATAATGAACACTAATACCACGAGGCATGCCAATCACGGAGAAGCACTCTGACGAGTATTACCCCATTTACTTAGGTAGGTACATGTTTATCACCGGAAGATATCCCAAGCATTCTACTATTACTATTTCAGTAAGAGGCAAAGTTGCCGATGTCCTAAAGTGTAAGTTAATAAAGAGGCGGAAGAAAAGTCAGTAATCATAAAGATATTCCCAAATGATATGTATACCATTCCCCGTGTGTTTGCTCAGATGTCAGTAGTCATACTTAATTAAAGTTTTGTCCACAAAGTCAGTTAAGACTTCAGTTCTCAAAGATTATAAATTGTATTCCTCATTGCAAAAACAATATCTCGAATAACTCCCTCGTAGATGTTTTCATTTGACTTACCGTACAAAATGACGAGCTATTCGAATGGATATTTACTCCTCGGCTATCCGTATGACTGAGATGGCATATCTAACTATGTCCTCTGCTTCCGTAAATGAAAGAAAAGAGAATGATGTGTATGGTTAGTACAATTAGCAACATGCCGTAAAACAACAAAAAATAATCAAATAAAGTATAAATTGTCGAAAGGGCTATTGAGAACATTTCAGTTGAGGTTTAAATTAATAAGAATGTCACACCCGCCTCTTCGTTTTCTTCCCCGTCTAATATACACCCGACAAAACAATCCTTTTGATTATAAATCAAGTGCACATCAGAGTAGAGATTTATAGAAAATTGTATATTGCATTGTAATTTGACCGAGTGCATTCACCATGGCAAAGAAAGAGGTATAGGTGAACAGAAGTTCAACATATACTTAATTCTGGGCGGAACGTCGGCTTCGATACATGCTTTTAGATCATTGCAACAGAACACATTGTATATAGTAGTACATCATATTGAAACTTACATATCTTGTGTTCTCTTGATAGGCCCTTAAATCTCTCTGCCAAGTTGTTACTACCCGATACTCTTTTGCAATACGAAGGCTCTCATCTAATAATATGATAACCAGCTTTCCACATGATACATAGGGAGAAGATGAAGCATTGCACTGCTACATTCTCCAAGAAAATGTGCCGATTAAAGTATACCCAACGAGTTATGTATAACATTATGACTAAGGTCATGGGCGATATCGTTGATAACATATCACTCCACTTCTCATCAGCTCTATCATGTGTTGATAATGACGATAGTAGCAAGTCCACCATGGTTCAAGAGTAGGTATGAATGAGAGGAAGAATGATTGGTTGTGTGGTTTATGAGAGTAGAGAAGTAGTAGTTAAAATGCATTTTGGCGATCCATCTACCCTACTTAGCACAGCACTCTACTTATCATCTAAATCTACCATACATGCCTCATGATGCTACAACTACAGAAGAGATCTACTCGGCCGATGAGTAGTAGACGATGATATAAGATTAGTAGTGGTCGGCGGGGCGGCCGGCGGCGACACGTCTGGTATCTTATGAGATATCGAATGCATTTTCATTGCAATTGCAAAAATTCTCGGTGTCAACAAACAGAACAAAATTACTTGCCACCGTTGATTGATTTGATGTCAACATGACAACTCAACGATAAGAACCCTCTAACAACCTCATAAAAATCAAATGATCTTTGATAGCACAACACAACTTATCATCCTCCTATCACTCTACGTTATCTTCCTCTTCTTAGTCTTCGATAATCAATTCAACATGGACGATATTATCACACATGCTATGCCCGCCTTTGGTGCTGCATTTGGTATGTTCGCGTTAGGATTGTGCAATGACAAGCTACCCGAACTTACTGGACTTGAGTGGCTGACCTTCTCGTCGGCCCATCTTGGTGCAGTGGCGGCAACATTATGGTTCATGCCCGAGCATAAGATGAGTCAACCAAAGACTGTTGTTGGTGCTCACTTCATCGTTGCCATGACATCGTTTATGGTTGGACAGTCTGGTATGTTTGGTGACTTTGCTGACACGTAAGTTCTTTGTTTGTTGATGTATACGTATGTTGATCATATCGTCTGTTCGAGGTCGAGGTGTTTGATCGTGGTACCCTCGTCTCGAGAGATGACACATGATGTGCACATTTCTCTCTTCCGTCGTCTAACTTCTTCTTGGCGTTTATGTATAGTGCCTCCTTCGTGTTTGCCATGACCGGCATGGGTGAGTTGATGTTCTTGTTCTTTTAGAATCAATGCTATGATGCTTACTCTGACATATGATATGTTCTTCCCATCTCTCTCCCCATTCTCTTCTACTCCTATCCTTCCCTTCTACTAGGAATGTTCGATATGGTACACCCAGCTGCACTTGCCATGGCAGCTGGCGGTGATGATATCATGGGTGTCATCTCGCCCGGGATGACTGGAGCTGCTGCCTTATGTGCCGCTCAGAAGGTATGGAAAGAACACCTTAACCCTATGATTGAGGGTGTCCTCAAGACTGATTAGGGAGGAGACTAATTCGTTGGTATCTCTTCTTCATTTTGGTTTCGTAGGGGTTCGTATACATGATGTATACATTGTTTTATTGCACATGTGAGGTGTATTGGGTGGAGAGTTTTGTCTGAAAATTGAACAGTGTATGAATGACGACTTCTCCGCCTATCAATTGTATTAGTTTTAGTATCACATGTGGGCCACTTTATTTATTTCATATCTTTGTTAGTAGATCTACCTTAAGTATAAAAAAGATCATTAAATCTACTTGTTGCAATATACAGTGTATGAGTTTACTTTACTACTTTTAAGCCTTAGTTGAACATTCTCTTCGCTTCCTCTTCCCCATAGATCGCTTCTTTTGAGGACTTGAATCAAACAGATCTGGCAGTCTCCTCATCAGATTGTACAAAAGACTCAATCCAGATACGGTTGTGCCCCTCCAATCATTATGAGTTGGTCTCCCGATCCAATCAATAGCAGTTGGCATCATCTGTAATTCCATATCAAGCAACACTTGTATGTTTGATTTGTCATCGTTCCCACTACCAGAGAAGTGTGTTTGTAGAATCTTCTGACGTGCAACTTCCACTTTGTCCTTGTTTTCGTTCAGTTTTAAATACGACATAAGACAATCTGGTAGATCTATATAATTGTCACCACGAATGTATTGAAGTGTGTGGTTAGATGTGTAGGTACCAAGTATACTTGTTTTGTTGCAGAGGATAGTAGAAACAGCATCCCAGCCTCTCTCGGTCATGATCTCAATGTAATCCTCGTCACGACATTCTTCAAGGACTAGCCTTTTCAGAGTTTTGTTACCTGCCAAGGCCCTTGTTAATGCAGTCACTGTATCTTCACTGAGCCTGATGTTGAATAGATCAATGTTTTCTAATACAAATTTGGGGCTTTCGAAGAACCCTGTGAGAGCTTGCCAGCCGGTAGGCGTCACGAACTCGTTGTTACCCAAATTCAGATACTTGAGAGAGCCCATATTTGAAACTAATCGTACCAATAGTTGCATTCCATTATCATGAATGGTGCTTCCACATAGATTTAGATTCACTAAATCCAAGTTGGAATCTTGTAACGACATGAAAAACGATACCCATCCTTGTGAAGTTATGTTGCCATCAGAGCCGCCAAACCGACGTGAAATGCTATTCATCTTTAGCGTTTTTAACTTACCCATACTGTTCACCAAACTCCCTAAAGCAGCAATACCTACATTCCCAATTTTGCTGTATGATATGTCAAGCTTCTTCAATTGAATCCTTCTTGTTTGTAACGAATTGAATAAGGACCTCCACCCTTCCGGAGTGAGCGAAATGTTCATACTTAATATCAAAGACTTCAATGTAGTGACGTTTGCCAATACAGATATACTATCATCACTAATATCACTCCTATCAAGATCCAGACTTTCTATTGAAGTTTTTGATAGTTGATTGAATAATGTCTGCCATCCTGCACTTTTGATAGAGCGATTGTCACCGAGATTAAGAACCTTCAGTGACGAGCCACGCAGGCCAGTTCCCAATATAACCGCTGTATCATCGTTAATTCCAGTATTAAACAGACCTAATTCAATCAAGTTGCAATGTTGCAAAACAGTTGACAGTGCCTGCCATCCGACAGAAGTTATGTGTTCATTATTGTCAAGGCATAAGCTTGTAATTCTACTATTGCCCAATAATCCATCACACACAATACCTAGTCCATTGTCATCAAGTTTACTATTAGGAATACTAAGTTTCTTCAATTTGGACCGTGGATGTTTGAGCACATTCTCTAATGCTTTGTAACATATGCTTCCAATTCCAAGACTGTAGGAATCGTTTCCAATTTTCAATCTCTCGAGACTGGGGTGACCACTCAATCCTTCAATTAAAATTCCAGCAAAATCGTCAGTGAAGTTTATTGAATTAGTTTCTAATGAAACAATAGATCTGTTTCTATAAATACAAGAGAAGAAATCTTCTAATTGCCGTCCCGTTGGCCTGTTATACCGTTCTCCCAAAGTCAAACCCCAAGTTCTACCTTTATAGGTCATGGTTATCTTCTTGAGTTGCGTATTGTTTGCAATGCATTCATCATCCTCTTTCCAATTAATACTATCGAAAAAGCATTCGCCATCCTGTTTGTAATGCAATAAAGGTATGTTTAGATGAGTAACATCTGGATCGTTCTCTTTGAGTCTTTGCAATGTTTCATTTTCCAACTCAAATGAACGCTCCCGGACTACTTCACGAAGACATTGACTGGTACCTTCATTATAATTAATATCTTCATCTTCATTAACATCATTATCAATCTCAGTACTATCTTCTTGATGGTTCATATCTTCCATTCTCCTATTATTTATCAGTTTTATGGTAAAGGAGACTCGAGAATGAAGAGCGGCGCCTTGGTATGTTTCTTCAACCACCAAGAATGGGCGTAAATTTGATCTAACGTAGAAGAGCTATGGCAGTATGTATATGCTTTATTGCTTATATTGCAATGTCGAAGTTTATAAGTATGTAATATTGTGTGATGTTCTGAATTCACCAAAAAATTGAGTTTAAGGTGGTACCCAACTAAATAAAAAATTTCAAATTTTATAGGTACCCCAGAGAGAAAACTGTTCAAAGGCTGGCGCATGCAAATTCCCAGACAGGTCAGATGGGAGTAGAAAATTCACATTGAATACTAAATTTAACTCCCATCTTGACCTACCCGGGAATTTGCATGCGCCTGTCTTATATTACCTTACAACAATACCAAATTATATACGGTACCAAACCCTCCCAATATGGCAAGAGTAGCGTCTTAATATTACCACTGCTGGAAAAGCATTTAAAAACTAACCTAGTGAGAGTAATGACGGTATACCGGAGTGCTTTATTGTATATTAATGATTAACTTGAAGGCAATGTTAGTTCATAGATGTGTCATTTTTTATAGGTGCAAACCGAATATAAACGTAGACCTCTTTTATCGCGTTAGTGCGCAAGTTTGTCATTGAACTGCATTCTGTGGTACTAAGAATATTTTAGTTCAATACCCTCTTCTTAGTATAACCAATAAATTTGTGTTGTAATAATTTATTGAGTATTGAGATAATTTGGTGTATGATGTATTGAGACTGGAGATTATTTTGTGTTATGAACCTTTGTCATACAGTGTATAATACCCTGCTGTTTGTCGGATCATCCATATAAGATATTGAGTGATTAAATACATTAGTATTAATATCCTTAGAGTGAGGAGTGTTGTTTGGAAGTATAGCGATAATGAGATCAACCACTCAAAACAACACAGCAGAGATTGATGGTGTATGCGATACGTTGAACAACATGAGCACGGCAGATAATGAAAATAGTATATCAACATGTGCCAATTGCGGGAAGGAAAGTGATAATCTCAAGGCATGTACGGCATGCAACTTGGTGAAATATTGCAATAGAGACTGTCAAATTGCTCATCGTCCACAACATAAAAAAGAATGTAGAAGAAGAGCCGCAGAATTACATGATATAGAACTATTCAAACAACCTCCTAATCCGTATGGAGATTGTCCAATTTGTTTCCTTCGTATACCGTCGCTTAGTTCGGGGAGTATATACCATGCATGCTGTGGAAAATTTATATGCTGTGGATGTTATTATGCACCAGTTTATGACAATCAAGGGAATAAAGTTGATATTGAAAAACAAAACGAGTGTGCATTTTGCAGAGTTGTGGCTCCTAAATCAAATGAAAAGTTGGTTAAAAGGATAATGAAAAGAGTGGAGTTAGATGATCCTATGGCAATATACAATTTAGGAGTTTACTATCGAGATGGGTTATACGGATTTCCACAAGATCATACAAAGGCATTAGAACTTTGGTATCGTGCAGGAGAGCTTGGAAGTGCAGAATCTTATGGTAGCATTGGTTACGTTTATAATAATGGACAAGGCATGAAAGTTGATAAGAAGAAAGCTAAGTATTACTATGAGTTATCAGCTATGAGAGGGAATGTAGCAGCAAGGCACAATATAGGCAATAATGAGTGGCGTGCGGGCAATTTCGATAGAGCATTGAAGCATTTCATAATTGCAGTAAGGGGTGGAAGTAATAGCTCATTGGAGATGATCAAACAGATGTACACAGATGGATATTCAACTAAAGAAGATTACACAAAAGCATTACAATTATATCAAGCGTATTTGGGCGAAATCAAAAGTAAGCAAAGAGATGAGGCAGCAGCTGCATATAGTGTTAGATATCGTTACTATTAGTATAGGTATGTTTTAAGCTAGTCTAAAACTTATTCTTAAAAGTACTTTAATCAAGCAATAGCTAACCAGATAGTATATGTATCTTTTGTTGTCACATGATATGCTTTCTCCCTAGAACTCATTCGCCATCCGCATTTTTTGTTTCTTTGACATATCCAACCAAGTGTTGATTGTTTTGTTGTACTCTCATACCGCATAATCCTAACATAAACTAACTCCCAATTATTCTCCATTAACTCTGTTCAATGATACCATAACAATACCGAATTATTTAAATGAAAGTACCTCAATCTCGAACACTAACTCAGAATTCGGCATAATACCCCAAGCTGGAAATCCTCCGCTTCCATATGCATAATCTGGTGAACTATAAGAACGTTATATCATTGCAACGAGATATTAGAGAACGTATTGCAATTAGATGCATATAAATAATATTATGATGTGCACAAGACGTGCACAAGATATGCACACATAACACATCATGTGTACAATATATATCTTACCAATGAATCTTAGCCTTCTCACCTAAACTCATTCCAATAACACTTTCATCCCATCCTTTAATAACTTGACCTAATCCACACTAAATGTAAATGGTTTTTGACCTGGATCTTTTGTACTCCAAAACACAACATTTAAATCATTATTTTTGCCGTAGCCTGTGCAGTGTACTGTTACTTGTTGACCCTTGGTGGGTAATTGACCATTACCCGGTGTTAGTATTGTCTTTGTAAATCCCATTGCTTTTGATAGTAGTCTTGATGTTGAGCGATACATCAAAAGATCAATGTTAACCGAAAAGATTTTAGTGGTATTGGGCATATATTATAATACGAGCCCATGTGATACTCTAATCTGGCGAGATACTGTGTATTGGATTCTTATTTCATGCTTATTTGCCCGGTCTTTCGATAACCGGGCAGTTTGCCCGGTGCCATTTTGTGTCATCGTGTCGCAATAGATTACTCGCTGGCTCCCTCATATCAATTGCCTATGTTGTAGCAAGCTCTTAGTAGCCCCTAACAAACTTAATCTTCCTTCGGTCACTGCTTGAAGACTAAGGCTTTTATTTAGAGAAAGTAGTTGCTCGTTTAATGCCTAAATAGCAACCCTATTGCAATGAAAGTTTGATATTGATATCGATGTCGATATATCGATAAAGTAAAAGTAAGTATCATAGTATAATAGAATAGGGGTTGGTTAGATTATAGACCTTACAAAAGTATGCGAGGTCATCGACCAACCCAAAGGGGTAGCGCAACACAACGTCGTCGACGTACACTAAGCGGTGGTCCTCCTATTAATCTAGAAACTATAGTTGAATCACCCGCTCCATTAAATCCCAATCATCCACATTGGTGGCGACGTCGTGCATCAATTGATTCATCCCAATCTGGTGATTATGACAATGATGGTAATCGTAGTGAGGTTTCTAGTATCTCCACTGCTGATACACGTAAACGTCTTAACAAAAATCATTCAGAAGAGACAGATGGAGATTATGGTGGATATAAGACTGCCGATGATGGATATGATAATATGGATGGTAGTTTAAAATCCATGGATAGTATAGATTTAGCACAGCAGACTATCATGGTAGTACACTCCATGCCATCTAAGGTGCCTGCTCGACCATCACCGCCACGAAGTCCTCCTGAAGTTGATCAGTATCATTCATCACCTGAACATCATACACCCAAAGGTAATAAGAAGGGACATCGTCGTCGATCATCTTTTCCACCGCCAGCCACACCTACCAATAGTGATGAGGTTATTGATGAACATAGTACCAACAATCAACAACAACAACTAACACCACCCATATCAAATCACAGTACGAGTCATTTCTCACCAACTCCACAAGATCGATCTGACCGGTCCGGTAAATCTACTAAAGGTTCCGGACCACACCGTCGTCCAAGTATATCTGACAAGTCAATCAATTCAATAACATTCCTACCTGACAAGAATGAATCTGATTCATATTCAGATGAATCCAATGGTAGTACCAACTCGGATGATATGGAGGTAATGGACTTACGACCACAAGGAGGTCAAGGTTCATCGTGGGAGAATTCAAGTATGGTAAGTTTTAGTGAATTTAGTATGGATTCAGAGTTGGCAAGTGGTTTATTCCAAGCGCAGGGATATTTAAGTGATGGTAGTAAGGGTAAGGTACATACTCATCCTAGTGGTCATAGTAGGTTGCCGACGGAACATTGGGTAGCGGCTACACATACCGCACATGGTACATTAAATGAAAGTCAGGCACAGGCTGCTGCTGCACGTGCCGCGGCTAGAGCACGAGGTGTTAATACTGATGTTAACATGGCATCATTTGCAACCTCGACGGGTAGTGGGGGTAGTGCAGGACGATTGACGGGACGTCGATGGACAGAAGGAGGTGGTAATGATATAGAAGGAGGAGTAGGAGGTAATGCCTTGGGTGAAAGTGAACAAGCCTATCGTGCTCTCATGTCCTTAATGGGACATAATCAACCTACTAGTCCATCTCCACTCGGTTCATCTGTCAATACTTCCGACTTTCATCCAGGACTTGCCAACTTTACACCCGGTACAACCGCCAGTGGTGGCCGGGGTAGTATGATGAGTGTTGCCTCTCAATCATCTGGATTTTGGTCGGCCATGGGTGACTTAACAGCTGACAATTCAAGTGTCTGTACAGATGTTAGTGATGAAACATCTCTTGTCATGAAGAAGAAACGTCAGATACAACGTTCGATATATATCAAACGATGTGCACGTGCCATGATGATCTTGGTTGTATTGAGTTTGGTTAGTTGTACGGCTATTTACTTTATAGCCGGGGATGGTGAGATGGCACTGCCATTTGGTTTGAGTAATCGATTCAAGTCCTCCTCAAGTAGAAGCTCATCGTCAAGTTCTCAAGAGGCAATGATGCCTCATCTTGTTCAAGATGATCGAGACTTGATATTTGAACCCCAAGATACAGACCCCCAAGATGCTCAACAGCAACAAGACAATTCAAGTAACTCGTTTATTGATCCTCAAGATACAAATCCATTCCAGGGCATGACATCTCAAGAAGTTGAACGGTATCAACGTGAGAATCGGCCTGGTATCAAGTACGGCGAGGAACATAAGCGTGAACTGAAAGAACGTAATATGAAGTTACGTGCCGAACGAATCAAGAAACGGAAGGAACAACGGATTGGTAAACGTCGTAAGGCTGCCGAAGTTAAGGCTGCCAAGACTGATAATGCCAATCGACGTGCCATGGTAGAAGGCAGTCCTCAAGATGATCAAGGAGGAGTTCCTCAAGTTGATGGGTATGATTACTATGCCGGTGATGAATGGCAACATAATCAAAATGTTCTGAATCAAGAGCATACGATAGGAGGTTATACTGCTAACCATCCCTTGACTATCCAACAAAAAGATGGTCAACAAGGACAAGGATATGATTACTACACTCAAGATGAGTGGCAGGCTAATCAACAAGCAACAACAGGACGACAACTGTCAATACAAGAAGATGAATACTGGGATACTCAGCAACAAGCTCAACAACAACAAGGATATCAAGATGGATATCAACAAGGTCCACAAGGATACTATTATGCCCCTCAAGAGTATCAATACTAGTTGAGATATCATCTCATTGTGGTATATCCTTTAAGAGACTGTATAGGAAATAGAGATTTTAAAGTTAGTGATTTGGTTGTATTAAGTACAGGCAGATCTCTAAGAGATGTTATTTCTTCACAAACTTTAATTTACATGTTTTGATTTTGTACACATTATGTGTTCGTACACATCTCTTACACACTATGTATTGCAACTTGATATACATTCCCCAACAGTATCTATCCATGGTTGTTGTTTTTGCTTTTTCTGCACTGTTTCTCTAGTGTACAAATTTCAATCTTTTCACATACCCATATCACTTTGAACCTCGGATCATCATGATCCTACTTCATTTGGTTCGAATACCCTGTCCCATTCTCGTTTTTAACCAAGTTAATCGTCGACATAACAATCGTTTCTCTCTCCGTTCAGCAGTCTGAGGTGTACCATCACAGAATGGACATGTCGAACTCCCATCAGGACTGGTCACTTCCCACATCCATATACATTCAGAGCATAATACTAACTTGCATTCGGAACATGATTTTAATTGTCGTTTACCTCCTCGTTTTCCATCCCAAGAACTCTTCTCATCCTTACCACAATTGGCACATGATGGTGTGTATACGTAATTATCTGCTGAGTTCATTTTGTGTTTTTAGTATATTATGAGATGTGTGTGATGTATATCTGTGGTGATTGTACTATGTAGCGTGCAGTATATTATATGATGTTTCGACTCGAGAAGTGAGAAAGAGAGTAGCGTGGGCAGTATAAGATGATATCGTTAAGTTTTGCTCGAGAAGATAGTTGCAATGATAGAGATTCAGATTAGCGAGAGTGAGTGGATATTGTCGATGTACTTTGAGAAGATGTACTTTGAGAACGATGAAGATCTTATTATCAAGTAAGGTTATATAACATCGGACGGAGTAATTGTGATGTATTGCAATATATCAAGGAGAAATGGTGCCTTATTTGATATCGTGGTTGATCACGAAGACGCTTTGTTTCACTCTTCAAGTGTCGAACGGAGCCTTTGCCGGTACTTAATTAGAAACTAAACAGAACCCCCCTCTTAGAGCATTTGGATTTGCGGCGCTTTGTTGTCGTAAGGTAGTCTTATTAGAGTTCCTCTCTTATAATGTAGAACAATGTATTTGCCCAAATATAGCCAATCGATGTTGATGTCGATGGCAAAGCGTAGGTTGATTGTGTATTAAGGAGTGTTGATGATTCTGTACCTTCAACAATTAGCCTTATAAAAAATGCTCACATGATATGCACAAAATTTTAGATGCAAATTTCTACCATTGCAAAATGGTATCATTATAAAGTATCAACACGACCATATACTTCGATGATACACCTTCACCTTATTCAAAACAGTAACAATGTTATATGATGAGTTATAACAATTCCTTTATGCATCAACACATGAAGATGAGATAAGATACGGAACAGCCAAGTGGTATCCAAATTCAATAAAATTTGATGGCTAGATTTAAGGTCCTGTATAATCGAGATAAACATCAATTGTAGGGTCATGGACGTGTAGTACCAATACCTTATACTGGTTTACCAAATTTCTATTTCTTGGCTCTGTTCAAGAGGTCAAGACATATGCCAGATCAAGTATCAAATTACAATACTGCCATAAGCAAGGAATCTAGAAGGGTTTACTTGAGGTTTGTTTTATACACCAGCTTACTTTATTCTTCATTACAAGGACAACATCACTATCAAGACTACACAACTGATTAAATACATGATGTTATCTAAAGTCTGATATAACACACATGATGTTATCCAAAGTCTGATGTATTCAATTTTGACACTTTTCTTCTGATTAAACATATCAAAGTTCGGAATTAAGCACAGGCACATTCACAAGCTTCCTGTGCTGTCCTGCCATCATTACCGACTCTAGTACAACGGGTACTTGTATTTTTCTTGGCAACCCAGTTACAACGCTTTGTCCTATTGTTGTTGGTAGTGAAAGTCCAAGTGGGATCATCAACACAGGCTGCTTGGGTAGTAGTTGTTGTCGTCGTGGCCTGAGTAGTTGTGATTTGAGTTGTCGTGCCGGCAGTGGATGTAGTGGTCGTTGCCACAGTTGTAGTATCCACGGGAGCTTTACTAGGCGCCTTAGTTGGGGATTGGCTGGGAGATTTCGAAGGAGCAGATGTTGGATTGGCAGTTGGAGAGGACTGATATAGAGAGAAAGATATATATGGGTAAGATTTGGTGGTATAAAATGGTACCGTGTCACTCTATCATATGATATGCTCACCGTTGGGCTTGAACTTGGTGATGTGGAAGGACCTGCGGTGTTCGGGGTAGATTGACAAGTTCCAAAGAAGTTGATTCAGTGCTGACAAACTCTCCTCCCGTCGCTTCAGATACACCATTAACAGTGACCTCATATGAACCCGATCCAAAAGCGCAGCAAATACCTGAAGAAGGAGAAGAGAAAGTTAGATTCATGAGCTTTTACAGGGGTTGAAAAACAGATGTGTGGGTACTTACCATCTCCGTATGTATCGGTAATGGTGAAAGTATACTGAGAGCCGGGAAGGCAGAATTTATCAGTATATGTTGTGGCCGAAGTTTCATATGAAGTGCTAAGCGACCCAACTTCGGCATTTCCATTACAGTCGTCCGTAATAGTCCAATCCGTCTCTGCAGGGTAGTTATCAGTGGTTACACTCACTTCAATATCCATATCTTGACATGGAGTTGTTGTTGTAACCTGAGTAGTTGTTGTTTGAGTTGTCGTTCCTGTAGTGGTTGTAGTGGCCACAGTTGTAGTAGTTGGACCAAAAGTACCATCTCGGAAGGTTGTCCAGCAGTAATCCATTAGATCCTTCTGCCCTGAGGTGAAACGATCCATACAAGATCATCCGTGTAGTCCATCTAGTAGTATGATTGAAAAGAATGTTAGAATTGGTACATTTGATTCGGAGGGTATCAGTATAAGCATGGTACTTACAAAGTTATATGATAGGATCCTCCCCTGCCGATGAACAGGTATTTCGTCCTGCGGGACAACCAAATGCGGAAGAGCTTTCAGCTGGAGTACCAACGTCGATACCATAGCTGTTATCTCCATTGTTACATCCACCCTGGAATGTGTGCGGTAGACCAAACCAATGACCAACTTCGTGAGTTGCAGTGTCTCCCAAATGATACGGCGACGATGTTCCTAAACAATGAAGGATAAGGATAAGATGAAGATACTCTAGTCTAGTATGTCAAGAGAGAAGTGGATATCTTACCTGGAAACTGTGCACTACCGACTGTTCCAGGAGCCAATACAGTACCATCCCGTGCAAGCCCGGCAGAACCTTCAGGGTAATAAGCATAGCCAAGATTACCACCTGCGGTGGTAGTATAGATATTCAATGCATCCTTACCACCTTGACGTAACGAATACTTCCCATCGCCATCATTATACCAATCACAATTCTCTGTTGTAGTCGTCTCGACGAGATTGAACTGATACCCATGAGGACCAAAGGCATCGTTTAAGACTTGCATTTGACCATTTACCCGATCATCAGAGATGGTACCAGCTCCATTACAAAGAAAGTAGGTATCAACGGTTGCAGTTGCTTGCTGGAGTTCCCGACGAGTACGGAGATTCCGATCAAAGGGCAACTTGCCATTGCCCTTGCCCTTGTCCTTATTCTTATCTTTCCATTCCTTAAATCCATCCTCGAAGGCTTTGGCTTGTTCTGGTGTCCTATCCTCGGTTCGGCAGCGGCTACCTGAATCAATGAACTCCTTTTGGGTACCATAGCCTAGTTGTACCCACGCCGGCGGACCATTGCCGTTGTTATCTGGTTTCGAAGATGCCGATCGTGTTCATGATCATTATGGTGGTGATGATGATGGTGGTGGTGCCCGTGTGCGTTAACAACACAGTCCTTATTAAGAAGTTGTAGACTTAATAACACGAAGGATGCTTTAGAAAATAACATGATGAGAGATGAGTTTTTGATATGGTTGAGTGGTTAGTTGTATGTTTGCAAAAGATATGATCGTGTAAAATGGCAACTCAATACGTTAGGGAATCATAATGCCACTTAATCACTACCTCTCCTGTTGGGCTACTGGTTTTACAAGTTGAAGTTTGTCTCTCTTCAAGTCATTTGTCATATGGTATTTCTGTCATCTTTTGTCATAACTGCCCTTTACTGCTCATTTTTAAACTCATAGCCATATCAGCAGTTTAATAACTCAACTAAGAATGATATATTGCAAATTCATTTAACTCCGTCTCCCTTATCGTCTTATTCTGCATAATAGTACGATTGATTACGAATTACCTCAGCCACGTGATTATACATTCACTATGCGGGCCTATCAAAGCAATACCATTCCAATTTGATGATTACCCACATAATACTCAATTCACTAACTATCATGATGAATACTAGCAATCTACTAACAAAACGGGCAATGGCTACTGTGTATGTTGGTGATTGATTGGTGAATCGGGGTCATTATGATTCTCGATTGCCGAGATGCTGGCTGAATTTGACGAGCGATTTGCTCATAAATTTCAACTTGCATCTCTATCGACTATCAACCGTCCCACGACCATATCCTACAACAATCCATCGATTATACATCATGTCAATGTCAGCTACTACCGCCAACGATAATACTACCATCAACAATCAGGATGATACTACTGTCCCACCAATTTATCAAAACTTCAAACGTTTTGCAATTGCAACGTTTGTTCTTGCAACTACCGCCATCATCATCGGCGGTTCGGTATCATCCTACAAGAACGATACTAAGTCATCTGGTCGTCTATTACGATCTCTTCGTGCCCTCCAAGGCCAAGGCCGAGGCCGTCCCATGGTAGAATGTACTCTCAATCTCGAGGCGTTGATGCAAATCCCTGGTGCCGCGCCAATTGCCGGCGGCGATGAGGTTCATTTGTGTGATGATGGTGGTGATAAATTGATCCCCATGAAGTTCGGCGGACCACAACTCGAAGCCCTCAAGGATAAGGCCGCCATGAGTGAGATCATCTATGGCCATTCGAAGATTGATGTAGAAGGAGTTGAGATTGGTGATGATGGTACCGCTGTATTCCCCGGGAACAAGCCGATTACAGCTCTTCCTAACCAGAATCCTTGGGCTGGTCGTAACCTCCAAGAAGAAGAAGAAGAAGATCACGAAGGAGCCACCAAGGAGCGTAAGCTACAAGCTGGTACCGGTGTTAAGAAGTTTATCCTCTTTCGTGTTACTGATGTTAATGGTGAAGTCCATCCCGATTCCGCGGCAACAATGAGTGATAACATGTTTGGTACCAACGGTGATAGTATCAACCTCAAGACTCAGCTCGATGCTTGTTCAGCAGGCAAGTATACTGTCGAGGCTGGTGGTAAGAATGGGTATGATTTCTCAGGACTTGAAAGCGAACCAGGAGTTGTGGATATTACCATTGATATATCTATTGATCAGCCAAGTAGGACTACTGTTCGAGATGCCATTCGTTTGAAAGCGAGAGAAGTTATGAGGGATCACTTCGGTGAATCTTCTACATACTATGAGAACAATTATATGGATCATGCATTGTACTCGTTAAAGACTTGTGTACAAGATTGCGGATGGGCTGCATATGCATCCGTAGGTGGATATTATCAAGTCTACCAGAGCAACTACTACGCCTATGCTGGTGTTCAGTTGTAAGTTCATATCATGTGTTCATATCTTGTGTTCATATCTAAGATATTCATAATCTCACACATTTACAACTACTACAGACATGAACATGGCCACAACATGCAGCTAGCCCACAGTGGAGGCTTAGACGGTCAAACTTATACCGAGTAAGTAGATTGGCTGTGTGTTTACTTTTTCTTTGACTTATCAACATCTTACATCTCTAAACCTGTTTTATGCATCTCCCTGCAAACAGTCACACCTGCTCTATGGGGAATCCTCTGTATGCCGATGATCTAGGAGAGATGTGTTTCAACCCAGCCAGTGAGTATAGGGTGATGCTACTCTTTTGTTCTTTGACATATTACATGTCAAACGTCTAAACATACTACTACTCCACTCTTCCACTTTTACAGAGAATTGGCAAATGCAATTCAATCCTCATCCTACTACTGTTATCAGTGGTTGGTATGATACACAGGACTTCCTCGAGATTGATACTAGTCAAGGGGCTCAAACTGTCAAGATGATGGGCGTTGGAGAGTACAACTTGCAGTCCACACAGCCAGAACTCCGCAAGAAGATCGCCCTCAAGATTGCTAATGGAACAACCCGTCCTCAGTACATTGCCTTCAACTCTGCCAAGGGGGCAAATGCCCAGAATGACGAGGCTGATAATCAAGTCACAATGATGGAGTACACAGGAACTGGATATGCTGTCTCTAGTCTAAAGGGTTATATTACTCAGGGTAATTCAATGACAACCGCACAAGGCCGTATCGTATCTGCCGAGTGTATTGATACAAGTGTCACCCCCTCCTTGGCATGTGTTTGTGTCCGTGAGAGTGGTCAGACTTGTCCTACTGACTGTACCTGCTCAGATGTTGTTGAGCCGACGCCTCCTCCAACATCAGCAGTAAGTGAACGCGAAATGTGTTTCTCTACTTTTCTTATCATAAAGCGCTCACATCTTATGTTCATTTCCTATTTACAGCCCACCATTTCGCCTACGACCCCAGCCCCGACGCCAGTGCCCACTCCTGGGCCTACGACTAGTCCAACATTATCAGCATCTCCAACTAAGGCACCCAGCGCTTCCCCGACCAAAGCAGTAAGTGACTTACTTAGATGTGTTTGACACGACTTCTTTTCTTTTTCACAACTCATTTAATATGCTTGTCTTCTATCTTCAGCCTACTATGCTTCCCACAAACTTTCCTACCAAGGCACCAGTACCCTGTACTTTGGCTAAGATTGACCAAAGTTGTTCTAAAGGATCGGATTGCTGCTCTGGGTTGTGTACTGGAGGTAACCCTGACCGGCGTGTTTGCTATTCGAACACGCCAACAACGCCTGCTCCCGTCGCACCTACTACGCTTGCCCCCGTTTCGCCACCTACTCCTCAACCTGTTGGAAATTGCTTTGCAAAGTCCGCAAGTTGTTCTGTCAATAGTGAATGCTGCTCTAACAAATGCAAGAATAACGGTACTTGCAATTAGAGATCACACATCCAATCCACAATCACAGTGGAATTTGTACAGTTTAGGATACCTGATAAGATCTCAGTTTGTCCGACATTTTAGACGAGAGACTTATACAGAGAGGCCTACACTCAATTAGTGTGTGTGGTGCCTATATTCGTTGTAGTGAAAGTGAAAGAATAATAACTAGGAAAGTTAAGTAAAGTTTTCTTCTGTGGTATCCTTTAAGGTCTCTGATCTTCTGCATACTAGACTGCGATGGTAATTTGCTCATGCAATGTTATGCACTATAATTGTAGAATTGCCAGCAGATATGATTTTACATACAATACTAAAGGAATTGTTAAGTCTATCTTGTACATAGAGAGTCCTCAATGTGTTTGAGTAATCGATTGAGGGATAGATTTTTTTACGTGTGGTATCTTTTAGGATACCAATACTTTTCATTGTAATCCATGGGACATAACAGTAATATTTAGTTTATCTTCTGCCTTGATTCCTCGAGAGTAGCGCGAGAAGATAGAAATGCAATATCTAAGGTGATTCTAAACCAGAACATTCCTCAAATGTATAGCTTGACATGTGTGCACCGCAGCAAGCTTCAGCACTAGAATGAAGGCTAATCCAATTTCCTGGCGGTCCGCCGCCACACGACTCTCCATTCTCATCATTTGCTTCACAATCCTGGACACACTTAGATAATGACCAATTGATCCACCATAAGTAAGATGGAGGAGGTACAATACCCATACACTTATTATAATCCCAATTAAAGTGACTCGAGCAGCAGGTCTCTTGGGATTCGTACAAGTTGTATTGCCAGCTTGGAGCTTTGCCATCGTTAACACACTTTGAATCATCGCCAGGATAGTAACGAGTATCAGCTTCTGGCTGAGATACGGGTGCAAGAGACGGACCCGGAACGATTGGTTTATATGTACACTCTGCGTATGTTTTGTATGACATGGTTGCACAGCAACCTTCTTCAGTATCATGGCCAAGTTCCCAAGTCTCAATCTTTCCTCCACAAGGTGGGTCTCCGTCACAATCTTGTACACATCTACCACCATCGACTTGCCAGTCGATATAGTACTTGCCCGAGTACATAACTGTTACTGATTCGGGCTGTGGGGCTTTGGTAAGTTCCGGCGTGGGTGAGGTGGATGGTGCTGCTGTCACAGGAGCTTTGCTTGGTGCCGGAGTGGGAGAGACAGATGGCGATGCTGTTACAGGTGACTTTGAGGGGCTTGAAGAGGGACTTCGGGAAGGAGTGGATGTAGTCGGACTGCTTGTGGGTTCGTTTGTTACTGGTCTGAGTGACGGGCTTGACGAGGGACTTTTAGATGGCGGTGCCGTCACCGGGCTGCCTGATGGCTGAGAAGTGACTGGTGATTTTGTTGGGCTTGAGGTGGGCCGTAAAGATGGCTTTGAGGACTGAGTTGGACTCGGAGTCTCAAGAGAAGAGCAACCAGCCGTCTGTGATACTTCAGTGTAGAGAGGCTCACTCCAAGCTCCGTTTACATCATCAGAAGCAACCCAGAAGAAGGCGCCGCCATTACATACAAACTCTCCATCATTATAAGTCTTGAGTTCTTGATAAATACCAACCGCTTCGACTGAGTTTGTGTTTGATCCTGTGACACTGCAATCATCAATACAGAATCCAAACACAATCTTCTCTGGCTGACCAGGAAACATGTCGTTAGCTAGATTGCTATAGACTTGATCCAACGATGGACGTTCGGGCAAGGCAGAAGTAAATCCAAGCGTTGGTTTGGTGATGCCATTGTAAAACTGAGGCATAAGAAAGTTGAGATGCTCGTGATGTGTCTTTAATATCTGATAATAGGGAGAGTCGATGACCAAGTCAACGTCCATGGGGGCGTCTGTGATGGTATATCATGTGAATATATAGAAGTAGATTAGTGTGAGATATAACATTTGACTTGCACAACAAAGTAACAAGATATAACGTACGAGTAAGCTCTAGGTCTGGACTTAGAGCATCCATCTTTGTTCGTAGCAGGTAAGTCATCTCCGATAGGAAGTGCTGTGCCTTAGCATCAGCGTAAGATGAAGTCATCTGTTCACAACCCAAGTGACGGTCATTTTCTGTATCATAACAATACTGGAAGTTGCAATGAGGTAAGGAGAGAGGATATGAGCTGGTGAGATGTACACATGATAGAAAAAAGTGATCGGTAACCTAATTTTACTCACCTCATAATCAATATCGATACCATCATAACCTTTTTCATCAACCATGGTAACAAGAGCAGTAGATAGCTGATCTTCTTTACCAAAGCAGTAATCCCAACAGTTGTTGGTGTCTCCTGCCCAAGAACCTCCCATTCCTGCACCGCCGAAGCTTAGGATAACCTTCTTCCCTAATGCTTTCCAATTAGCAATCTCATTACCAGTCTGTGTTGAACAGATGGGTACCGGCGAATCAATGTTACATTCAGCATCACAGTAATTACCTTCCTCTGTCCATGTGTAAGTCTTAGCAAATGCCACAACAATGTGTGTATACGAGTCCAATTGTTGCAAGGTCGGGCAAGGTTCCCAATTGCCCAAGTAGGCAATCAACCGGCTATCTCCTTCTGCTATTTCGGGAGCTGGATCGTTATTAGGAGATCTTGTTGGATATGGAGTTACAGGTGCCGGGGGAGGGATGGGGGCGGCAGTTGTTCCTGATGGTACTTGAGGGCAACTTTCGGCATCGGCAAAGCACCTAGTTCCACTTAAACATTCACTATCATTTCCTCCGGGACAAGCTCGGCTGCATGAGGCGTCTGCATCTGCCCAAGTCAAACCGCAGTAGTTATAGTTCCCACCACCGCCGCCACTGAATGGGTCAATGGGCTGAGGTGTAGAAGGAACAGGAGGTGGTGTCGTCGGTGCTAGATCATCACCCATACACGCCTCATAGTTCCACATGAGATTAGCACAACAATCTTCTCGTAGTTCATATTTGGTGTCCCACGAGGCGTGTTGGCCATCGTTAAGACAGAGTGTATTCTTAACATACCATCGAGTATCAAGTGGTTGAGGCGTGGGTGCCTCTGACGTGCAATCTTGTAAGATTCGTACCTCGGCACAATTCCAAAACATCTCGGGCTGTGGAGTAGCACCATCTAATCCACAATCATTAAGTCCATCGAAGCCATTCACTGGACCAGAGTTGGGTGGGAAAGGATAATCTGCATATCCCTCGACGGCACAGGTATTGGCAGTGACATATCTTTAAAGAAGCAAGAGGAGTGGGTTGTGAGTATGTGAGTCTCAAGTTGTATACATATCAGTTGTTCATTACAAGGCAACAACGGACGCAAACTCTCTCTACTTACATCCATTGGATCAATACTAAATCACCCTCCAACCCCTCCGGTAACTTATACTTATGTGTATATTCCCATTTGCCCCATGGAATATACGCCCGATCAGTGTACACATCATCCTTTGGCATACCATACAATACATCCTCCATGAATTCCAATGGATGTGAATCAAAACAATCCTGTGTGGCAACTCCGCCCGGTTCAATTGGACATGCCTTATATTCAAAGTGACCATCATGTCCAGCGGTTAGTAATGTTTCTAATTCAATTGTTGAGCCGGGTGCGTAGCATGCTTGTGGTATGGGTGGTAGTGGATCTCCATATATGTTCTGTGGATAGTCTGTTTTATTGAGATTGTTTCATGAGAAGTAATGTTAGATACCATTTAGTTCATATGATATGCACACAACTACTGAATACACATGATATGCACAACTTCTAAAACATGCTATAAACAACTCACCATAGTTATGCCCAGTAGTCATGGTAATACCACACGTAGCACCTGGTGTGTTTAATGCCGCTGGATCATCTTCTACCATCGGTGTATTGGCTGGTAAGCCTGGCACTGCCCATGTTACTTTATCAAGACTGTGTTATATATGAGAGGCATGATGAGGAGGAAGAGAGGAGTTAGACGACGATAGATAGATGAGGATTTGCAATTCATACATAAGATGTACATAAGATGTGTATTGTATAATCATAGCCGGGCATCAAGGATTGCAATTGCTTATATACAAGATGATGTGCTCGATATGCCGACCGCCACTCGACATTGCATATGCAAAGAGCATAATATATACTTGATATCATCCACAGATCTGCTAATAATCTTACCTAGCATGATAGTTACGAGATCGAGGTGATTTCAAATATCCATGTGCATCTACTACTGTCGTTGTTGTAGCAACGAGTGTGCTAACAGTTGCAAAGTAGGATAGCAGCAACTTCATCTCGTTTCGTCGTCGATATGTTATTTATGAGCTTTGATTTTATATCTCTCTTCTTCAGCTCTTCAATCTATAGTTCACGGCTTATATTTCTAAAGCCCCTATGGTCTTGATCTCTATTGTATTGTATTAATCTTGATCTCTAATGGGGAGGCACTCTTCAACAGTCATTGCACTGCTCTTCTTAGTAGAGGTAGTTGATAGATGATAAGGTTGGTGCGATGCCACTTGATTTTATCTGTCTCCCTCATTACACTGGCCACTCTAAAAAAAGTTGGTACCACAGGTACCATAAAAAGCTCGTGTCGCAAAGTGCGCAATAGATAGCCCTCGGGGGCATTTGCTTGAAATTTCATGTTTTAGAGTTTATGCCCTCTTTTGATGCCCGTTCACGAGTCAATTTATCCGTTTTTTACTTACATACGCCCTCTCTTCAGAAGCATAGGGAAGCCCGACTTAGCTGCATACGATTGATCTAGTGCCTCCTCAATTACAACAATACAATAGCACACACATACATTATTATATCTCTCATTCATTTAGATAACAACAGCAGTATCATAAAGTGCCATCTCCTTGGGGATAAACAAATTATCTCTTTGCACTCTCTAAAATTATAAAATTTGCAATACCATACGGTCAAAACTAACACTCAAGCCGCCAATTAATAATGTCATTAGAAGCATTTATATCAGGCAAATCCAGCCTAACCTCCTCGGGTGGACTCGTTCCTAGTCCTAGCCAAAAGGCTAAGGAATCAATCACCATTTCCTCTGCTAACAATGACGAGTCGCCAAACAACCCTGTAGCAATGGCCGAACGTACTAATAACTTAATCAGCTCCTATCGAAGTTATATTAATAATAACGATGAGGAAATGATGCTAAGTGATCGTATTACCGGTCAAGGCTCTGACACTGATAGAGACATATCGTCATCAAATGAGAGTGTTCATGTATCCTTCACGTCAAACGCTACAGCCAGCAGCAGCTCTTCAAATAAAGATGATCTATTACGAAATTTTAACTCACCAACAACACAAAGTCAATTAACATTAGATGAATTATGGGAATCTAGTTCAGATGAAACACCCCGTAGTTTCAATGGCCGACGTAATCTATTTAAATATAGTCATCCAATTTATCACTCGAAGAGATTTAAAATCGTCACAATTAGTGTTATTGCAATTGTAGTTATTATTGGCGGTATATCTTTAACTAAGTATGAAAAGCATGAACGAGGATTGCCAAATTGGAATAAAGAATTACAACAATTACATGATGAAGAAATGTTATCAAACAATAACAGAGATAGCCAAAAGGATACCTTAATACTAAATACAATAATTGCTCAAGTAAATGCCAAGGAGGCCGAGGAGGATCAGAAAGATGGGCCGCCTCAACATACTGAACAATCCGAGCCAATTACTACTACTGATAGCAACTCAGCCGCCAATACAATGATTAATGAGGTAATTCAACATAAAGACGATACCACTGCATCAGTTATGATTGATACAGTTATTCAACACCACCCAACTACTACTCAAGAAAAACAACAGGAAGATTTTTGGGATATAGTAGCACCAATTCAAGACGAAGCACATTCCGCTGGTATTGAAACTATAACACGTCATGTCTTATGCTGTTCATCAAAGCCACCGTCCACTACATCCAGCACATTGGATCCAAAAAAGACTCGAAGTAACATTGAACAAACAAACTTATCAACAACCCAAGCAGCTACTGAATATGCCAATGCAGAATTATACCATCCAACATGGTATAATCGCTCTAATGGATGGAAGGGTAGTACCTACTCCGAGGCATTAGCATTCTGTAACGCAGTAGTTGATGGTAGTGGACTAACTGGAGAGTTATGTCCATATGAAGTGTATTGTCCAACTGGTCCACATCATATACCATTGGGTGGCTATCGTACCGGTGAGGGTGAAGAACCGGGCGCGAATAGCTTAGAAGGTACAAGTAGTCGAAGTCCAATTGCTAATTATCCCAATGGTTGGGTACAAGTTGGTTCGAAGAACTCTTGTGTACAATATACTATAATGAGTCATACTGCCGAGGAGGAGAAGGAGAATGGAAAAGTAAAGGAGACAGAAGAGTTTTTAAACATGGAAACTGAACAGATTGATAATGCTATACTTGATAATGTACTTGCCAATAAGGGTACTGGTGTTGCAGAAGAGGATGGAGACAAGGCTGAAGAAGAGGTTACAATGCCATACTTGGATACAATGCCATCACAAGAACTGCTAGTTTCCAATCATTATGTTCCAATTCAAGTTGCTCACAACGATGATAACGAGTCGTCTCAAACATCAATTCCCGAGTCTATGAAACCAATTCATCAAGTTGATACGACTGTTCAAGTTGCTCATGACGCCGACGAGTCTCAATCATCAATACCCGAGTCTATGAAACCGATTCATCAGGTTGTTACGACTGTTCAAGTTATACAACAGCAGCAGTCTGGTCCATCGGCCATGACCGAAGAGCTAATGGCATTATCTCCTCAAGAAGAAGAATCCATGAAAACGGGCTACGCACATACAGTACATGAAAAGTATAAACCATTATGGTTATCATCCAACGAGGGGTGGAATGGTGGGTCTCACGACGATGCTGTCCAATTCTGTTCTACTATTAGAGGTAAACAGCTATGTCCATACTCGGCAATGTGTCCCCATGGTCCAGGCATGCCTGTAATGGGTGGCCGTCATCAACTTAAATTTACTACAACTGGTGATCAATATGCACCGGTAATGGGTGGTAATAATCATTGGGTATATATCGGTACGAAAGATAGTGGTGACAGAAGTGCTACCTGTAAAACACATCGTCAATTGGAGGGTAGTGCACCAAGCTGGGGATTGAATAGTGAGAGGAGTGAAGTTAAGCAGCATATCATGTGTTGTACGGTCAATTAAAGATATGCTGATATGATGATTATATGTATCGGTTGTATGATAGAATAAGAAAGTAGATTGAAATGATACTCCATCTTTCTATCCTTTTCTAGCTTTATTAAGATTATCTAGTCTACCCTAAGATGTTCAATACTGCGTCCACCTCCCGCACCCTTCTTCCTCTACTACTATCTAAACCATCCTACCCAAATCTCTCGTCTCTAAGCTTTGATATTGTCAGACGAACTGTCTGGACAGCACATCTTTATACTTTTGCCATGATCAAAACTCCATTTCATGAATGAATGGAAACAATACTATGCAAAAACTGAATAATGGTGGCCTTGTGATATCTATATTTTATACACATATGTACGGTTCTTCTTGCCTCCTCACTTTCTGTGAATGGAGTCGGTGTGTGTGATGTAAATAGGGCCAGCTTGAGTCATCATGATCTTTGGGGGACGAATATCTGTTGTACTAGGGGAAGAAAATACCTCTATAGAAACACGATATAACATTGGGAGATTCGGGGGATGAACTAGTGTAAGTGTAAAGGATTAATAACAGACACATGAAGTATTTATCTATCATTCAATCAGTTTTAGTCTTTATTCTATTATACAACATCAACATATCAGCGTATACCTAATTGACAGTACAACACATGATATGCTGCTTCACTTCACTTCGATCACTATTCAATCCCCAACTAGGTGAACTACCCTCCAACTGACGATGTGTCATACAGGTAGCACTCCTTTCATCATCTTTGGTACCAATATATACCCAATGATTATGACCACCCATGACCGGAGCATACTGTTCACCAGTTGTCGTGAATGTAAGTTGATGTCTTCCACCCATGACGGGTTTTCCTGGACCGTGGGGACACATTGCCGAATATGGACATAACTTCTTACCCCTAATAGAGCTACAGAATTGGACAGCATCATCATGTGACCCACCATTCCACCCCTCGTTGGATGATAACCAGAGTGGTTTAAACTTTTCATGTAGTATTGCTGCCATGTCAAAGTTATCAGTTACAGCAGTGGCTGTTTGTGAGGAGGAGGGTAGTTCGAGTACTGCTTGATGAGATGCTTCTGGCCTTGGTACTTCCTCTTCAGTAGCTTGCTGCTCATCGTTGGGAAGATGATCAACAGGAACTTCTTGCATAGCAGATAGTTGTTCCTGCTCCTCTGGTCGTGACGTTGCCCCTCCAGGCTTGGTATACAATGTCTGCTGCTTCTCTTGATTATCAATAGGTATCATAGACTCGGGAATTGATACCTCCTCAGACTCTTGAGCCGTAGCAACTTCTTGAATGGGTACATAATGTTCATGTACAAGTTCTTCTTGTTCATTCATTGTTTGAAGTGATGGTAGCTGCTTGTTATCAGCAGCAGTAGCGGTAGGTTCTTCTGCGGTAGCTGGCTCTTGTTCATCCATCTCCTCTTCCAAAGGACGCTCGTCAATCTTCTCTGTCTCTTTCTCCTCTTTCATATCCTCTGCCTTTTTCTCTCGGTCACCCTCCTTATAATGATGATCATTAATACTATCTTCAAAATCCATAGCACTACCATCAACTGCCAACTCTTCGTTTTCGTGCAACTGTTTCAATTCCTCATTCCAATTAGGCAATGCTGCCTCCCTCTTATGCTTATTACTTATACTAACTCCACCAATAATGGCAGCAATTGCAATAACACTAACTGATAGTATTTTAAATCTCTTCGAATGATATATTGGATGTGTATAATATGTACGACGGTGTAACTTTCCATTACAACTTTCATCTGAGGAGCTAGAACTGCCAGATTCCCATCGGTCATTATTGTATATTGTATCTAATGTTATTTGACTTTGTGGACTGCCGACATTATTATTGTTGTTAGTTGACGAGTTATTCCAACCACGCAATAATGGATCAGGCGAAGCTGTAGATGATGCAGTATGAGTGTTGGTAGCTGCAAATGAAACAGTGGGAGGTGAATCACTATATGGTTTAGACGACGATCCTTGACCGGTGATTCGGCCATCTAACATCATACTACTCTCAACATCACTATTTGTATTCGAGATGTAGTCGCGATAACTGCTGATTAAATTAGATGTCTTATTGGATAAGTCTAAACTACTTGATGATCGGGTACTTTCATCGACTGAGGCAGTTGCCTCATTGAAGTGATGTTGTTCATTTGTATTTTGATTCGGAACGAGTCCTCCTGAGGAGGTTAGTGAGGATTTGCCTGATATAAATGCTTCTAGTGACATGATGATATTTGAAGATATTTTGCTATTCTATATCGATATCAATAAGTCAAGCTACACAGTACTATTATTGCAATAGAATTATGAGCATGCAGTAGAGAGCAATCGTAGAGGCGGCTCGAAAGCATGCAAATCGAGAAATTATCGGGCTGCTCTGCTGTCACGGTCATTTGGTATCCTATCTCATGTCTCATGCCTTGCTCAACTGCCCACATATTTGTCTCAGTGATTGATGGATTGGATTAGTGTGAACCTCCTTGCAGAGTGCACTGCAACATCATAAACTACCAAAGGGTCTCTCAATCAAGATTTAACTCTGCAACTACCCTACTGGCAAAACTGACATCCAATAATCCAACCACATCACTGCACCACACACATAACATACTCATACTCATACTCTCATACATAAAGATGCTGATTGAACTTGAACGAATTGAACGCCTTACAAAACGTATTATAAATACGGGAGATGCCAATGCAATTCATAACCTAGCATGTCATTACTATCGTGGTCGTCATGGTTTGTCAAAAGATGTGAACAAGGCATTAAAATTGTGGCATGGAGCCGGAATGCTTGGACACTCGGCATCGTATTATAATATTGCATGTGCCTATTTGGAGGGCGTGGGAGTTGATCAAAGTAATGTGAAGGCAATTTATTACTATGAGCTTGCAATTGGGAACGATGGGGGGCATGCAGATTATGAGATATGTATGGCAGAAAAGAAGAGAAGGATGCCGAGACCCAACTCCCAATCCCAACCCCAGCTATTATGGCTATGATGATGAGGCTTATAGGAGTGATGTGTTATATGTCATCTAACCGATACTAATTGGTAAACTAAAACTTGTGTTTCATAAGTCGACTAGGGTATGTAATGATGACAAAGGATTAATGTTTCTGTGTAATCTAGTGATACTGGTTTGTATCTATAACTTTTTGTTCGAGAAGTCGTTTTTGGTATCTCTTTCAGGGTCTTAGCTCCGCTTGACATTCATCCGCATGCATCCGACTGGCCATTCTACGGGCTTGATCTATATTGGATGGTAATACCCGCCGACATGTTTCTTTATTTGGTAATGCAAATGTAAAGTAGAAGTGATTGGATATCTGTGCCTTTTTGTGTTCTGGAAGATGCGCGTTTAGAAATTTATGAAGAGGAAGAAAGGCGATAGTGACTCAAGTTAGTTCATACGGCTTGCAAAGACAATCAAAGGAAGATGCATAAAGGCCAAATGAAGCACTGAAATCATCAAGACATCACATTGAACACACGAATCCATATGTCAAAACAATACTAACGCGGACTTTCCAGGACAATTAACCCAGCTAATCACTTCGACCATTACCAATGGCATATTATCATGATTATCAACATAATTTCCCAAATTACCCCCATTTGGCATGGTATAGAGAACTGTATATCATATCATGTTGTTAGGGTTTTGGTATACGAATAAGCATATCAAAACACACATATCTATCAACATCACTTACCTCGACTTTTGAACACTAACAAATCTCCGACATCCACAGGTTTATCGAAGGAAATGTCATCTACTTCGAGGAACCGAGGCTTATCCCCACCGAACATATACGCAGTGGCAAATGCCAACTCAAAAGCCCTTCTCATTAGAAATCCACCGAAGATACGGTCGTGTAAATTCCTTGCCTGGGGTTGAGCAACCATGGCATTAGATTGTGCAGTTTGATCCATTAATACCGAACACGGATCGGCTAAGGATGGCATGCGAAGTAATGCACCTGCCTCATCTAATAACTCGGCAGCGCGTTGATCAATCTTTAATGATGTTTCCGATAATGGTCTCCCTAACTCTAACTTAGAACGTCGTGCTTGCTTCTTTGCATTGGCCTTGACGGCACCTAATTCAAAATGAGCCCGTTCCTCATCTGTCTCGGGTATTAACGGACTAATCTTAATTGATTTCTTCGTCTCAGGGTGTAATGTAACAAATGTAAAGTATGCCTCTAACCATTCCTCACCATCCTCACATTGATCTGATATCTTCATTCTAATTTCCATGGAACTACTACCAACCCATGTAACTTTACCACTTAAAAACTGATCTTTACCAATTTCAGGACGGCGTCTAACTCGAATCCGATCAACACCCGCGGTAACAATTAAGGGATTCCCCTCAACATGATTAAATGCTATGTTCCCAGCCAGAGCGTCGAGGTCTTCTAGTATCTTGCCAAACCTCATCTCTCCATATGGATTACGATATGTTTCTAACAGGAATTGATCTTGACTAAATAGATAGGCAATACCCACTGCACTTTCTGATGGATGTTTACCAACTTTTGATGGTGGTTCATATTGTTTACTATCATATCCTGTATACTTTTTATTTCTGTCTGATATTATTTCGGCAGCTGCTAGTGATACATCTGAGTATAGGAAAAAGGAGTACTATGAGTTAATTGTACATATCATATGCATATCATACATATTGCAATAACCAAAACACAAGAAGACATACCACTATACTCAGAATCACCCAATGTTAAATCTCCCATGACACGACGTTTCGCCTCATCTCGTGTCTTCCATAATTGTTGTACTATTGGTGATTTGTTAAGTGTTTGTACTGGTGGTGTAGACGATGATGTTGTTTTGTCGTCGACATTATCACTATTATCAGATAAAAGTTGTGGTGTTGTATAATGAATCGATTGGCGTAGTACTTGTTGCAATTGCCGACCTCTTCCAATTATTGATGACTGATATTGTTGAGCTCTTTTGCAACAGAGCATACCTAATCGATATGTGGATATCATTGTTATTGTGTAATTGAATTGAATATGCAATATAGAAGTGGCGGTATTTGTAGTAAATTGAATGTTTTATTGATTGCCAATTACTTATATGTTATTATGATGATCAGAAGAGAGGTGTTATTGTTTATGTTCATTTAGATTTATAAGCAGAGGCTGGCCGTCTTAGAACAATAATATAATACTGCCGCTACTTCTTAGCATCTTGTCATGGTTGTGCAATTTACACTCTCATAATTTAGGTATCCTTTGGTATCCTGACATAAAGAATCAGAATCATATGCATTAGGAGAAGCGGCATGGCGTTATTATAATATATACTCAACCTAATTGTATCAATAATGTCTACAATATGCAAAATATGCTTGGCGGCCGTAGCCTACACAGCAACGGTCTTTTACATCATACCGAAACAAATACACAATCAATTTACTGCAAAGAAAACCACGAGCATACAAAATTTTTACTATCAATCAATTAATACAAACTATCAACTATCCACAAACATAATACCAACTACCTTTTGTGATTCCAATAGTGAAGTTAGTGCATCAGGCTACTTTGGTGTTGATGGTAGTAAATTTGATGCTGATAAAGAGAAACATTATTTTTATTACTTTGCTGAGAAGCGATCTACAAGTTTATTACCTAAACCTGAACAAGAAGAGTTATTATTTACGAAGCCAGATCAAGCGACAGATAATGATAAACCAGTACCATTATTAATATGGCTAAATGGTGGACCAGGCTGTTCCTCACTACTAGGACTCTTCACCGAGAATGGTCCCTGTTTAATTAATAAAGATGGATCAGAAACAAAAGTAAATCCATACTCTTGGTCTGAAGTAGCTCACGTGTTATATCTAGATCAGCCAACCTTAACCGGATATAGTTACACAAGTAAACCAAAGAGTTATATGGGTGGTAAGGATGATGAGAAGGATGATGATATGGTAGCCGAGGATGCATATTACTTCTTGCAGAGTTTCTTTAATTCAGAATTAGGGAAGAAGTATAAAGATTTGCCTGTCTATTTGACGTTCTTACCTCTCTATATATGTTTGTGATTATATAGCATACAATGTACCATTTCGTCTCACACCCCTTAATTCATTTGTATAGTCATATGCAGGGCATTACATCCCAGCAGTAGCCCATCGAATTAAGTTAGGTAATCAAGATGCCAAGAAGAATAATCATATACACATTAATCTCTCCGGACTAGCAATTGGTAATGGATTCTACGATTTAGAAACACAATTAAAATCATTCCCAGAAATGGCATATAAGAATAGTCATGGTATCAAACTAGTAACTGAAGAGGAGTATACTTCTATGACTGCCTCTGCCAAGAGTTGTTCAAGTGATGCACACAAATGCAAGACCGAGATGAATCCATTGGTCAAACAAGTTACTTGTCAAAAGGCATCTAATTGTGAAGAGACGTTGATTGATGTACTTACTAATAATGGTAGGAATCATTCGATTTATGATATTACAAAGCCGGTAAGAATGGGGTGGTCTTCTTCTTGTGTTACCGTGTGTAAGATATGTCGATCGGCCTTCTCACATTCCATATTCATCTTATCATACCCCTCATACCACTACTGCCCATTTTAGTGTTTCGGGGAAGGATGTACAGATGATATAGATGTTCCGACATCTAAATTTCTCAATCTGAATAAGACCAAAGAGACACTCGGTGTACCCTCAAGCGTTAACTGGTCTCTATGCAACGACCATGTTAGTAAAGTATGGAGTTATAACGATAGAGGTGAAAGTTTTGCCCCATTCATTTCCGAAATGCTCAATGATGGATTGCCAGTATTACTTTATGCTGGAGACTTAGACTACATCTGTAACTATATTGGTGTACATGCCATTGCAAACAAGTTGAATTGGAAGTATGGTAATGAATTCCGACAATCAAAAGATCATGATTGGAATAATGGTGGTGGAGTAGCAAGGAGTTCGCATGGTTTAAGTTTCGTCCAGATACACAATGCTGGACACATGGTACCATCTGATCAACCTGAACAGGCATTGAAGTTGATTCGTCAGTTCTTAAATGGAGAGGTATTTTAATTGTAGTTTGGTAAAGAAAGTAATGTTTATTTATCTGTATCATTTAATTTATATTACATGTGTTAATCAACCGATTGGCCGCCGATCGACAAGAATAACATATCTTGTGCACTAACCAGATGTCATGTCGACACCTTCCCAAATCTATGCCTTTGCAGAGTCCCAGAACAAAGTTCCCTCATCTTTGCTCATATTGGGAGGCTGTGGTAGAGCTAACTTAGCCTCTTCTTTCATTCCCTTCCATAGAGGATGGGCAGTATAACGAATACCATGAGATGCTGCGATAACCACAATTGTCTTGCCTTTCGAATCGCGCCGACCTGCTAAGTCCATTGCAACTTTGAAGGTAGCTCCACTACTAGGTCCTACCATAATACCTTCCATATTGGCAAGTTTTGTAGCCCATTCAACTGATTCGGCACTAGTAGCACTTAGGAATTCACTAACATGACCTCTACTTCCTTCTTTGTACGGCTGATCAGGAGCTAGTTGAGTAAGGAAGTGTGTAGGTACCCCCGCCCCGATTCCCAAGATTGAATGAGGAGTATGTGCCGCACCTGTGTGTACACGACTCTCACTCGGCTCGACACATATAATCTTACAATCCGGATTCTTCTCCGTCAGGTATTTACCAACACCAGTGGCCGTACCTCCAGTGCCAACCCCTGTTACAAAGTAATCAACTTTCTCCTTACTTTGCTGCCAAATCTCGGGGCCGGTTGTCGTGTAATGAATGTCGGGATTGTTTTCATTATGAAACTGATTTACAAGAAAATAATCTTTATTCTTTGCAACAAGGTCCTCGGTATAATCCCTTAATCCAGGCATACCTTTAGCAGGTGCTGTCAGATGTACATCCGCACCAAACATGCGACAAATGATATAACGTTCTTCAAACGAAGGCATCTGGGGCATTGCAATGATACACTTATATCCCTTGGCGGCGCAGATCATTGCAATACCGATTCCGGTGTTCCCGCTTGTATACTCAACGACTGTCATACTATTATATATTATGATGGGCATATGTTATTATTATATGATGGGTATATGTTATGATTGATTAAGTTATTATGATGGGTATATATTATCATTTGATATATTATGATGGGTATAAAAGAAGATATAAAAAGTGTGCACATCATGTGAGCAAAATCTCATATCAATTATTAGTATATATATCACGAAACTTAACACAACTTCACCATCAATAATAAAAACATAATCAATTTAAACTCACCCGGGCTTAAGAGATCCATCCTTTTCAGCTGCCTCGAGCATATTCTTTGCAATTCTATCTTTGATTGAGCCGCCTGGAAGATGCGCGTTTCGCATTTTATAAAGATGAAAAAGAGAAGATTGTAACATATGTTAATACATATGACTTCCAAGAGCAATCAAATAAAGGCAAATAAAGGTCAAACGAGTAGCTAGATCACCTAGACTCATATCAAACATCACATATGTACTGGTGGTGAAACAATACTAACGCGGACTTTCCAGGATTTTGCATTTCTAGTTTGATTAAAACTCGAACATCATTTGCTTTAGCCTCGGGCGTTAGTACATTATTAACACGAACTAGTGGTGTCTTGCCGATGGTATCGATAATGCTAATGTCTGCCATGATGTGGAATTGTTGATAATGATATTATGCCTATAATTTGATAACAATATAAATATACTTGCCATTGCATAACAAAAATAAAAACTCAGCAGCTGTTCGGTATCCGTCATCCACAATTAATTCTTTATGTCAGGATACCGTGAAATTATGAGAGTGTAATTGTTTAGAGTGAGAGTTGAGAGTTATTTGCAATAGACGAAGATTAGACGATATCACCACCACAATCATGACGTTCCCATCAATGCCACTATTACCAATCACATCCCAATCAACAATTACAAAATGCAAAGAATTACCATTACGAGCAAGTGATATATTTATATGTTCGTATCCAAAGAGTGGTACGACGTGGACACAACAGATTGTATTATCATTGCTGCTGGCTGATAAACGTTATGATACTGCTGCTACTACCGCAGCCAAATCAGATGATATCAATACAGGTGAAGCGGAAGATACTAAAGAAGAGGAGTACAATCATGTATCAGGCAAATTCATCGTTAGTATATTGTTTTAAATGCTTGTGTACATACAGTATGATGATATGTATCGGTGATTTTGGCTACTTCGTTTTGACCCTACTTTCCTTTATTTGATTACCTTTACAAATCACATGTACTAACATTAAGTTCCTATCATCTCTCTTCATCTTCATATAAACTGCTAAACGCACATCTTCCAGACTACGCACCCTTCTACGAAATAGATGCACATTGGGAAACTACTTCGAATGAGCTAACAAAACAAGTTAGAGATAATCACGAGAAATTAGGACGACGTGTATTTAATACTCATTTACGTTGGGATATGTTACCAAAGTTTGCTGAGAATGACAATAGTAATGTTACAACTGAGTCAACTGAACAATCAAGTGGCAGCAAAGAAGACAAACAGAATCTCTTACGTCCAACAACAGGAAAGTTTATCTACATAACACGATCCCAATCCGATGTAGTAACATCATTCTATTATCATTTATCAAATCAAAAAGAGGGCACGTATACACATGGATATACACAATTTGTAGTAGATTGGATGGATGGAAATATATCATTTGGCAGTTCGTTACATCATTTATTAAGTTTTGTTGATGGATTTGTTGATAATGAGTATGCTAGTACCGTTTTGAAACTAGAGGAGGATACAAGAGAGCAACATGAACAACCACTTCTACTACTATCATACGAGGCACTAAAACATAACCTCCATGCTGAAGTACAACGTATCATATCATTCCTCAATCTTAAACATATACCAAAACATATATTAGAGAATGAACTATTGCCATCATTTACATTCACATCAATGAAGAGCAACTCTTCTAAATTCCAACCAAAAAGTGTTACATGGTTGAACAATTATCAATTCCTAAGAAAGGGAATTGTTGGTGATGGACGAGAGTTGATGATGACTACTAAAGTTTATAGCAAGGAGAAGGGAAGAGAAGTTTCTTTATTGGAACTATTTCATGATTGGGTAAAGGATGAAGGGTATAGAGAACGTATTAAAGAGTTAGTGGAATGTGGTAAGTTGGAGAAGGTGGTTGGTGAACAGTTCTTAGCTCTCGTGGATTAAGATTCATTACACATTGGAATTATCATTAGAAACTACAGACAATCAAGAATAGCCAAATATAACAGCAGCCACAAGGGCATGACAATATAGCCATATAGTAGTCTCATTTAGAAACACCAGCTTACACACAGACACGATAACTTCTTCAAGATGACAATACCGTCAACATTAGTAGTATAAATATTGCCAACAAGTATCATTCATGGAGAGAGGAGATCATGTCCATTATACCCTGTTGTATTTGACGTTCCCGATTTTCATAATCATGGCCTTCGTTACACATCTCTTGTAATAACATCAAGATTGAATTGATCTTGACTTCCGTAGTGTTAATGAAGGAGGTAGACCACGAATCAAATACAGTAGAGGCCGATCTTATCAACTTATCATTGGTATGAGCTACTGCCTCGGTTAAAGATGAGGTACTATCCATGAGTGATTTGACAGTCTTTTTTAGTTCTGTCTCTTCATCCAAGTATGGCTTTATGCTTTGAATGAAGGGGAAGGAACTTGGTGTTTGTCCATATACTGGATGCCGAATGTCATAAGTCTCTGGGTACTCTCGTAACAAGCAAACAGCAACCTCCCGAACAACTCGGTAATCATAATGGCGTTGAAGATAATGAATAGGAAGTACTTTCATATCATCGTTGAATACGTGAACAGAAGCTGGACATTTCTCAATCAGATACTTGCAAATATCATTCGAATTACGTCCCTTTTTCGTGGCCAATAATCTGCAGGCATGATGCAGTGGAGTATTACCAAGAGAGTCTGTTTCCAACAAGATACTACTAGGGCATCTTTCGGCCATCCACTTGAATAGGTCTACCTCACATTCTTGGTCATGAAAAGGTTTGAGAACATAGTGAAGGATGGTCATACTACCATTCTTTTGAGTAAGAGCAATAGGATACGCATCAAAGAACTGTTTGATGGTTGTGGCTGTGTAACTTGTTCTCCCTCTTCTTCCATACGCATCAAGAAGCTCAAACAAAACATGTGGGCGATGATCGATAATCCAAGTATAATTAGCAGCAATCCAGGGCAGAAGGACACAATGCTGTGGGTGACGAGCTATCAGAAAGATAGGTGGAGATGTATAAGTATACTCATCCGGATGACCAGCTATCCAGCGACTTCTAAAAGTAGCAGATGGAGGTCCAAGAAGAGCTTGTGGATATGTTTGAATCAAACACTTAATGACATCGTGAGAAGTATCGAGGTTGAGATTAGCACAGGCAGAAGATAGGAGAGATACACCCACGTTAGAGATTATACTGGCCAGAATCGGCTTGTCAGTTACTGCCTGATAGATGCGTTGATTAAGAGCCTCATATGCTCCCTCTTCTCTATTCGGATCGACTGTGACAATATCTTTCATGGCTTCCATCAGATTATTGAATTGCTGCCTCAACTCTTCATCCCAATGCTCGTTAACAATGATTGGGCTTGTCACCATTCTTTTCTGCTATGTAAGTACAATAGATGAACGTTATATCGTTATATCGGTTGAGTTATGAGGATTTGCAGTTAACTGAGGCCAGGGTAGGAGGCAAGGACCAGGTTGAGACATGATTGATTCAATCATGCATGATAGAGAGGCATACTTAAGTGGTACATGTCATACATAGTACAAGAAAAGAGTTTATTGGATACCACAACTAAGTAATGGAAGATAGATAAACTAATCTAATATGGCATACCATATCATACTATAGCTATGTATTAAAGAATGTGTGAACTATTACTAGGGAGTACTGATGATATATAGATCATTCTCCTCTCTGGGGCTTAATAGAACATAATAACCATGTCTTAATTGTCTCCTCGACAGGATAGCACAGTTAGCTCAGCCTTTCGACAACTTGCCCTTCTTCTTGTTAGATTCATTATCAGCATTATATCTCCAATTAAACCCAATATCATTTAGTTCTTGTATATGTTCTTCTGTCAATGTAGATTGTTCACCCTGTTTGTACAGCTTGTACTGATGCCTTTGTCTGGATACCCACGAAGATAAGGGTTTGTTCTTTGAGTATTTCAGATTAACTGTTATATCACAGTTGCCAAACCTATATAGAGCAAGAAGGAATGGTTATGAGTACTCAATTAGAAGATGAAGTGAAATTAAAAAGTGACACATCATGTGTCAAGATACTTACTGCCTCTTATACTCCTTCATTTCCTCAAATCTATCACTCCAACCTGACTTAGACCCCCCCAAGTTCCACGAGATGCCAAGATCTTGTAATACTTTTATTCGATCTTCCGTCATATACTTGATCGTCTTATTTCCATTCACATACCGACGATAATCGTCACGTTGATTATTAACAAAACTAACGAGTGATGAATACTTATCATCAGTTTCTACATTGACATGACCATATGTTGCCTTGTACTGCCGTAGCTCTTCTATTGATTCATCCCATGTCTTCGGAGATTCCTTTAGTTCCCACTTGAAGTTCAAACTATTAAGCAAGTTGGCCCTGTACTCGGTCATATATGAAGACTTTCCCTTCATCATTTTTCGATGTTGGAACCGTTGTTCATTAACCCAAAAGCCCAACGGAGGATTGGGTGGATGTTTCTTTGGCACATTGGTGTGGCCATGATGATGAAGGTAATCTTTCAGCTCATTAAAACGATCTTCCCATGAGGCATTACCGCCTTTTTGTGTTGTTGACCAGACAAAGTTGACAGTATCCAATTGTTGTATCTTGATTGCTGTCATGGCTGAACTCTTGCCCTCTTTTAACTTTTTATATGCACTACGTTGCCGGTTAACAAAGTGGCCTAATGCTGGAAACTCGGCGTACTTTTGTGGGACATTACAATCTCCGTCATGCTTTGCTCTATAATGTTGTAAGTCGTCTAGCCATAGTTGAAATGAAGATATGTGTGATACGATACTCTTACTTGACGAAGATTCGGTATACTTTTTGATGAGTGGGAAGTGTTCAATAGATGATAGTTGCTCATACCGTTCTTCTGTAACATTCTCTGAATCACAACGGGGTTCTAATGACGCTTTCTGATTCCGTTCGGCACGATCTCCTGACGGTGATGATTTGTCGGATGACTTCTTAGCGGCAGCCTTTGTGGCACCGACAACCATCCGTTGAGGGTCTCTGTTTTGACCTAATCCTTCAGCACGGACAACCCATCGTACCTCACGTATCCATGAACGTAGTAATAGATCTGGGTCATCCTCAGTGTCAGTTCCAGAAGTGTATCCCTCCTTCAAACTTGGATCATCCTTCTCAACATCACCATGTCCTTCCCTATCGACAAAGTCATTAAAGATTTGTATCATTTCATTCCAACTTTTAGATTGATGAGTGGTGCTGTATTTGTATATGGGTAATAACGTTGGATTTAATTTGTGCATTTGACTTACATCTATAGGTACCGTAGTTTTTGTCTTATTCTTCTTTAAGGATTGAGCTTGTGATTTCTTCTCGGATATTCTATGTGTGAACATTGGTGGAAATATATTAGTCTGCTGTGGCTGGGGAGGTGGCATCTGAGGCGGAGGATATCGATGTTGTTGCTGTGTGTGATAATGGTGGATAGAAGGAGGTGGTACTTCATGTTCACGCGGCTGATGCTGGTGCTTCTCTTGGGCATATGTTGGATGAGGATTGGGCGATGTATCCGGATGGACAGGAGTTGCTTGTTGAATTGGGGGTATCCTAGGAGCTGCTACTGTCTTTTGTGGCAGATGATGATAATACTGATCAGTTTGTCCATTATGCGGAGGTGGATGATGAGGTGGATGTCCCCCAGTCTCATTAGGAGGTCGATGATAATGCTCATGCGGAGGCCTTCTTTGTTCAGTCCATGGCTGGGGATGCGGTTGTTGATACTCATAATACTGCTGCTTTGGATGATGATGATTGTGCCAAGCTTGCGCATGATGAGGTCTTTCCCTTCTGTCTACATGCTGTTCATAATTACCCTCATCATGACCTTCCTGATCTTTCCCCCCAACTTGATTCGGATCATACCCACGCTTAACTCTCTTAACTTTCCTATTCTTATAACTACTACTGCTGCTCGAACTTCTTTTCTTTCCATCTGATATATACCATTAATTGTTTTGTATGAAAAGGTGATTGAATATGGTTAGCGAGTTGAGAACATACATGAACACAAGCTGAGCAAAATTGTGCATATCTTATGCACATCTTTCTCGAATATATAGCTCTGCACAAACCATACCCCCCGCTTTGTTGCAAATACAAAGAGAATTAAAAGTCATAATCTCATTTGTAATTCTGTCTTTTGTCATTCAATTCTCAAACACTATAAAGCCATACATTATAACTTGCACAACTTTTTGTGCATATCTTATGCACGAAACTCTAAAGTTGCAAATAACAAACTCACCATTCCCATCTACTTTCTCAGCTCGTTGTGCATACTCAACAGCCTCAACTATAACTTCTTGCATCTCGGCATCTTGTGTTGATGTACGTTGTATTGGTATATTGATGTTCTTATACTGTTGTTGTGGTGGTGGACATTGCAATTGCTCATGTGGTTGTGGATAATGATATGGTCTCTCGTGGTTCGTATAGTGTTGACGATGCCCGTCATATTGTTGATGCGGTGGATATTGATAATGTTGGGGATAATGATGTGCAGGATATCGCTGATAATAATTATGCTCTCGATGGGGATATGAATGTTGTGGCAGCTGAGCTTCGGTATGATAAACCTCATCTTGATCTCGTCTCTCGTGATTTTGCAGGGGATCATCAGCCATTGCAGTAGCTGCATATTCATTATCAGTCGCTTCGGCTACAGCTACATCGGCCAAGTTGGATAACGATTGACCATTGTATATACCTTGTTGTTGTTGTTGTTGTTGTTGTTGAGGTGGATAATCACATGCATGTGCATGTTGTTGTTGATAATGTTGTCCGTTGATATTATGATGATTTGTAGGATTTTGATAATTTGTAGGATGATGCTGACCTTGTTGTTGCACTGCCGCCTCTTCTACTGGACGTGGCATTGTTTGTTAGAGGATGTACTACGGCACCTCTATGTGACACATGAAGTGGACAAATTTGATTCGTTCAGAGAAATATTACACATGGAATGTATTCTCCTACTAAACTCTGCCGTGCCGTTTCTCGATGGTGTCTCTACCTCTTCCGAGCTACTCGATTAACAAATATATACAGATGAATAATCATTATTTATCATTTAGATATGATGTCACTCTCCTTATTGGTATCCTCTAACCTAGTGTGTAACTTATGCCGTGTCATCTAGTCTCTCCTCTCGTGTCATGCATGATTGAGTCTGAGTTAGGACTCCAATCATGTTTCTACTTCCTTAATTCCAACACAGAACACTCAACTACCACAATAATTCTTTTATAACTTTACTACCATATTGTAATAAGATGACAGATCAAGATTCTCTTCGTGCTAATGAGCTTGAGAATGAGTCATTGAGGGATCAGTTCAATGATCTATTGGAGGCTATGGAAGGTATCACCACATTCGATCCAAATAGAGAAGAAGGATCATATGAGGCACTGAATCAACGTATCTATGAGGCAGTAACTGACAAGCCTTTACTTGCTAGGATAGTCCTAGAGAGGGGAGGATCTCTCCTCGAGTCTGCCTGTGCTAATCTCAACCTCGAGTCTTCTAATAGTGTTATCAAATGTTTGATTCAAGCACGTCCTTCTGCTCTTCTCGGACCACCAGGAGATGATCGGCCAATCGATATGATAGCTCGCCACCCACAGCATTGTGTCCTTCTGCTTTGGATTGCTACTAACTATCCCTGGGTTCTAGATCATCACCGACAGCCACCTGTTGCGTTTGTGATGCTTGACAGGTATTCTGAAAGGAGAAGAAACAGTTGTACATCCGCCATACTCAAAGACTTCTTCGAGGCGTATCCTCAGGCTCTTACTCAGCAACACTCAGATTATAATTGTAATGTCCTCCACTATATTCTCGAATCGACTCAGGGTCAGGATGGAGAAGAATGTGAGGCGGATCTATTCAAGTGGCTGGCTGACCGATGCCCAAGTAGTACCTTGTCGGAAACAGACTCTAATGGTAATACCCCACTGCTTCATGCCTGCCTGTTATTGTCAAGGACCAAGACACGTAATTCCAACGAGATTTGCATGCCTTTCATTGTTTAAGTACACGGGGCGTGATTCGAGTGAGATTTGCAAGTATCTGATTCAAAAGTGTCCTGAATCTGTTCGTAGATCCAGTGATGATGAAGAACTTCCGATTCATATTCTTCAAGACAGCTGTGGATATCGGTTTGAGAGGGAGATTATCGTTTGTCTATTACGAGAATACCCAGAGTCTTATCATGTGTTGTCTGGTAATATGTTGAGTGCAAATCAAAGGAACCCAGGATCCTACCCTATCATTATGAGTATTAAGGCCCTCTTAGATGAAGAGAAGGAGCTGAAAGAAACTGCTGTGTCACTAACGGATAATACCTCATCCTTAACCAAGGCAGTAGCTTGCACCAATGATGATTTGATGAGATCTGCTTTTACTATCTTTGGTTCATGGTCCACCTCAATCATTAATACTACGGAAGACAAGTTGCAACTAATCTCAACTCAACTACAAGAGATGTGTGATGAAGGCCGTGAATCCGATGAGTGAGAAGATGTGTGTGATTTATGTTATGTTGTTTTGATACATACCACTGATTAAGGGGAATACATTGTTGGGGAACATGAGAGTGGCTATGGCATTGTCCTCTCTTCTGTAGGTTGATGTTATAAATGTTCGATACCTTAAAATAGACAGCTTCTGATATCTACTACCCAACAAGCCACTTCCCATTAACACTACCAATTCTAATAATACCACACTACCAATTACAATTACCTAAAACTCCACCCTCTTCCTACTTTCCTTCTTCGTACTATTCCTCTTCTTATTCTCTCTTCTATTCTCTTTCGCCTTTTTACTCAATCCCTTCCTCATCTTACGTACTTTTGGACGTGCCCAACTAACTTTAATTATATCCTGTAACTTTTTCATTGCATCTTTCCGATTTTGTAATTGTGTTCTATATTCCTGTGATGTTATAGTCATGTATCCCTGACTGTTGATTCGGTTGGATTCGTTTGATTTTAAGCGTTGACGTACTTCGTGTGGTATCCATGTGGCTGTATCTAAATGGAATCGTATTTCTACTTTGGTGTTAACTTTGTTGACATTTTGACCACCGGCACCGGAGGCACGTGCAAATGATATTGTTAGTTGATCTTCGGGTATTGAGATGTGGTTTGGTACTGTCCATTCTGATGAGTCTGATGAAAATCTACGACGCTGATGTGGTCGTCTAGATTTTGGAGGTTGATAGGGAGTATATGTCCATGTCGGCTCAACTTCGTTACTATTAATATCATCATTGTTTTGATTGTATATTGAAGTAGCTGTGGTGATATAAGGCCTTCTATTTAATATACTAGAGAAGTAGTTGTTCATATGATATGCTGACGCATGAATTGGTTTATGTGTCTGTTGCAATGCAATCGATGTAGAGGATTGCAAATGCAAATGACGGGATATCGCCGCCGCCAAATTAAAAGCACATATCCTACCACCATAACGTCCAAATGTATGTGCTATTGCGGTGAATATCATCGTTATTACTCTCTTTGTCATAGTAGTGCAGCAATAATTATTATTAAGTTTTTTTCTCATTTCTCGTTGTATCGCCAGAATCTGCTCTCACCTCTTTTGCTTTTTAGAGGTCAGAGGTACTTGTATGTTTATTGAGATGGCTCCATTATATAGCGGTGGATGGTATACTGCTGCAGATATCTATTCGTAAAGTTGTACCATAACCATTCTAGTGGGTATTGACTGTGTTGGGATTGGTCGAGAGTAGAAAAAACAACTTCATTTCAACTCAAGTAAATTCTTGCAAAATTACAAAGATAATACAGACTACAGACTCCTCAAACTATATATTGCTCCGCATAAACTTACATGGAATTATTGCATTATTTATACATATGATTTATCGGTCAAATCCATTATATGATAATTTAAACCAACTCATACGAGTGAATAGAATTAGATTTCGTATCGACATAAATTTTGCATCAGAACTAGTATTTGCGTTGACTTTGGGTATCAGTATACACATTTTTCATTCTATTTTTCCTGGTATTAGCGGTTATTGGTATTTCATATCAGTTATTGTTATTAGGTATATTGGAAAATCAACAGCATAATTCATACATCATTTACAAAAAGCAAATATCACAAAAATATGGATAGTAATAATACATCGACATCAAGCTGTGCCAATTGCGGCAAGGGAGAAGAGAATAGTATCACCCTGAAGAAATGTGGATCTTGTATGATGGTGAAATACTGCAGCTCGGCATGTCAAAAGGCCCACAGACCACAACATAAGAAGGAATGTAAACAACGTGCTGCCGAGTTGCATGAAGAAGCTCTATTCAAACCACCTCCACCAGCTGCACAACAATGAAAAAATGTAGAGATTGTAGTAGAGATTGGCAATCTCTACGCAATTTCTACAATGTGGTATTCGATTTGCAATTTCTATTGCAATATCTACCAATGTTAAATCGATATATCCTAATCGCCAAATGACAATTTCTACTACAATAATTGATAATGAGGCTGTTTTCTACAACAATCTCTACAGATTGGGTACCCTTTAGCGATGCTGTCGACAGCCGAGCAGCAACCATTTCTACAGCAATCTCTATGCTACTAATATAGATAATTCCGTTG